>JYMV01041015.1_pt1 | contig 13298 bp, 11 predicted proteins | sample 338911 | NCBI WGS metagenome assembly JYMV01 (sample SAMN03354496, study PRJNA234377) | hydrothermal vent metagenome | biome: Deep sea; feature: Hydrothermal plumes at the Eastern Lau Spreading Center, Western Pacific Ocean; material: Seawater | place: Tonga | collected 2009 | depth 2000 m m | reverse complement strand
CAATGTTCTGATTTGTAAGGCTTACAGGTGTTCGTGAAAGAAAGTGCTTTTTCATAGCACTAATATTTTTATGCTCTTTGGCAATCTTGACTTGGTCAAGCATTTTAGAAATATTTTTTTCATTTAATGACTTGGCAGCAAAAAGACTTGTACTTAAAAATAAGGCCATAAGACTTGAAAAAAATAATTTTGTAAATGTATAATTGAAACGATATTTCATAATATTCCCTTATGTATGTTCTATATTATAACTAAAACTTTTTATCTAAAGACGATTAATAATCTTCTTTGATTTCAAACTGAGCTATTTTTTGGTCTGAATTATATAAAAATAATTGATCTCCTCGAATTAGAAGACGATTCGTTTTTTTTAAAATTCTATCAAATATTTGAGATTGCTCTTTCCCCTCTTCACATGATGCGTTAGAAAAGACAATTTTTCTAAAACTAAAGGCCTCGTTTTTTTGTGAATATTTGGCTTGTAAGGTATTGCATCCATTACTTCCATGCACACTTGTATCATTGATATGAAAAAAAAGATGTACATAGGGTTGATGATCAAAGCTTTGTAAATCCTGCCCCTTAAGCTTAATGAGCCTCCAGTATGTTCCTTTCAAGGGTTTATCAGGGATAGGAGAAGAACATGAAATTAAAAACACTAGGCTTAGAATAAGAATAAAATGCGACAAGTTTAACCTTTAAATTTTAAAAATAATGTCTGGTATATTTCCATTAGAATGTTTTAACCAAACATCATCATCTTTGAGTTTTATCTCATCTTCACCAAGATAAAACTCAAGCTTAGGAATCTTTTGGTAAATAACTTCATAAGAGAGTAATACAATATAGGTCTTAAGTGCGCAAATTATATCAGTATTAGATAATTTTGGACTTGAAACATACTTTTTATTTGATTTATATAGGCTGTATGGAGTAAGGCAACTACTGTATTCGTACTACTTTTAGGACAAAAATTCACCTACGATCTCTTTTATGAACTTGTGTCTAAGACGCTATCAGGAATTTTTCCGCCCGTAAGGTTTAACCATAAGGTTCTTGATTGTCTTTGCTGTTGTTCGGAACTTAAGGATATTTCTATTTGTTTGCTTTTTTTGAGTTTAAATAAGAGATTACGTAGTTCTGTATCAAAGCCAAAAATGTTTATGTAGTGGATGATAGCCTGAGATATATGAGAAAACTGCTCTTTTATAATGAGCAACTTTATTTGGGTGAGATAGCTTTGACGCAGAATCATACCTATCTTTTTAGAACGAGAGTAAAGTGGAAGTAAGTTTCCAAGGATAAGCTTTATATATCTTGTATTCCCAGCTAAGGCTTCTTTTTTAGCCTGCTGCATTTTTTTATTCCAGTTGTCTTCTAATTCTTGGCTTAGGGGTAGAACTTGAAGTTGAGGGTAGGTGTCAATAAGAGTATATGAAGCTAAGAGGTTTTCTTCTTCTTGAAAGTCTTCTAATCTCTTGGCTAGGCCTAAAAGCTTAGAAAGATCTGTTAGGACTTCTCGCATATATGGGATGTGCTTTAAGGCCTGGTACTCTAACTCAGCAAGCTCATAATCTCTAGAAAAAATATGTTGGCGAAACTTGACTAAGAGCTCTTCACTAGATTCTATTACCTTTTTATAAGAGGTAATATCTTTTAAACAAGGATACTTCTTTGTAATAGCAAAGATATGCTGATAAGAATGATCATTAATATGTTCAGTGAAATCTAGAAATGTTTGAGGTTGATGTAGAAGAACCTGTATGAAACAATGCTTAGATGAGACACGCGAAAAAGGTTCTAATACCTTAAATAGATAACGGGTTTTATCCCTAATTATATAGGCCTGGGCCTTTGCAAAAGCATTGTCCCATATTTCCTCCATTTTATTGTAGGGGTCAGTCATTTTAAGCAAGGGTACATTCTTTGCCATGCTATAAGCGATGGTGTAATTTTTATGTTTCACGGCAGTCTTAAAGCGAGTATAATGTGGTAAAAGTCCGTTAATCGAATTGATAATATGTTTTTTAGAAGGAACCTTTGCAAAATAGCTTAAGACTCTTTGCATAGTTTTTATATCTCCTTCTTGGACCTGATAAATGGCTTCTTTTAAGGTGCTTTCCCAGGCGGCTTCAAGCTCGTCAACAAGGTTTGTTTCTTGTAATAAAGGGAAACTTTCTAGGAGCTCATAACTTTGTTGATAAAAAGAAGTATCAAGTCGAAGTTTTAAAAGTTCATGGGGGCAAAGATTAAAAAAACTTACACTTCCATCTTCACAAGAAACGATAAGGGTGTCTTCTTTTGTCATATCAATATGTGTTATTTTGTCGTTAAGACGTATGTACTCATCACTGATAATCTTATTTTCTTTGAGGCTAAAGAGACTAAGATGGTTGGTATGTCCTGCAATAAAAAGAAAGTCACCTGAATTAGATAAGCACATGGTATGAATATCACCTAGACTTGTTTGATAATGCTTACAAATCTGTGAAGTTCGCAGATCAATAATATCCAAGCCCCCTTCTATATTTCCAGCACACAAAAAATCTTCATCAATAAAACATAAACTATTAATACGGATAGAATTAGGGGTAATGCGCTTAGAAGGTACTTCAGTATGAATATTAGTGATAACAATACTACCGCCATAACCACTAGTGGCGACAAAGGAACCTGAAGGACTAAAGCTCACGGCTGAGACATAATTTATTTTAGTTTGAAAGAAGGTGTTAGGTGAATGCTCAGGAAAAGAACTTAGCCTTGAAATATGTCTTGCAGCAAATAAGTTCCAAAGGTAAACTCTTCCTGTAAGAGAACCAGCGATTATGTGAGAAGATGATGGATCAAAGCATAAGGTTTCGATTCTATTTTGTAAGGTAGGAAAGGAATGGTGTAGCTTTTGTTTTTGTAGATCTATAACACGGACTACAGACTGGTTTTCTTCGCTATAAGCAAGAAAGTTACCATCAGGACTAAAGGCGATATTTTTCTTCTCATCATGAGGGTAGGCATTTTTTAAGGTAAAGCTTAGTTGTGTTTGCATATCAAATATATTTATGATGGAAAATGTATTTGTAAGATCAACAATAGCTAGTTGATTATTATTAAGTACACGCAAATAAACAATTTTATCATCAAATTTTAACTTGGCACTGGGTGTCACTATATCTCCTTACTAGAAGTTAATTAGTAGTGTAGTATCCTATGTTAGCATAATTTTTGAGTGTTGCAATATAATTTTTTATTATATTCTTCTGCGGAAGAAAGGGTGCCTGTTACCCGAGTGCATGAGACAAATAGATCTAGCATTTTAGTTATATATTTTTTTGGAGAGCTTTTCTAAGTATCTTGAGAAGAAAAAACCCTTTCTCAGGTGTGAGAGCTTAATATTTATATGAAAACAACTCTAAAGGTCATAATAGATACTTTTGATAATAAAGAAAAAGGTGAAGTCTTGCACTTTCAAAGAAGTAATATATTATCTGTCTTAGCTAAGGCTCTTATCTTTCCTTAGAGTATTTAAAAAAGTTCTTCAGTCTTGAAGGCCATAATAAAATCATTTTCACTAAGGCCTCCTACAGAATGTGTCCACCAAGATACTTTTACCTTTCCCCATTGCAAAATAATCTCTGGATGATGATTTTCTTCTTCACAAATATTTCCTAGCGCATTAGTAAAGGCCAAGGCTTCTTTAAAGTTTTTAAAGCTATAAAGTTTGGAGATACGTTTCATTTTTTTAACTTCATGAAGTTCATATTGAGGTACTTCTTCTAAATACTTTGAAATTTCTATAGGTGTAAGTTGAGGGGTTTGGGAGTTCCATGTAAGACAAGTTTTATTCATAAGAGGCCTTAATCTAGGGTATTAACGAGAAGCCTCGTTAATACGGTTTAATTACATTAGTCCACGCATCATTAGATGTTGATACATAGGCTTAAGCATGTAGACATCAAAGGCCCACCATGCAGGCCTAGGAATAGAAACATCTGTCCAAAAAGGAAGAGTTGGTATTGGTCCATCATATCCGAATTCAGCCATAATGACTTTTCCATATCCTGGTTTTAAAGGACAAACAGTATAGCCATTGAACTTCGCTTTAATTTCTTGACCTTCCATCTGTGCAATAAGGTTTTTAGTAATGACTGGTGCGTGCATACGAGCAGAACCACCTGTCTTACCCATAGGAACTCCACAAATATCACCAATTCCAAATACATTTTTATAACGTCGGTGCTGAAGGGTATATCTATCAACTTCTAACCAACCCTTAGCGCTTCCTTTTTGCCAACCAAGGCTTGAGTTTTTAACAGCATCAACAGGTCCCATAGGTGGCACAACATGTAAGAAGTCATATTCTAAATCAACTTCTTCATAATGATCGGTTGTATCATACATTTCAAAGTCTTCATCCCACTCACCTTGTTCTTGATACGCATGAGCAAAGGTTGCTATTTTCTTTTGAACATCAACCTTGATAAGAACATGTTTAAACTTTGTTGTCATACCCTCATAAGTTGTTTGTGTTCTTGCGAGCTCTTCCGCAACATTAGGAAGACTAAATAAAGAGGCCGTATTGGTACAAAAAGTACACTCGGCATTAAGACCATTTTCTTTTAAGTAATCAGCGGCTAAGTATAAGATCTTTTGTGGAGCACCACCACATTTAATAGCTGTATCAGGCTGAGTAAAAAGAGCACGTGGTTTTTTACCATCAGCTGCTGCTTGTTTAAGATCGTTGAACCATTTCCACGTAATCTCTGCACCTGTATGCGTACCTTTTTCAAGGTCACTAAGATATACAGAAGAGATGCCATTTTTACCAATATCATCTACGCTTAGACCTTCAATTTTTTCATAATGATACTGAATACCTGTAGCAACAACTAGGTAGTCATAGCTAAGTTCTTCACCACTTCTTAGAGTAATTTTATTATTATCAGCGTCAATAGTCTTGGCTTCGTCTTTAATCCATTTAACATCATCAGGGATAAAATCATTATTATCGAGTTCAATATCTTTACCCTCATATACACCTGCAGCGATGAAAACCTGCCCCGGCTGGTAAAGGTGTACTTCATTTGGTGCAACAATAGTAATATCTGGGTTTGAAAGACTCTTACGAAGATGTGCCATGGCCATAATACCACCTGTTCCACCCCCAAGAATTACAATCTTGCCTTTGGCGTCTGAGGCTTTAGCCTCAGTAGAAGCTGAACTGGCAAGAACAGAAGCTGCGATAGGGGAAAGACCCATAAGTTTTAGTGCTTTACGACGTGAAATACCATCTTTGATAGGGGTTTCGTGAAGTAGCTCGAAGTTTTTCATTAGAGGTGCTAGATCTTGATTCTTTTTCATCTGATATCCTATTATCTTTAATTACATGAGATAATATAACATAAATATCAAATAAACCTAGCATTCTTTTAACTAATAAGCCTATCTAGCATAAATTGTATAGAGGTGCGACCATTAAATACATTTTTATTAAGAGTATAAGAACAAGAAATTTCTTGACCGGCCTTAAGTTCTTCTTCACAGCGAAAATACATTAAGTCATAAGTTTGAGGATCGTTAGCATTAAGTCTTAGCTCAATTTTTGCATGTTCCTTGTCTTTACCTAGCTTTCTAACGGATATGACTTGGGCATTTGACGCTAAAAACCGTGGACGTGGATTTGCTTCACCATATGGCTCAAACTCATCTAAAAGATTAAGTAAGTCAAAGTCAATAGCGGAACTGTCTATCTCTCCTAAAATCTCTTCTTGGGGAATATAATCTTCAGCAGGGATAGCTTTCGCTTTTTTGTTAATAGCTTCTTTAAAGGCTTGGATACTTGTTTCTTGAAGTCCAAGGCCTGCGGCCATCTTATGTCCACCAAACTTATCTAAAAAGCTTTCATTTGCTTTAATCTGATCGTAAATACTAATATTTCCAATACTTCTAGCAGAACCTTTCGCAATCCCCTTATCAATAGAAAGAACAATAGCAGGTTTACCAAATCTTTGTACTAATCTTGAAGCAACGATTCCAACAACACCTTCATGCCAACCATTTGCAGCTACGACAATGATATTATCATCAGGATGCACTTGCTTGATAGCATTTTCAGTGGCTTCGGCTTCGGTTGACTTTCTAATATTGTTAAGTTGGTTTAGAAGTTCATATTGTTTATAGGCCTTGGCCTCTGTGTCAGCCGTAAGAAACTCTAAGGCGATACTTGCATCTTCCATTCTTCCTGCGGAGTTTACACGTGGGGCAATTTGAAAGGCAATATCTTCAGCTGAGAGTATTTTCTTAGATAACATATCTCGTATTATTACCATACAAGGACGCATGGAAGTGGACATTTGCTGTAAGCCCTTAATTACAAGGGTTCTATTGATATCTTGAAGAGGCATGACATCAGCAATAATTGCTAAACATAATAAGTCCATAAATTGACCAAGGTTAACAGATGAGCCTATCTCTTTTTTGATTAAACCCATTAATAACCAAGCGACTTGCGCGCCACAAATAGACTTAAAAGGATAGTCACAAGCCTCTAGTTGGGGGTCTACAATCGCGTAAGCATCAGGTAAGGTAAAAGAAGGGGTGTGATGATCTGTAATGATAAGGTCTATCCCTCTTCTTTTACAGGCCTCAGCCGCACCAAAAGCATTTATTCCATTATCAACGGTGATAACTAAATCAGCCTCTATTCTGTCTATTATTTTTTCTGAAACCCCATATCCATCTGTAAAACGATTAGGAATAGTGGCTTCTATAGGATATCCAATAGCCTTAAAAAACTCTATCATCAAAGCAGTAGAGGTAACACCATCTACATCATAATCCCCAACAATATAAATCTTTTCATTATTTTGTATAGCCTTAGCAATACGTTTTGCAGACTTGATACCATCATGAAGAAGGGCAGGATTTGGAATGTCAGAGAGTTTTTTAAAACCCGTAGAAAACCTTTGAGTAAGGATTTCGTGTAAACGGGCTTTTGAAAGTTTAGGCATCCGTTGCTGCGGCAGTTGCTGCTGCTTTTACGAATGATAAGATAGCTGGATTTGGCGTTGTTAATCTTGATGTAAATTCAGGGTGAAACTGAACACCTAAGAACCAAGGATGGTCTTTAATCTCAACGGCTTCAATAAGTCCATTAGACTCACCAGTAACTATCATACCCGCTTTTTCTAATTGATCTCTATAAGCAGGATTTGCTTCATAACGGTGACGGTGACGTTCATTTATAACTTTTTCACCATAAGCGTCTCTAAGGTGAGACTTTGCCTTAGTATCACAAGGGTATTCACCTAGTCTAAGTGTTCCACCCATAGGTGATTTATGTGTTCTAAGTTCTTTTGCCCCTGATTGATTAATGAAGTTATCAATTAGGTAAATCATAGGATTCGTTGTTTCAGGATTAAACTCGATTGAGTTTGCATCTTCAAGACCAAGAACATTTCTTGCATATTCAACTAAGGTAAGTTGCATACCTAGACAGATACCTAAATAAGGAAGTTTCTCAACACGTGCATATTCAATTGCTAAAATCTTACCTTCAACACCACGGTTACCAAATCCACCAGCAACTAAAACAGCGTCACAATCATCAAGAAGGTCTTTCGCTCCTTTTGCTTCAATGTCTTCTGAATCAACCCAACAAATTTCAACTCTTGTATCAAGATGTGCACCACAATGGATAAGTGCTTCTATTAATGACTTGTAAGATTCTTTAAGCTCTAAGTATTTACCTACAAAACCGATAGTAACTCTAGCACTTGGTTGAACAATCTTTTTAACTAAGCCATCCCATACTTCCATTGCTGGATTTAGCTCACCAAGGTCTAATGCTTTAGCAATTGGGCCTAAGATATTTTGTTGTTTAAATGCAATAGGAACAGCGTAAATAGTCGCTGCATCTAGTGCTTCAATTACACAGTCTTGTGTAACATCACAAGCAATAGCTAGTTTTTTCTTAAATGATTTTGGGAGTGGACCTTCTGTTCTTGTAATAATCATCTGAGGTGTAATACCAATACGACGTAACTCTTGAACTGAATGTTGCGTAGGCTTAGACTTATGCTCGCCCGCTGCTTTGATATAAGGGATAAGTGTTACATGAATGAAAAATGTTCCAGGAACTTCATCATCATGTTTCATCGTGCGAATAGCTTCCATAAAAGGAAGACCTTCTATATCACCAACCGTTCCACCAAGTTCTACCACAAGAATATCGTGACCTTGACCCGCTTCTTTAATACGCTTGACAATTTCACCAACGATATGAGGAACAACTTGGATAGTTTGACCAAGGTAACCACCAGCACGTTCTCTTTCAATAACAGAAGAGTAAACTTGCCCTGTAGTAAAGTTAGATGACTTTAAAAAAGAATCATCAAGGAAACGCTCATAGTTTCCGATATCAAGGTCTGTTTCTGCACCATCTTTAGTAACAAAAACTTCACCATGCTCTAATGGAGACATAGTTCCTGGATCTACATTGATATAAGGATCAATTTTAAGCATACCGACTTTTTTACCTGAGTGTTTAAGAAGCGTACCTACAGAAGCGGCTGTAATACCCTTACCTAAAGAACTTAAAACCCCACCGGTTACGAAAATATATTTTGTCATGAAGTGCCCTTATAATTGTTTGTAATTAATAGCGAATTATATCGAAAAAAGCTTTATTTTAGCTAGAGACAAAACTAGACAAATAGGCTTAAGCAAGGTATAATAGAATCAAATAAATTAATAAAGAAAATATATGCATGATATACTCATTTATGGAACCGTTGCTATGGCCATTTCTGTTATTTTAAATCTTATTTTAAAACGTTTTGATATACCTCAAATCATTGGTTATATTATGACGGGTACTATTCTTGTATATGCCTTTGATTTACGTCACGCAGTTCATTCAGAAGTACTTCATATGATAGGCGAGTTTGGTATTGTTTTTTTAATGTTTACTATTGGACTAGAGATGTCTATACATAAGATGAAAGAAATGAAAAGAGATGTCTTTTTTAATGGGGGATTACAAGTCACTTTAACGGCTATTTTTATTTATTTTATTTGTGTGAGTTTATTTGATATTAGTATTAAAACCTCATTAATTATTGCCTTAGCCTTTGCCCTATCCTCTACCGCTGTTGTCTTAACCTATCTAAAACAATCAAAAGAGATTTATGTTCCTTATGGTCAACGTTCAATGGGGATTTTGATTTTTCAAGATATTGCAGTTATCCCTATCTTACTTCTTATTGGTTTTTTAAGCTCAGATGGTGCAGACTTAAAAGTTGTTCTGGCTGAAACTGCGGTGTCTGCAGTTGTTCTTTTGAGTGGTATGTTTATTATTGGAAAAAGAGCGATGACGTGGATCCTTCATTTTTCGGCTAACTCAAGAGTAGAAGAACTTTTCATGGGTTCTGTTTTGGTGATAGTGGTTGGAGCTTCTTTGATTGCTAACTTCGCAGGCTTTACCTATTCTCTTGGTGCTTTTATGGCAGGGATGATTATCGCAGAGACAAAATACCATCATAAGGTTGAATCCGATATCGCCCCCTTTAAAGACTTGCTCTTAGGTGCCTTCTTTGTAACAGTAGGGATGAAAATTGATATTTCTTATTTCTTTTCTCATGTGACAACGATAATTGCCTTGTTTTTTGCGGTCTTACTTTTAAAAGCAATATTAATATTTTTTATTGTGCGCACGGGGTCTTTGAAAAGTACAGCTGTTAAAACGGCCCTTGCTCTTTCTCAAGTAGGTGAGTTTTCATTTGCAATTTTTGAGCTAGCTTCGGCAAACTCTTTATTAAGTTCTGAACTTTCTCAAGTATTAGTTCTAATAGTTGTTCTGTCGATGTTTTTAACACCATTTATTATGAAGGGTATACATCCTCTTGCTGAGATGTTTTCAAAAGAAGAACTGGTTGAAAATGATTTTACCGGTTTAACTGGAAGAAAAGATCATGTTATTGTTTGTGGGTACTCAATTATTGGTAAGTTTGTGGCAAAAGAATTAAAAGTAAGAGGCATTCCTCATATTATTGTAGATAATTCTTTGAAGCATGTGAAAGAAGGTTTAGCTGATAATAAAGAGATTTATTATGGTGATATGTCAAAGTCAAGTATACTTCATGCCTTACACGCCAATGATGCCTCTTCTGTTATTATTACCCTTGATAATGCGAACAAAAAACGTCTAATTTCAGAAGCAATTTCAAAATATGAAAAACCTATTAACCTTATTGTTAAGGTAGTGAATTTAGAAGAAAAAGAGATGTTAAAAGACCTTGGTATTCATGCTCTGGTTGATGGGAAAGAAGAGGTGGCAAAAATTTTAGTATCTCATAGTGTACAGTGTCAGCTTAATCAAATATGAAAAAGTGAACCTAAGAGGGGTGAAGTTATTCACCTCCCTTAGAATGTATTCTTAATTTCCTCGTGAACCAGGCTTTATTGCTTCAGACTTACCTTCTTTACATAAGGGACATTCATCTGGAGAATACATCTCAAAGGTAAAGTCATCAAGAGCAAAGAATGGCACTCCATCAGGAAGTTTACAGTTAGGTTTCTTAGATATATCAGAATTTTTTCGGTCACAAAATCCACGGTTAGCAAGTGCTGCAAAACCAACAACAATTCCACCCATATCTTCAATAGCTTTGGCAGCTTCCATAGCAGATCCACCCGTAGTAATAATATCTTCACATATCATTACTCTTTCACCCTTAGAAATTTCAAATCCACGACGAACAGTCATAACCTTATCTACACGCTCAGCAAAAATAGAACGTTTATCAAGAGCAGTAGCAAGAGCAAATCCAGCGATAAGACCACCAAGAGCTGGAGCACAGATAGTATCTATCTCAAGACCAGAAGCCTTGATCTGCTCAGCAACGCCTTCGGCAAGTTTCTTAGCATTTTTAGGGTCTTCCAAAACCTTAGCAGATTGAAGATAATACTGAGAATGATTTCCTGAACTTAGTTTAAAATGCCCCTGTAAAAGAGCATTCGCATCCATATATATTTTTTTAACGTCCATAACTAAACCTTTAAAATCTCTGCTTCTTTAGTTTTTAATGTTGCTTCTATATCAGATATGAAACCATCTGTAATCTTTTGGATAGCATCTTGTGCTGCCTTAGAATCATCAGATGTAATTTCTTTTTCTTTTTCTAGCTTTTTAACATCATTATTTGCTTTTTGGCGGTCATTACGAATAGACACTTTCGCATCTTCTCCCAGTCCCTTCATCTTCTTAACAGTTTCTTTTCTTTGATCAACTGTCATTGGGGGAAAGTTTAGAATGATTTTTTCACCATCAGAGTTTGGATTAACCCCAATGTTTGCTTTTAAGATGGCTGCTTCAATATCTGAAACAAGAGGCTTTTCCCAAGGGTTTATAATGATAGTTGTTGCGTCTGACGCAATAACAGAACCAACTTGATCAAGGGCGGTTTGTGTTCCATAATAATCGATTTTAACGCCATCTAAAATTGAGGTCATAACCTTACCTGTTCTTAGGCTTTTAAAACTATGGTGCATATGCTCAACTGAGCCTTCCATATTCATTTTACATTCTTCTTGTATTTCTGCTGTCATGTGTTGGAGTTCCTTTTAATTTGATTTTTCTCAGAAAAGGTGAGGTGTCTTACTTTTTCTGGGGTATCTTTTGTTGATGCTACTTTACTCAAAATAAGGGGAGGTGGCTCACTTTATTTTTGAGAAGTTTTTACGATTATCTTACTTGTATATGCATCTCCATACTTGATGATAACGCGGGTACGTTTAAACTTTAAAGGATAGGGCTTTGTACTTTTAAAGACCCCCTCTTCTGGTTTAATATATTCCCAACCGCCTCCACTTACATAGAGTTCAGCCTTTTTAATTGATGCGGGCATTGTAACGTGAATTTCATTAAGTTTGGCATTAGTAGGATAGTTTTTTGGAGAGTGCCACTGAGCATCTAAGTATTTGATGCGAAGCTCGTATTTTAAGTTTACATCCCCCGTTAAAGCAATACGGTCAAGGTTGTCTCTTGGGCTTTTTGATGATACGGCACCTACATTTTGGTTTAGAACTAAGTCAAATCCATATGAAGTGATCTCTTTTTTAAGTCTTTCATCAAACTCACCAAAGGGGTAAGCGTAATATTTAGGCGTATACCCTAGATGCTTTTTAAAAGATGCAAGAGCCTTATCTGTATCTCGTCGCATAGCTTCAGCGGAGAGTGAAACCATGTGTTTGTGACTATAAGAGTGAAGACCAATCTCACCATAATCTTGTGTATCTTTAATCTGTTCCCAGGTCATGAAATCGCCATACCCCTTATCTGTTGCTTCTATATAAACAAAAAGGGTAAAAGGGTATTTGTACTTTTTAAACAAGTCTAAGCCATTTGTATAAAAACTTTTGTAAGAATCATCAATACAAAAAACAACCCAATTATCAGGTATCTCTTTTTTATCTTTAAGGGCTTGGTTGAGTTTTGATAGAGGAATGACTTCATACTTATTTTCTTTAAAATAATCAAAGTGCTTTTTTAAAACTTCAAGTGAGACATTGGTTGAAGCATGTTTAGCATCACCAAAACGGTGGTAAACAAAAAGATGGGCATCAGCCCAAATATTAAGGGAAAGAAGCGCGAAGAGTATCGCGGTTTTCATTATTTGCTTGTATTGGCATCAATTGCAGCCGGAGCTTGCACGTCTTCTACGGCAATTTCAATAGCAGCAGGAGCAGCAATAGTTGTGTCTTCAATGATAGAATCAACAACAGATGATTGATTATCTTGACCATAAAAGTAACCCATAGCTATTGTATTTGATACAAATATGAACATTAAGAAAAAAGTCATCTTTGCAAGAAAACTTGCAGGTCCTTTAGCTCCAAATACAGATTCATTTGATCCGCTATAGGCACCAAGCCCAATACTTGAACTTTTTTGAAGAAGTACGGCAATTACTAAAAATACAACTAACACGATTTGAACTATGAGCAAAATAGATGTCATTAAGTTTCCTGAACAGGGTCAAGCCCTTTATTAAAATTGCGCAATTATAGCGAAGTTTATCTTAATAATTCGTTTTCTTCGTTCAAACACGCTATAATTGCGGACTTAAAAAGGATAAATTTCTGTGAAAAAAGCACTTATTTTGGTCGTTTTGTTACTAGTTGTATTTCTTGGTGAAATATTGATGTTTGACAACAATACTCATGCCCAAGATAATAAGGCTTTTATAGCAGTTACTTCTTATCCCCAATATGAGATTGTTAACACCCTTATTGGAGATGAGATA
>JYMV01032874.1_pt1 | contig 13298 bp, 5 predicted proteins | sample 338911 | NCBI WGS metagenome assembly JYMV01 (sample SAMN03354496, study PRJNA234377) | hydrothermal vent metagenome | biome: Deep sea; feature: Hydrothermal plumes at the Eastern Lau Spreading Center, Western Pacific Ocean; material: Seawater | place: Tonga | collected 2009 | depth 2000 m m | reverse complement strand
CTTTGGTGCAGGCAACAGTACAGCAACCTTTTCCTGGAGCAACATAAAAGTGTCGCAAGTCCCGCAACTCGTAATTTGCTACGTAGAAGACGCGGACGTATCGGTTGGGAATAACGTCGGAGCCAGACAGGCCAAACACTTAGACGCAACAGCTGCTAAAGTTCGAATGCGGAAGGGTGGAGCTTGGTCGAATCTTTGGTCACGTATTGATTATAGGTCCGTGAGAATTCAGGTCAGCACCCGAAATTCCGTGTTAGCTAATCTTACGGGGGAGGCCCTGGGTATTGGAGAGAAGAGCCAGTACAACGTCTTTCGGAAGTATACTCAAGGCCGTACGGGCCAAAGTTTCGCGGAATGGAGAGAGACAAGTATGGCCCTCATATTCTCGGCAGAGGAGTTGAATCTCGACGTTTATGGCTCTGCTTATGAGGCACTGACTCTCAGTATCTCTTTCGACGCGTACAAATCGTCTGCCGATGTCGGTCTGGACCTTCGCCAGATTGGTGTCGTGCAAGATGCAGTGGTTGCTACTACAGGACTCAAGGCACTTTCTGTTACTACTCCTCTGATGGTAGGAAGGATGGTTATGATGCAAGCCACTGAAATATCGCTCCAAGAGAACTCCTGTGACAAAAAACAGGTCTACTATCCCGCGGGAGTTGCAAAGGCGTTTGTCATGAGCCAAACACAGAAAGTTGAACACGGAGCTCCCAATAGCCAGCTCCAGGGATACCAGAACGCTTAAAGCAGTAGCGCAGACGTTTCTGTCAAAACCATACAAGGATTATGGTTTATAATCATCATCCACCGCGTCCCTTTCGGCAAGTGATTATAAATTTTGTCAATTATTTGTCTAGACATGTTCAAGCGGTGCTTCATAAATTTGGTACAAATGTGCCTTCCAATACTAGGAAAAAGCACGATCCGAGAGCACTCCACAGAGCTGGCTTTGATACTTGAGACTTTTCTAGAAAATGGATCGTGACCTATTACAAACGCCAGCACGTTTTTATGGCGACCGTGGAATAAAACTGTGTTAGTTAGGTCTGAAATAAATTTTTCCTCAGGACCCTGACTGTCTGGGTCATCGTTCACAAGAATACTTAACTTGTTTTTGTTAGTTATTTCTGACATGTCAATTGGAGCAGAGATTTCTGAACTGTTCACAAGTTTCACCTTGCGTCGTGTCAAATCTTTCTGTAACCCACGAAAAGCAGGATCCGATCGAATCATTGGTCCGAATGCCCAAATGGTACAGGGCACTTCGTCGAAATTTGCCGCTAGAATCTGAGCGCATAATGTTGATTTTCCCGCGGCAGATGGAGCACACAGGAACGTGTGGTTGTTGTACCGACTTACAGCTTCGGGGTCATAAAACGGAAGCCATTTGCAAGCTTTGCAGACAATACTTTTTTTTAATTTATCGAGTATCATCGACTCTAGTTCTTCTACGAAAATTCGGCCCGATAAACTTTTACATTCGGCTCCTATGTCAAGCGTGTTCTCACTTTTTTGATAGCATTGTTCGACTACTTTCATCAATTTCGCAGAGACTTTATAACGTGTCTTTAGTTTGAATATTTCTTTTTTTGTCAGGAGTTCCAATGGGTTTTCTGGAGTGTTATTGTTGTCGCAAGGTAGCAATTGTTCCTTGACAACGTACAAATTATTTTTTGGGTTTTGTTTATCGAGTGCTACCAAGATAGCGTTCTTGTCGTATTTACGAGCTTGCTTTTCACCGAGACAAAACATAACTTTATTTTACTTCAGAAACTTTTATAACCGAAATGGACCAGGACGTTCCGCGAACGTAACCTCCTTTGCCTTAGCTTTGCTCGGTTTCTTTCTGACCTTTTTCTGACGCTTAGACGGTTTCAATAATTTCAGTAGTGTGCCTTTTCCAGTCTGGAACCCTTTACCTGCTTTGTGCAAAGATTCAGCCTCACGAAGCTTCTGTTTTATTGCTTTCTTGTTTCGGAAATCTTGAGTATCCAGGCTTTTGAGCTGGTCGAATTCCGTGCCTACTTTACCTCGGTGGACTTGGAGTATTTCAAGAATGTCTAGAAGTTGCGATTTTTGGAGTTGTATTCGCATTAGTCCCCAAATGTTATCCAACTTAAGTTGGGTTTCATCCGATAACCTGATATTTTTGGCTGCAATATTTTTCAAATGAAGCTGAGGTAGCAGTCGGTCGATGTTATGAATTAAACCATCAAACCCTGCGCGGTCTATCACGGACTTACTTGAGTACGATTCAAGTAACGCTTCCAGATCGTTTTTGGAACGACTTTTGTCTGGACTTTCAGGAATTTTCTGGAATTCTTCCAACCTCAGTCGTGTTGAATTGTGTTTATTTTCGCTTGCGAGTAATTTCTTTCGCAAAGCTTCAACCTTTTTTCCAGTAGCCCTTGGTCCGCTTTGTGCGGCATCCCGCAACTGTTTCATAGTGTGTTTCGGTTTTGGTGTCTGAAATCCATGAGGTGTTTCTGGAGCAGTGTCGTGTTCTCGCTGTAGACTTGACTGCGCTCCAGAAAAGTCCGAACCTAGTTTGGCTGTCTGTAGTTCTTTCAAGCTCTTTCTTACAAACGGTTTTCTATGCTCAAGCGCTTCATTTTTTTGAATGTAAGATCTAAGTGAGTCATTTATCTTACTCAATACGTTTTCCTGGGATTTTTGCTTTTGTTCTTGGATTGATCTGCTCCTCTGTTTTGCATCGAGAGTACGTTGGGCACGACGCTTGTCATCAGGTGTTTGTGCTCGGGTTTGGGCTTTGCGAGCCTGTTCAATTTCTTTGGTAAATCTCGCGACCCTTTTAGTTAAACGTTCAAGTATTACATTCTCTAAGCGTTGTTTATTCTGCTTATGGTCTATGTACTTTTCAGCTGTCCTTTGTTCGGAAACTATCACATCAAGCATTTTCTGCAACTGTTTTTGTATCTCATCCTTGTCTTCTGGTTTGATAAGCTTAGGGACGAATGGTTCAAAATTGTGCGCTTCCGCGTATCGATTTGCTTTTCGGACCTCTTCTTTGTACTCTTTGTATGTCTCGGGGTTATTCATGAGGTCTCTGGTGTTGTGTTTTCCCGCTTCAGAAAAATGATGTTTGTAAGTAATCCAAGCGTTGCCGTGCTCGGGACTGTTGAACTTAGGAGGTTTCTGAGGTGTTAATTCAAACGGCAATTTGAACGGAACGGGTCCCTCGGGTGGTGCTTCAGGCCGCAGACCGACGGTTGGTAGACCTGCTCGTTGCCCCGTTCTTCTTACCAGGGGTGTAACAGTCCTCGGTTTGGCATGTGGGGCAAGAGGCTCCTTGTATATAGGTGTATCAAAGTGTTCTACTCCACGAGTAGGTTTGTCTTTTAAAGTTCCTGCGTGCTGTTTCTCTGTTAAGTACGAACTGCAGATTTCACGAACTAAATCTTGAATCCTTTGAAACAGTTCCGAACTGACTGTCGCACTGGAATCTACATCATTTCCGAGGTTTGTTAGTCTTTGCTGCCCAGTCACTTTCCCAAGTTTTCTCATCATATCCCCTACACGCCCCTTCAGGATTGAATTTGTCGAGTCAGCACCTAATTTCTTGATTTCAGCCATAAGTCTGGTGCAAATATCACGAGGGCCTTCGTCACCAATCCCAGGATGTTCTTGTAGAGGCTTCGCTTCACCTGGAAGCTGTTCGACTCGCTCGCCCCCTGGCATCCTCTCGATCTCTCCTCTGTGTCGTTTCCCTCTTATGTCCTCAGAGATACTCGTGGTTCGAGGTCGTTTTGTCCTAGTCGATTCGTCTTGTTCCATTCGTTCTTCAGTCTGAGGTACAGGCGGGGGTTCAGAGTAAGGTTCTGGACTCGGTGGTTCAACATGACCAAGAAAAGATGTTGGGGGTGTAACACCTCGAATTCTGAATCGGGCTCGTTCGCTAGCCTCGCGTTCCACCCTACTGCGAATTTCACGGGCCCCAGTTGTACCAACCCCAAGTGCTTGTTTAATTTGTCCTGTCGTAGGTGACGTAAAACTAACTGGTTGTTCTGGAGTCCCAAATCTCTGTGCTTGTGGCGTAAAGGCAACCGTTGTTTTTTCGGAGATAGACGGGAGTGGAGGGGGGGGAGCAGGAGTAGGAAGTGTAATTGACCTATCAATTATTCCCCTAGCACCGAAATCTGATGGAAAATCACCCACGAGTTGCCCTCGATCCACTGGGCCCGCAGGAGCAAGAGGAGTATCAAATCCGAGTCTTTGTGGTGCAAGTTGGGGTGTTGGTTGTTCTGGAGCACGGACAATAAAAGGCTGTTCAACGACAATCGCTTTCTTCGGCTCCAAAAACAACGGAGTATCTGGTGCATGAATTGCAGGGGTACCAGGTCCTGTGAGAAGACGTTCTTCAGCTTGGGGAATTGAAGCAGACTGCAAGTCACGGACTGTCTGTTCCAAATGCGTGATTTGGTCTGATAAGCCTGTAACCGTGGCTTTATATTGTTCAACTGCACTTAGGGCGGTATCACGTTGTTGCTCAGTGGCTAGACCTAGTTTTTTGTATCCTGTGTTTATACGTGCGATTTCTGTTTGATTTGCTGTTTGTGTTTCTCGCAACTGTCTAGCAATAGCGTCTTTTGCATTCTGTTGGGCTTGGAGTTGTGTAGACAGCGCAGTTATTTGACCTTTGTCGAGTTGGTCTTGCTCTCGTTCTGCTCCTAAATTTATATTTGCTGTGTAACACTAGCAAGTTCCTGACGGGCCAGTGCTAAGGCTTCGGCTTGTCGTATTGACTCCTGGCGAGCACGGTCGTGCACTCGTCGTTCTGATTCGATTATATTCTGTTTGTCCTGCACAAGTCGTGTCCTCTCTTGTATAAGTTGTAAACGTTGTGCTGCAATTTGTTCTCGTGAAGCTATTGTTTGTTTTCCTGTTTCTAAGCCGAGTATTCTTTCATGTTCCGCACGGAGTTCTGCTTCTCGTCTTGCTAAGTCCTGTCGAGCTCTTTCTTGTTCGTCTCGTCGGATCTGGTCTATCCTAACCCTTTCAGCACTCGCATGTCTTTGTTGTTGTCCGATCAGAGCTTCTTGTTGCTCTCTTGCTGCCCGTGTTCCTGAAGTCGTGAGTTGCTTGGAGAGTTGTTCCTGATGAGCTTTGCGCATTTTTTCAATGTCTTCTGAGTATTGTCTTTCAGCTTCCGTATCCGTCTTTAAGGTTTCTCGAAGTGTTTTGTACGAAGCAAGGTCAAAACCGTGGTTCCGTTTGTCGCTTTCAAGGGTTGCTTTGTCGAGTATTAGTTGGTCCTCTTTTTTTTTAAAAGCCGCACGGTCATCCGCTATGGCTCTGTCGGAAATTGATTTTAAACGACTGAGTTCATTTCGTTCTCTCTGCAAACGATCCGTTTCCTCTTGTAGCCTCTGCGTTGCCAGTCGGTTTGCTTCAAGTTTTGCAGTTTCATCTGAACCAATTCTCAATGCTTCATCTTCTAAACGCTGTTTTTCAAGTTGGTTTGCATCCGCTTGGAGCCTTGCCTGCTCAGCTGCTTGTGCAAGGCGTCTCGCTTCTTCTTGTACGCGTGCTCTCTCTTCCTGAAACCTCTTTTCCCTCTCTTCTAATTTGCGTTGTTGGTCCTGAATGTCCGCTCTACTCGTTCCGAACTCTTTTTGGTCGTCAAGAATATCTACCGTTACAGGCGGTGGTTTTACTCTGTGGATATCATTTCTCCAACTTCCGTCATCAATAGGTTCTTCGTAAGAATCCGTCGCCGACACCTCGGTCATCGTAGCAGACAAACCTATACTGTCTCTAGCACTTTGTGGTACGTCCCACATAGCAAAATCGGTGTCGGGAACAGGTTTCACAATTGGAACTGCTGCCTGAATCCCGTGCGGGTCTTCTGGTCTTGCTTCACTTTTGCATATTTGATAAAACTCCGTTCGAAAAAGTTCTCGTTCATTTCTTGAGAAGCCTCTTGAAAAAAAGTTCTGCCATCGTTGCAACATTTCATGGTTCTGGTGCTCTTCAAGAATGCTAGGTATGTGCTGGTTCAAAAAATTTGAAGCATTTTGGTCTATGCCACCAGGCAAGCCAGTACATAACAACAAAAAGTCAATTGTATCACAGAGGTAATCGGTTTCCCAATCTGTCTCTTCATTACAGATTTTGTAAATCACTTTTAAAATCCTGTTTGAGTCAAGTACGCTAACGTTCAAAGGATGTTTATAAAGAACACGGTTCCAAATATTGGCTATTGCGACGTGTAAAAAAGGAGGAGCTTTCTGAATGATTGCCTGAACTTCAAGGTCTAACTGTTGAACCTCTGTTTCTGTTACCTGATGACTAATTGTGTGGCGTTTCACTCTCCTGATGAGGTGTTCGCAGTAATCTTCTTCTTGGGGCTGTACTTGGACGTCTGGAATCATACACGCATCGAGTAAATAGGCCCGTAACATTTCAAAGCTGTTTTCGTCCAAATCTTTTCTTTGGAAATCCCTCCACAGCGTATCCAGTTTACCTTGGTATTCTCGTGGGGCTTTATGCAGTACACGATCCACTAACTCCTCTAGGTTTGCGATATGGTAATTCTTATGGTAATATTGGCAAGATAACAAGAAGAACTGCATATCCGAACACATCGTGTTTCCTGAGAACAAGCCGCCGACGCACTGTCGAAAAGCAAACCTGGCCATAGCCATAAAACGTTTCTCACGACCTCTTGAAAGACGGCCGCCAGTATGCTGTTCAAATTTCCTTACCAAAGAAAGGAATTTCGGTTTATTTGCTCTGTTACCGTACTCGCGTAATTCTTGAATCATTCTTTGTTTTTCGTCGGGATGCAGAGTACCAGAGAAATGTTGGAAAATGTTTTTCATCAGTTGGACACAGTCCTGTGTGTAGTCGGGCTCTATCTTTTCTCTACACCATTCCAATAACCGACTCGAAAGAAACTCATGTATTTCTTTAGTTGTGCCAAGCTCTTGCCAAACACGATTAATATAATTTGCCCACGTAGCCTGTTCCGACTCATTTCCGTGAAGTTTGAAAAGCAAATATGCCTCATCTTCCAATTTTGCCATCTGGTCCTTGCCTAACCATCTGTGTTGTAAAATTTCTAGGAACTGCTGCATCTGTTCGCAAGGGTCTGTGCTCAGTTGCAAAGGCATGTTCAATGTACCAAAGTCTTGTGTACACAAAGCAAAGAGTAACTGCAAATAATAGTCTAGTTTGTGACGCACAAAACCATCTCGGTATTTCCCTGGGAAAGCATCCAAAAAATAGTAAAGACTCGTGTCGATCTGTTGCTTTGTTCTCGCTTCATTCAATAGTCTTTCAACCAACTCAAGAATCCTACCCAGGATAGCTGCAGGAACTTTCTGCTCTTTTGTTAACCACATACGAATGTAATGCGTGACTTCTTGACAATTCAATGGTTTATCAATCGGCTCGACTTGTTCCCATTGTTTCGGAGGCTGTGGCCAAGGCTTCGTAGGGTCTATCCAAGGTCTCGGAGGTTGAGACGGGGGCAATTGTGGACCAGACGGGGGCAGTTGTGGACCAAGCGGGGGCGGTTGTGGACCAGACGGGGGCGGTTGTGGACCAGAGCTATAGCCCGCGACTCGGGAAATTTGTGGACCAGCGGGAACGACTTGCGGAATTCCTGGAGTAATAGTGTCAGTATGCAAAAGCCCAGTAGGTCCTGTCTTTGAGACTTCTGTCGGCAAGTCTGGAAGCGGTGCTTTTGTGACTTCTTTCTGTAAGATTATCTCCTGCCGCGGTTCTTCGCAGATTAACTGAGCAGATTGGTAAGGTGGATCGGGTTCTCTGTTCTTCAATGCGCGGTGCACCCACGGGTCGTTTGAGTTCCTGGCCATGTGCTGTAGTGTCTTATAACTGTAGTTGGCAAGCATATAATTGGAATCCAGAACTGTGTCGTCTTGAAAACGCGCCTTGGTGTCCTTGTAATTTTTGCACAGTTCTTGTGAGGCGTTCAAACAGTTTGTCACTGCTTTTAGTTGGTACATCTGACTCGGACTCCACACGGCGTTCTTACCACATTTTTGGAACTGATTTAAGTCTTTCTTACTGAACTTGCTCATGAAGTCGCCGCGTCGACAGTTTTCGAAACTCTTCCACATGCGTTCGTTCAAATCAAATTCCTTGATCCTCAGTTTCATCAAGTCAAGTTTTTGGCAGTTTTTCTTTCTTTCAAAGGCGAGGTCCAAAAGTTCTTTTTGTTGTTTTTTTCGGAACAGTCTGAATTTGCTCATATCGTCAGGGTCACAGTTCACTTCATCTGGATCGTATAAAACACAGTTGCTGCGGTACGGTACTCTTAACACTGGTAGCCTCGGCATTTCTCCCCTGGGTCCACCCCCAGCAGCTAAGGCAGGGGGACTCGGCGGTGGCGTTTTTTTTGGGCTCTTCTTTCTCGGTGGGGAAATAGTTCGTGTGGGGCTCGGTGGTGGCGTTATTCCTCCTGGGGTTGGTTTTTCGGGGGTTGTCCAACCTGGTAAACCATCATCCCTAGTTTTTAATAACTCTTGAGTCTTCAGTAACTCTTGAATTAAATGGTCCTGATCCACAATGTGTGTTTCCTGATCTTTCAAGGCCCGTGCCAGCAACACGTTATTTTCTCTGTTTATTTCATAGGTGTCGTTCTGTTCTTGACCCCATTCTTCTTCTGTCATCGCTTGTGAAGGAGACCTATCCCGAGACCTGTGTCTTCGTTCTTCAGGGTGGTAATGCCTGAGACCACCACTCTGACGCCTATGCAAATCAAGTGTGGATTGTCCTCGAACATGCGGAAACCTAGGGTTCTGTTCTCTGCGACCATCTTCCCCAATACGATCGGGTCGAGAATGTCTACCACGCCCAGAACCAACGACCCCACCTCGTTTTTCATGTGAGTCTTCAAAACTGTCGTTGCTCAAAGTTACAACAGCTTCCCAGTTTCGTTCCTTGGCCAGTTTTTCAATATTTTTCTTGTTATGTTTCTCGAGGACTCCTAAAGCAGAAAGGAAATTCTTAATAGCTTTGCGGATATCCTTAACCTTTTGGCCTTCCAGAGGCTTGGTCCACTCAGGTCGGTCTTTGTTTTTGCAAATGCTGACTTTGCTCAAAATTTTTCCATCGCCGCAACTCGAGAAGAACTTTTCACGACGGTCTTGAAATTTTACTCTTTTTGCCCAACTTAGCAACGTTTTTTTCGTTTGTTTCTTGAAATTTAAGCTTTCCAACTCAAATATATCAGAAATCTTCTGAAAAAGTTCCATTTCGATAAAGTATTTACAGTTGCATAAGAAAATAAATCACTGAAAAGTGCCGTAACTGGGAATACTTAGATTAACGTTAATATTAACCCCGTAACTACCCTATTGGAGCACTAATTTTAAAATTAGTTCCTGGGTACGTCAGTATAATCAATGATTATGCCCTAGTTGGGCTCATATACACAAAAATAGGTTAATCTAACATGTTAATCCAATACGTTTCTGAAAACAGCCCAAAAACGCAAAATTCAATGCAAAAACGCTATTTTGGTACCAAAGTTGCATAAACTAGGTCCAAAAACACCAAAAAATGGTCCCATTCTTCCATTTCAAGTTTGTAGCTCCAAATAATCGTAACTAACTCGCTCGGTAATTTTTTTAACCAAGAATCCATGCCCTTACGTTTTTCTTAGTTCAACAATCCAATAACACAAAGCGTGACCACCGATTCATCGACTGTTCTGTGTCTGTCGCTTGTGATAAACTTGACGTACTCCGAATTCGTTTTCTTGTGAAAGGCTAATCTGACTGACAGGTGCATTCCACAGGTCCGAACCTTCCGTGAATGGCTTTGAAGCTTGCGAGTACTTGGTTCTGCCTTAATTTTTCTTAGAAAATCCGTTAAGCGAGTGTCTCCAAGTAGATGGTTCAAAGTTTTCCAACTCATTCCCAGGCTATCAAAAAAAGAAAACCCTCTCGCATTTTTGATTAATCCTGTCCAGTGGCGCTGCACTTTAGTGCCCCCTCCTAAGCTCGCACTGAGTAGGATAGCCGCGCAATCGTGATGCCCTATGATGTTCTGTTGTGTATAGGGTCCTTTAACGGTCTCGAGGTCACAATAGTAAATCGTTTTGCCTTGACCGAAGCGACCAGTGAGAATCTTACTTATTTCAGGGAAGCTCAAGGCTAAACTTTCGTCAATTCGTACCAATTCTTTCAAAGTGGCCATTTTACTTTTATTCTTTGCAATAAAGTTAAACCATGGAACTCGTTGACGTAAATACCCAAGATTTTCAATATTTGACCTTGTCACAATACAATGGTGAAAAAAAGTACGTTCGAGCACGCTGTGAACTCTTGAAGGACGAACCCTTCATTTCTGACACAAGTAATGCGTTTGTTGCCGTAGAATCCTTCCGACTATCATGTGCTCCGAATGAAGGAGGCATTGTTTACCGTATGCTCCCCAATACTTACGCAATTCAATGCGAACGAGACACCCCTGCAGATCCTAATTATGATGAGAACGTTGATTTAAAGAATACACTACTAACCTCGTTTTTCATAGACAGCCAAGTGTACCAGGACGAGAAGTTAATGAATTTTGTTCCAGACAAGAGTAAATTTGATGCTACAGTTTACATTAACGATATAGTAGAACATATGGCAAAAAGGTACAGTGTTAGAGGTTGTCTTCGATGACGAAGATGCGAATGACGACCCAAAAGTCACCGTGAAAGAAAATCCGCTAGTAAATTTACGGGGACCAGCACTTGGCAGCCTAGGACTTTTACCGTTATACGTCTCGTTTATAAATAATAAGTCCTATCTTCCAGGGAGGTACACACATGATCACACAATACCAATAGTACAAAAACCTGTGTCTCAAGCCGATGGTGAATACATTTGGGCACAGGTGAAAATTTTGAAAGCAGACGTCCCAAATTTAAAGATCAATGACTTGGCTCTGTTTTTTTCCAAGAGGGTTAGTTTGTACAGAGATGATTGTCCAACTCACACAACAAAGCCTTATTTCTTAGTGTACGGGCCAATGTTTATCAATACCGATAACACCGCAATGCAAACAAGAAGTTTGTACGCAGGAAACCACATGGATTCATTGCATACCCCAAAAACACGACTCTACTGCCAGAACACACCGTTTAAAGAGGGTGGCAAAATTTTCATGGACAGTATTGATAACAACGGTAACTATAAACAGATACAGGCCAAGATTCTAGACCTACCTACATGGTACGAAGACAAAGGAGACCATTTCATGTTTTACCTCTCTGGGTTACCTACGAACGAAGCCGACATAGATATAGGACGGTCAGGCAGTAGGCAGCTGTGGAGCAACACAAGTGATCCTGGGCCTTCTGCAGACGGTCACGCAGATTACTATTCTTATCATGTGTATAAGAATGCATACCATGATGTGACCGACGACATTTACGATTTAGTTCACAGTTTTGTTGATATTGATACCACGAACACTGTTAACCAATTCGATGCGAAAAGCACAGCAACCTACACCATTGCTACTAAAGTTCGTGAAACTGTTACCAGACGCCCAACTATGGGAGACCCAATACCTGTATTCACTCCGTTGGATTTTTTTGAACGTTTTAACACTGGTTGGAAAGACGATGCACCCATTCAAATGATGACAGACGTAAATGGTGGTTTCAGGATTACAGTTCTAGACGATAAATTAACAACTCTACGAATCAGTCAACAACTTATCTATGATATGGGGTTGAACACGTATCTCACTCAAGAAGGCATCACGAGTACCGACCCTGATAAATCAGAATACAAAGTAAGTTGCTTACAAGTGACTAAAATAGAAGGTCCCGATTTTATCTCGATTTTCCAATGGCAAAACGACTACAACAATCCCAGTACTTTACAAAGTCATGTTATCGTGGGGGAATTGCACGAATTTGTTATTATCGATCAGACAACAGGAGCAGAAACAGGTCCGCTTCTCCACGATACAGATTTTCCGTGTTTTGTCATGCAGACAATATCTGGGAAGTTTTTTAAAGCATTGGACATTATTGAATCCAAAGTTCGAAATACTAATATTGGGTCACAATTTTATGAGGGAAGAAATTACGAGGCACCCGATGGTCTTCCATATCTCGAATGGACAAATCCAGTGAAAGGAGCATTTCTAGGCAACGAGAACACTGTTTCTGTGGGCTCCTTCAGTATTTACGAAAACATACGACTTGTAGCTACTGGGTTTGGGTTCCAACCCTTTATCGTTGCAGGAGCTCAAGAGCCAGTTTTATGTGAACTAAGGCTCCCTTTCAGCAATTCTGCGGAATTAATGAGTGGTTCGGGAGTGGACCAAATTACTATTACCGATACGACTAGTCAATTCTACGGAGACATAATTTACAGTGCGCCCGCTTCAGGGCATCAGTATTTACGCCTAAATAGCCAGGCCCCAATATTCGACATGTCAATAGAGTGCAGATTGATACCGCGAGATCCCGACCAACAGAGCGAAATTGTGATGCTTGGGTTCTCAGATGTGTTTCAAGTAAAATTACGGTGGTTAATGAGAAATTAAACTTTTTAATGAGAAACTAAAACATGTCCACGTTCACGAGAGACACGTATGATATTTTAAAACGCGCTAAAATGTCTTCACATGAAAGGTTTCTAGCAGACGAGAAGCGAAAAAAAAACAGAAAAACAATTCCAGGCAACTTTAGAAAAAAGGCAAAAACGACATGACATACGCATGGCGAAAATTGGTGCTCATCTCAAATCTAAGAAATACGAAGGTCCCGAGTTTTCAAGCAGTATCCCCAACCAGGACACGACAGTTGCTACTTTAGTGACTCGAGGAGGGTTTCAATCACCTGTGTCGAGTCCACCAACTACTCCAAAGAAGTCAGGCAAACTCGTACACCCCGAGACGCCTGTTGGGAAGAAAAAACTAATAAAACCAGAGCCTTTGTCATTCCAATATAAACCTCGAAAGAGACCTGTATTAACACGTGCTGAGCGAAAAAGAAGACTGGCGGCAAAAGGGACCAAAGCAAAGGCTAAAAGAACAGAAATTGACATTTCTGATACCACACATGCTGAAGAGAAAGAGATTGAGTCGGGTAGAGAGACAGGAGACTCGGCAACCGAGGGCACTGCATCCGAGTCCGAGACTGGTTCTGAGTCTGATTTCTTTGGGTATCGGGGCACTTCGGGTGATGAGACTGCTGAGGAAATCTACTACGCGAAAATGGCACGGAATAGGAAACGGTTAGCAGCGTTAAGAAAAAAACAAAAAGGGGTTTCTGCAGTGCGTGGTGTTACGAATGTTCC
>JYMV01022520.1_pt1 | contig 13299 bp, 9 predicted proteins | sample 338911 | NCBI WGS metagenome assembly JYMV01 (sample SAMN03354496, study PRJNA234377) | hydrothermal vent metagenome | biome: Deep sea; feature: Hydrothermal plumes at the Eastern Lau Spreading Center, Western Pacific Ocean; material: Seawater | place: Tonga | collected 2009 | depth 2000 m m | reverse complement strand
GGTGCTAGAAAAAATAGCCATTTAATAGGAATGGTCGGAAGGATTGACCCAGTAAAGAACCACACTATTTTTATAAAAATGGCTAAAATCTTGTATTCTATAGATAAAGATATTAGATTTGTTTGTATTGGAGATGGGGACGATAAGTACAAATCTAGGTTAATTGAATTGACTAAAGAGCTAGGAGTTTCTGATGTTATTACTTGGGTTTCTAGATATAGAGATATGAATGTCGCTTATAATGCAATGGATTGCCTATGTTTAACATCTGAGAGTGAAGGATTTCCAAATGTTATTGCAGAGGCTATTCTTGCTGGAACATTGGTGGTATCAACAAATGTTGGAGATGTGGAAGATATATTAGGTAGTATGGACACAATCAGTGAAACAAATGATCCAAATACTCTTGCTGCGTTATGCTTTAAGGTCATTAACCTAGCGGAAAATGAGAAAAAAATTCAAATAAAGTCTTTGCAGAGTAGAATTCAAACTAAATTCCCATTAGATAATGCATCTAGTAGCAGTTTAAAAATTATCCATAAATTACTCTGTAGATAATAATTTAATTACGCAATAATGAATGCGATAAATACAATATGGTGAATTTTCTTACTCAAACAATACCTTTTACACTAGGCTATTTATTTATATTGCTTGTACCAGGTTTCTTAATAGTAGCAATATATCGAGCACAATATAAAGATATGGTATTTAGGTCGTTTGAGTACTCGTATCTATTATCAGTATCGCTATCCTATGTAACGGCAATTCTTTTGCTTTTTTTATTTAGAATCGTAGAAGGAACCGCCACTGAACTTATTGGCGTATATTTTCTTATTGTAATTGTAGAGGCGCTTTATCTACTATATCTGAATTATAAAAATAAGATTAGTTTTTACAATATCAGCCATAAGAAGAGCATGTTGTCCGTACTTATGCTACTACTGCCTATCCTAATATATTTATTCGGTACAGCGCCTTATTTAGAGATTCCTTCAGATGCATGGTGGCATCTTGGAGAGATTCAAAATATGCATCAATTAGCTAGGGTGGATCAACTTCCAGTAGGGGGCAGCATTAGTTCAGCGTTGAGTCAAAATGGATTTTGGTACTACATTGCCGGTCTATTGATATCATTTTTTGATTATAACTATATTGATTCAATAAAAACTATCGGGTATGTGAACAACATATTATTTCTCTTAGCAGTGTACAGTTTTTCGGCGCTAGTGCTTGAAAAATCTAAGGGCAGAGAGTCTAAAATTAACTTTACTGCTATTGCTGCGACATTATTTACATTATTACATTTTGGGGTTAGTGAGTTTTCATTTGTTAGGTATTACACATATGCTCCAGTAATGTTGAATTTTATACTTTATTCAACTACGATTATTTTAGTGTTTAAATATATGCAAAGGGATGTGTGGTTTGACCGATATTTTTTAACAATTGTACTGCTCATTATTACAATGGGATTGGTACATCTTCAAGAGGTGATGCTATTATCTGTCATTGTAATAACTATTATCTTTTATCAATTTTTTATAAATAGAATAAGTTTAACTAATAATATTGGATTTAAGTTAGGGTTGTGGAATGACTTATACGCTACTTCCAATACAAAAAGGTCAAGGTCTTTCTATATAAGTCTATTCTTGTATTTATGCATACATATTGTTGCCATTGTTACAATTGATCGACATTATCCATTTGAAGTTCCTGATGTTATTAAATATGAATCAATACTTCCTTTCTTAGACGGATTTAACATGGTTCTTCTTAGTCCACAGGGAAAATTCTACGAAGTAGTTACTTTGTGGGGGGTGGTTGTTTACGCTCTATTTGTAGTGAGAATCCGTGATTTTATAGGCAATCCATATTTAATGTCAGGCATGTTGTTGCCAATTGTAACGGTATTTAACCCAATCTTCACCGATTTTTTCTTTAGATTTTCTTGGGGCGAAGTGCTATATAGAATTTGTTATGCAATACCATTAGCTACTGTCGGTGGGTATTTATTCGTAATTAATATTCAGGAGTTGTTTGATAGCTGCACCAGATGGTTTAGAAGGGTAATTAATGTGATTTCCATAGCGCTGTTAACTGCTACAATTTTTCCTATAAATTTTTTATTAATCGAGTCGCCATCAAGACTTGTGACTCTCAGTGAGATAGAGCCAAAAGGAGATTATAGATACTTGCAAGATATGATAAGTTTTCTCAATAAAGAAGATATCAGTTATACGGTTCACACAGACCGTATAACTGGATATATAGTGAATGGAATGACTAAGCATCAATATAATGGATTCAAGTTTTCAGGAAGTGGAGCAATTTCTTTTAAACCTGGATCTGATGACTATAAAACTATATATAAAAATACCGGAAATTTGATTATTGTTAATTTAAGGGATGGTGCTTGGAGTAAGTCAGGAGCTGACTCTGGTCATTGGAGTGGAGATGTGACAAGAATGAGCCAATATTATTCTATAGATTTTTTATCTTATTTAGAGAAAAATAAAAGAAGCCTGTTCGAGACTATATGGGAAGGTGATAATATTATTGTGTATAAAATTATAGATTAGCGAGTATCTTATGCCTGAACACTTATTGTCAATAATATTCTTAATAAGTGTCACCTTCTTTATTGGACGGCTATTTATTTTTCCTAATGTTAGTAAGGTTCAGTATGCTGTATTTAATATAATACTTATTGTATATCACGCATTATTGATAATTGATACGCAATATGTAGCATTACTTCCTACTAACATTGATGCTCATACATTTCACATTCTAGCTTCTGAGAGAGCCTCAAATCCTTTTTTAGACGGACATTTGGTATTTGGGGTTGATTATCAAATTTATCAAAGTGCACTAACATTAGTTTATTATATTTTTGGAAGTTCTAAAATAGTTGGCGGTGAGATGTCTATTTTGGCATTTGTTTTAGCATTCATGATTCTGATAAAAATCATGAATATACTTAAATATGACACAACCGAAAAAATTGTATGTATGGTTGCTTTTTCACTTTTACCATCTGTAATGATTTTTGAAACAACAACCTTAAGAGAGCCATGGCAGTTGCTTTTCTTGATGTTAATTATTTTTTATGGTCTTTTAGCAAGAATAGAATTAAAATTTTCTCATTTTATGGGTGCATTCTTCTTTGCCATTATATTGGGATTTATGCATAAGGCATTATTTGTATACGATATTTTGTTGCTAGCATTGTTATTATACTGGCCACTTAAGGCTTCATCTGACCAGAGTCATGGGCTTAATATTATTAATAAGTCAGCACTCATTATCCTTGCTGCACTGGTGACGGTAGCAGGGATTTTATTAATATTAGCTGGACAGCAGGGTGAGCTATATGACTCAATATCAGTAATTAAAGATATGTTTTCTGGCAATGTATTGCAATATTTACATTGGACTACTTCTACTGCACTAGAAAGTAACCCTAGATCGGCTTTTGGTGTTGTCTTAAATACGGACTCTTGGACTACTTTACTTACTAGCCTTCCTTTGGTTTATTTGCACTATATGTTAGGTCCATTTCCTTGGCAGATTGATTCTATTAAAGATCTTGTAGTATTTTTTGAGTCAGTTTTCAGAGCTCTTTTGATTATTGGATTCATTGTTAATTATTATAAAAGTAGTAATAAATCAAACTTGTTACTATTATTTATAGTTTATTTGTCTTTGACCCTATTCTGGTCAATTGCTACTACTAATTATGGCCAGGCAATCAGGCATCATGTACTTTCTGGATGGATCATAATTTTAATTGGCACTCCGGGTCTAATTATTTTATTTAAATTAATTTTTATGAGAAAAATAACAAATAATGGATAAAGTAAAAATTTGTCATCTAATAGGAGGGCTAGAAGTTGGAGGGACTGAAAGATTTCTATCTCGACTGGTGGTGTCATCTAATTCAGATAAATTTGAATTTATTGTGATTTCCTTGGGAGATATAGGGGTTATTGGTGATGAGCTTATCAACAAGGGATTTACTGTAGAATCGATTGGAATGAAAAAAAATATATTTGATATATTTCGTATTTTTAATCTAATTAGATTGTTGCGAATACATAACCCGGATGTAATTCAATCATGGCTATATCTGGCTGATATTATTGGAGGAGTGGTTGGAAAGATTATCAGAACCCCAGTTGTTTGGGGGGTCAGACAGTCCAATATAGACACCGATTCTAATGATAAGCTTACATTACTATTAATAAAAATTTCATCGTTATTGTCAAGATGGCTTCCTGATAAAATAGTGTATTGTGCAGAGTCTGCAAGAACAAACCATCATAATGCTGGTTACATAGGCGATAGTGTTGTTATTCCTAATGGCATCAATTCAGATGCATTTATTAATAATGATGCACTTAGAAAAAATGCTAGAAAACAATGGGGGGTTTCAGACGATCAACTATTGATTGGCATGGTTGCCAGGTTCCATCAGCAGAAGGGACATGCCGATTTTATAAATATGGCCAGTATTTTATCTAAGAAAAATAACGCTGTAAAATTTGTTCTTATTGGCGAGAGTGTTGATTTGACCAATAGACAATTAATGACCTTGGTTAATCATTATCAGATGAAAGAGCTTATATTATTCCCTGGATATATGGAGGATATACCAATGGCAATGAATGGATTAGATATTTATGTATCAAGTTCTACTGGCGAAGGGTGGCCAAATGCTATAGCTGAAGCTATGTCTTGCGGTGTTCTATGCGCTGTTACAGATGTTGGAGATAGTGGAAAGATATTGGGTAATACTGGCAGGTTAGTTAACGCATCTAATCCTAAAGATATGGCTGTTGCGGTTGCTTCATTATTAGATCTAGATCAATCTAAAAAAAATGAATACAGAGATAGAGCGCGTAGAAGAATTGTTAATAACTTTCAAATTGACAAATCTGTAAAAGCGTATCAAAAACTTTATTTGAACTTGGTTTAATTTATGTGTGGTATATCTGGTGGTATTTTTTATAAATCTTCTTTTGATGACAGGGTTGATATTGTAAATAAAATGTCAAAATCGCTAACCCATAGAGGTCCAGACGATTGTGGGAGTTGGTGTGATACAGAATCTCCAGTTTCTTTTTCTCATAGAAGGTTATCTATTATTGACACAACAAGCTTTGGGCATCAGCCTATGCATTCGATTAATGATAGGTGGGTTATTACCTTTAATGGGGAGATTTATAATTATCAAGATATAAGCAAAAGTCTTCATTCTCTAGGTGTTAATTTTGAAGGCCACTCTGATACTAGAGTATTGATTGAGTCGATCTCAACTTGGGGCGTAGAAGATACAGTAAAGAGATTGCACGGTATGTTTGCCTTTGTGGCTTATGATAGGTTGGAAAAAAAAATATGGCTAGCTAGAGACAGAATGGGAGAAAAGCCACTTTATTATGGTTGGTCTAATGGTGATTTTGTTTTTTCTTCTGAATTGAAGGCTATACGGACTATTCCTACATTTAATTCAACTATTGACAGAAATGCGCTATCTATTTATTTAAGACATAATTATATTCCAGCTCCACATTCTATTTATAAAGGGATTAATAAACTACTACCAGGCTCCCTGTTCTCCTTTGATATTGATTTGCCGATTGAGACTGGAAAGATCACCAGCTATTGGAGTCTTGCAAGTGTTATTGACAAAAGAAATTCTTTAACAAAAGAAGAGGGTCAGAAGAACTTTGAGAAGATTTTAAGGTCATCACTAAAAAGACAACTGCATGCAGATGTTCCTGTAGGAGTCTTTCTTTCTGGAGGTGTTGATTCATCTTTAATGGCAGCTTTGATGGTGGAGGAGTCTTCATCTTCTGTCAAGAGCTTTACGATTGGGTTTTCTGATAAAAAATACAATGAGGCTGAATATGCATCTAGGATAGCATCCCATCTTGGTACTGATCATACAGAGTTGTATGTAACTGACAACGATGCCCTTGAAGTGGTTGAAGATATTCATAATATATATGATGAGCCATTTGCAGACTCTTCTCAGATTCCAACATATCTTGTGATGAAGATGGCCAAAAAAAGTGTCACTGTAGCGCTGTCTGGAGATGGCGGAGATGAACTGTTTGGTGGCTATGAGAGATATAAGTGGGCCAACACCATATGGTCGTATATGGGAAAAATACCTTATCCAGCCAGAAATATTATGGGACTAGTAGGTAATATGCCGATATTAAGACGTATAAGTGGCGAAAGTACTGCTTCAAAAATACAAAGAGTTTCTAAATTAATTCAGTTTAATGACAAAGAAGATTTGTATCGAATGTTAATATCACATCATTTATCACCAAACTCCCTGCTTCGAAGTGGTAACGAACCTATTAACTACTCAGGGCTTTTTAAAGATACTCCGGGCTTAGAATCGTATACTAGATATATGATGTATAAAGATACTATAAGCTACCTCCCAGACGATATTCTTACTAAAGTAGACCGTGCCAGTATGGCTGTCTCATTAGAGGTACGAGTCCCTATGCTTGATCATGATGTTGTTTCTGCTGCATGGTCTATTAATGACTCAATAAGTACAAATAATAAGTCGAAGATGCCATTAAGAAAAATATTATATAAAAGTGTTCCAAAAGATTTAATTGAACGTCCAAAAAAAGGTTTTGCAGTACCTTTGTCTTCATGGCTTCGTGGCCCATTGCGAGAGTGGGCCGAAGAATTACTCTCTCCGTCAAGATTAGAGAGTGAAGGATATTTTAAGAGTGAAGAGGTAGGTAAAATGTGGTCTGAGCATCTTTCTGGGAAAGGAAACTGGCAGTACTTATTATGGAATATTTTAATTTTCCAAAGTTGGCTAGAAAATCAATAATGAAAAATAAAATATTAATTTGTCATAATACCTGCAAAACACTATTACTTCATTATGAGAAATTGATCTATGCATTGGTGCAAAGTGGAGACGATGTTATTTGTGTAACCCCATATGACGATTCGGTTAAAGACCTTATTGAGCTTGGAGCAATCCACAAAGTGTGGGATATTTCACAGCATGGACTAAACCCTTTACGTGAGTTTATGTCCATATTAGGGCTCTCAAAAATTATAAAAGACACTTCGCCTGATATTTTTCTGGGGATTACCATTAAACCAAATCTTTATGGATCTTTAGCACTATGGAAGCATAATACAAAGAAAAGGTTTTACATGATGAGTGGTTTAGGGTACGTTTTTATTGGCAATAGTGCCAAGCAAAAGATATTAAGATTTGTAATTAAAAGCTTTTTTAAATTAACATTTAGAAGGGCTAATGCAGTACTCTTTCAGAATTCTGATGATGCAGAAGAATTTGTCTCTAACGGCCTCATAACGCAAGAGCAATCGGTAACTATAAACGGCACAGGAATTGAAACAAATAAGTTTATCCCCAACTATAGAAATAGTACTAATAACACTAATATAAGTTTTATATTAGTGGCTCGTGTTTTACGAGATAAGGGTGTCTATGAGTATGTGGATGCCGCAAGGATAGTTTTATCTAAGACTGATAAAGCTAACTTTTCTATTCTGGGACCATTGGATGACAATCCATCTGGAGTGCAGATGAAAGAGATTGATAGCTGGGAGCATGAAGGAGTTATTAAGTATCTGGGTGTAACAAAAAATGTTCAAGATTATTTAAAAGTATCAGATGTATTCGTTTTGCCATCATATCGTGAAGGGTTATCTAGAGCAACCCTAGAGGCAATGGCTACAGGGATGCCTATTATAACTACCGATGTCCCAGGCTGTAGGCAGACGGTTATTGATGGGCATAATGGATTTATGGTGCCAAAGTCTGATTCAATAGCTTTATCTAAGGCTATGCTTAGTTTTATTAATGATAAAACGTTAATAAATAAAATGGGAAGAGAGTCTAGAATGATGGCTATTGACAAGTATGATATGAATAATGTTGTTAACTCTATTATTAAGTGTTTATTAAAGGATTAGTTTAGTATGCTACCTAATTGGATGAGAACTATGCCAAGGATGAATATCGCCATGTTATTGATAGACATGTTGGGTATTTATTTATCATTTTCGCTAGCACATCTATCTCGGCTAGATAGATGGATTGAAAGTAGTTATGTGGTATTATTTTTTATTTCAGCAACTATTATTTTACTGTTATACATATTTAATGTATTTAATTTAAAGAATAACAGCACCATTGTAAAACAGTTTTTCCGTTCAATTCTGGCTGTAATTATTGGCGGTTTTTTCATAACAGTTTTTATTTATTTTTCTCAAATATCGATTCATGATGAACCCCTATTACAAAGGACTATCCTCACAATTGGTATTGTATTTTCTGCAATTATATTGGCAGCTATTCATACTGTTTTCTTTGCATATGTTAGGAGTTCCAATGGGAAGGTAAAATGGATGGTCATTGGGTCAAAAAACAAAATTGTTGATTTGTATTCTGATTTGTATAAAAGCAATATGTCTGAACTGTTTCATTTTGTATTTGAGGAAGATGTAAGATCAACGCAATTGACCATACCAAAGAATCAAATAATAGGCTCTATAAAAGAAATAAATTTATCAGAACTGGAATCTTATGATGGAGTTGTTATTGCGATGGATAGTCCATTATTGGAAGATGATTTGAGAATGCTTATGAACAGTCGTCTAAAGGGCTTATTCGTTTATGAATTGGCGGATTTTTATGAAGAGATACTGCTTAGAATTCCAATAACACATCTTCAAGATGAATGGATTGCATTTTCTTCTGGATTCTCCCTTGTTCATCATGATATTGAGTTAAATATAAAGCGACTCTTTGATATAGTTTTGTCATTGTTGCTATTAATTGTATCGTTGCCATTTGTAATGCTAATCTCATTAATAATATTTCTTAATGATGGAGGAAGATTTTTTTATACGCAAAAAAGGACTGGAATTCATGGAAAGGAGTTTAGTCTATATAAGTTGAGAACTATGGTGGTTGATGCAGATAAAATTGGTGCTGATGTTACATATAAGAATGATCCTAGAATTACAAAGATTGGAAAAATTATTAGAAAAATGCGTTTTGATGAATTACCACAATTGATCAACGTCTTTAAGGGTGATATGAGTTTTATAGGGCCAAGACCGGAGTCGATTCAATTAACAAAGCTGTATAAAAAAGAAATTCCGTATTATGACATAAGACATATGGTAAAGCCGGGAATCACTGGATGGGCACAGATAATGCATCCCGCAACTGATTCCATTGAAGGAGCTAAGAACAAGCTAGAATATGATATTTATTATATAAAAAATTATTCTTTAATGCTTGATCTCTATATTTCATTGAGAACACTACGTGTTGTCTTTACATTTAGTGGAAATTAAAAAAATGAGTACAGAAAGAAAACATATTGTTGCGTTGGCTCAAAGCATTTATAACAATTGGTTTGTTTTGATTCAGTTGACGAGATCTGAAGTATTGACTCGCTACAGAGGGTCGATGCTTGGCTTAGTATGGGTTGCATTAAACCCTGTCTTTATGTTGATAGTTTATACGTTTGTATTTAGTACTTTGTTAAAGGCAAGGTGGGCTGTTCAGGATGCAGGAAATGCCGTCTATGCATTGCAATTATTTGCAGGAATTGTGGTGCACGCATTTTTTTCTGAATGTTTAATACAGTCTACGTCTATCGTGTCAAGAAATATTAATTTTGTAAAAAAGATAGTATTTCCTCTTGATATGCTTCCTGTTGTTACCATTATTTCAGCTACAATCAATATGATAATTGGTATTCTAGTAGCCATTCTAGCGGTACAAATTATAGGCGATGGGGTTACTGTTAAAATATTGCTCATCCCATTTGTTTTTATTCCGTTTATTATTTTTATGCTAGGCATTTCTCTGATTGTTTGTACAATTGGCGTTTATGTTAAAGATATTGGCCATGTGACTGGTCTGATATCAACAGCAATGCTATTTCTTAGTCCTGTCTTATACCCCCTTTCATTTCTGCCAGAATCTATTAGAGAAATGGCATGGATTAATCCTTTAAGTTTTATTATTGAGCAATTTAGATTGATCCTACTGCATGGAGAAGGATTAAATTGGACTGGTTTATTTATTTATCTTATGGTGTCTATTGTTGTACTAAGTATTGGGTATTATTTTTTCCAAAAACATAGGTGGGGTTTTTCTGATGCCATCTGATTGCATAATAGAAGTTCATTCTCTTTGCAAACAATACAAAGTTTACAAGAGGTCCTTTGATAGAATACTGTCAAGCATTTCAAAAAAAAGACAACCTTCTATTTTTAAAGCTATTGATAACATATCGTTCTCTGTAAAAAGAGGTGAAATGCTTGGTGTAATTGGTCCAAATGGCAGTGGAAAATCCACCTTATTGCAATTGATAGCTGGTACGGTTAGGCAAACTACTGGAAATATTAAAGTAAAAGGAAGAATCTCAGCATTATTAGAACTTGGTAGTGGGTTTAATCCTGAATTTACAGGCGTTGAAAATATTTATCTTAACGGTGCTTTATATGGAATGTCTGTTAAGGAAGTTGACGATGTTTATGAAGATATACTAGAGTTTTCTGGACTTAAGGATCATATTTACCAGCCAGTTAAACATTATTCAAGTGGTATGTATGTTCGTTTAGGGTTTGCTATTGCAACTAGTGTAAAGCCAGATGTATTAATAGTGGACGAAGCTCTTTCAGTTGGTGATATAAGGTTTCAGAAGAAATGCTACAGAAGAATAGATGAATTGAAAGAATCTGGAGCAACCATTCTTTTTGTTAGTCATTCTACAGAAGATATTATTAATCATTGTGATAGGGTCATTTATATTAAATCTGGAAGTGTAGTTTCTGACGGCCATCCAAGAAAAGTTGTCAATAGATACTTGGATGATATGACTGGAACTGGAGATTTGGCATTGCATGATATACAAGGCAATCATGAGGAATCTATTGCAATGATGCAGAAACGCTCCTACAATTCCCATGAAGATAGGTGGGGAGATAATAGGGCAAAAATAGTTGATTATGTATTATCTGTATCTGGAGTAATTGAGCCAGAGATAATTGAATCAAGAGATGTATTAAATATTAAATGTTATGTAGAGTTTAATGAAGTTGTTAATAATCCAGTTTATGGTATAGATATAAGGACATTGGAAGGTATACGTGTTTACGGTACTAATACCAATATTCTGCCTGTATCTGTAAAAAGCAAACATCCTGGAGATAAGATAGAAATTATTTTTTCAGCTCCATTATTATTGTCTGGAGGAGATTATTTTATTTCTATAGGTATTTCAGAATTAGACAGTATGAATAATCCTATTCCAGTAGAGCGACGGTATGACTTTATAAATATAAAAATTCAAGACAACAACACTAGTTTTGGCTTTGGCTTACTAGATATGAAAATAAAAGAGAGGGTTGACTAATCATGGCTAAGGTAAATTTAGATTTTTATAGTGGAAAGGATTTCTATTCTGAAGGCGAAATAGAGAATGAAATATTATCTATTATTAAAAAAGGTGATGATGTAGACAAGGTTTTATCACGTGATAATCGATGGTCTATTTTGTACCACCTATCTCCAATTAGACAAAATATTATTAACTGGTATCCATTTCGAAATCAATCATCTGCACTGGAAATAGGTGGAGGTTGTGGTGCGATCACTGGGGTATTGTGTGATTCTGTTGCGAGTGTCACCTCAATCGAGCTTTCTAAAGTAAGGGCAAGCATCATTCAAGAACGTTACAAGGATCATAATAATTTAGAAATAATAGTTGGAAATTTTAATGACATAAAAATTGATAAGAAGTTTGACTATATAACCCTTATAGGAGTGCTGGAGTACTCCGGATCATTTACAGATGGACATAGCCCATACAAGACTTTCCTTAAGAAAATTTACTCAATGCTAAATGAAAAGGGTGTGTTATTGATTGCAATTGAAAACCGTTATGGCATTAAATATTGGTCTGGGGCCAAAGAGGATCATACAGGCATAGCTTTTGATGGGATTACTGGTTACCAGGATACTGAAAAAGTTAGAACTTTTGGGAAATTAGAGTTAGAACAACTTGTCAAAGAGAGTGGCTATAGCAAGAGTAGTTTTTATTACCCTTGTCCAGACTATAAGATGCCTACTGTTTTATATTCAGATGACTTCCTTCCAAAGAGCAAAGAAGAAATTCCGTTATCAATTAATTATGATAATGATAGACTTGATGTGTTTTCTGAGAGAGATGCCTATACAGGAATTTTAGAAAATAATCAGTTCGATTTTTTTTCAAACTCATTCTTAGTTGAGTGTACAAAATGAAACGTGTAATTTATTCAAAATCAACTAGTGAACGTGTTGCTAAATATCAATTGCAAACTACATTGCATAAAACAAGTGAGAATGGGCTATCTGTAACAAAAAGAGGTCTTAACAAAGATGCTTTAGGACACGTACATAATATGCGTCGCTCTTTTATTGCTGCAGGTGATTTGATTAGATCGACAAGAATTAGATACGCTAATGTTGAAAGTTATAATAAAGTCGAAGTTGAATTCGAATATATTAAAGGTATCTCTTTATATGATTTATTAAGAAAACATTGGAATGAGAGTAATATTGATGCATTTAAGAGTCTTCTGGATAGCTATAGAAATCTATTGTTTGACTCATTTCTAGTTACAAAGTTCAAAATTCCTGATATAAATAGTGAGTTCTCAAATTATTTTGGCAGTGTTGGTAGATATGAGTTGGCTCATAGACCTGCCTTTGATGGAGAGTCTAATATTGATTTAATTCCGTCTAATATTATTAGATCCGATGAAATGGATGTTGTTATTGATTATGAATGGGTTTTAAATTTTCCAGTTCCAATTGAATTTGTTCTTTATAGAGGTGTTAAATCACTTGACTGGTTGCCAAGCGAGGCTATAAATAATATTTATAAGGACTTTAAAATAGATAAATTAATTCCTGTTTTCGAAAAGATGGAAGAATCCTTTATTCGAGGAGTTGTTGTTTCAGATGAGTCATTTGCTTATTATTTTTCCCATTATCAAAAGAAAAGGTGTTCTTTGATTGGCGAAGTAAAAGAGCATGAAAATGTTAAATCTAAATTAGAAAACGTGAGACATGAACTAGATTTGGCTTATCATTCTAGACGTTGGAGGTATGCGGATTATTTAGTTAAAGGTTGCAGAGACTTCAAAACAAATTTAAATAATTACCTCTTATATTCTAAAAAATTTATTTCAACTAGAATTAGAAAATCG
>JYMV01046464.1_pt1 | contig 13301 bp, 11 predicted proteins | sample 338911 | NCBI WGS metagenome assembly JYMV01 (sample SAMN03354496, study PRJNA234377) | hydrothermal vent metagenome | biome: Deep sea; feature: Hydrothermal plumes at the Eastern Lau Spreading Center, Western Pacific Ocean; material: Seawater | place: Tonga | collected 2009 | depth 2000 m m | reverse complement strand
CAGCCATTCTTTTTGTAACAGCTGCAGTCAATAATTCGTGAGTTTTCTCAACGTAGTCTTCGTCTGAAAGATTTCTTGCAGATCTACTAGCACTTGGATACCAATAGGTTTTTTCTTTCAATAAACCTTTTGCATTTATTGTTATTACTGTTGCCGGTTTCACTTTTTGAATACCATTTATAATCGTATTTGGAGCTGGCACAACTCCGTGAAGTGAAAGCTGCTGCTGTAGGGCGAGAGGGTTAATACTTTTATCAAGCTTTTGAGTTAATAAAGCCTGTGAATTGGAAGCAAAAGTAAATGCTTTATTGGACAAATTATAATAGAGAGGCTTGATGCCTATTCGATCTCGGGCAATAAACAGCTTTTCATTAGATTTGTCCCACACACAGAAGGCAAACATACCATCCAAATACTTGACACAATCTTCACCCCAGTAATGGTAAGCCTTGATAATGACTTCAGTGTCAGAATGTGAAAAAAAGGAATAACCTTTGCCGATTAACTGGCTACGAAGTGATTTATAGTTATAAATGGTTCCATTAAAAACCAGTGTTAGTTTGAGAAGTTCATCAACCATTGGTTGGTTGCCATGGCTTGATAAATCAATAATACTTAAGCGTTGATGGCCGAAACCAACCTTACCCTCAAGCCATTTACCGTTAGAGTCTGGACCTCTTCTAGCAATTTTAGACATCATACTAGTGAGAGACTTTGAAGAAACGTTTCCTCCGTCGAAACGAAACTGGCCACAAATACCGCACATACAATATTGGACCTTAAGTTTTCAAAAAAAGCATAAATCTATTATCTAGTAACATAAATACTTGTTCCATATTTCTATATTGTGGGTTAAAGTAGCACTGTAAAATAGTCATTTTATCAAGTATTTCTTATAAATAATGGCTCAAACACTCTATGACAAACTAATGGGTGCACACGTGGTTCGAGAACAAGATGGCGCCACTCTTATTTATATTGACCGCCAACTTATCCACGAAGTGACCTCTCCGCAGGCGTTTGAAGGCCTAACAATGTCAGGAAGAAAGCCTTGGCGAAATAAAGCCAACTTAGCAGTGCCCGATCACAATGTCCCAACAACTGAAAGATCAAATGGTGTTAGCAGTATTAGCGATCCAGTTTCCAGATTGCAAGTTGAGACCTTAGACAAAAATTGTGAAACCTTCGAAATCAATCAAATTCAAATGAATGATATCCGTCAAGGAATCGTCCATGTTATCGGTCCAGAACAGGGCGCAACCCTGCCTGGTATGAGTATTGTGTGTGGTGATTCGCATACCACAACTCATGGGGCATTAGGTGCACTTGCCTTTGGTATCGGCACTTCAGAGGTTGAGCATGTACTTACCACAGGTTGTCTTTGGCAAAGCAAAGCTAAAAATCTGAAAATTGAAGTGAATGGAGATTTAGGAAAACATATCAGCGCTAAAGATATTGCACTTTATATGATTGGTGAAATTGGCACAGCTGGTGCTACCGGTTATGCTATTGAATTTTGTGGCACAGCAATTGAGAATATGAGTATCGAAGGTAGAATGACATTGTGCAATATGTCAATCGAAGCTGGCGCAAAGGTTGGCATGGTTGCTGTTGATGACAAGACCATTGAATATGTTAGAGGAAGGCCATTTGCACCTACAGGTAAAAATTGGGATTTAGCTGTTGCTTATTGGAAAACTCTACACAGTGACGAAGGTGCTTATTTTGATGAAAAAATCTTAATAGATGCTACCCTTATTAAGTCACAAGTAACTTGGGGGACATCACCAGAAATGGTAGTCGACATTAATGGTGAAACACCTGATCCAGAAAAGGAAGATGATCCTGTCAAAGCTGAAAGTATTCGAATTGCTCTAAATTATATTCATTTGAAGCCTAATACTTCGATCAGCTCTATTGCTATTGATAAAGTTTTTATTGGCTCTTGTACAAACTCACGAATTGAAGATTTGCGTGTAGCTGCTGCGGTTGCCAAAGGCAAGAAAATTGCAAACACTATAAAACTTGCACTGGTTGTTCCCGGGTCTGGCCTTGTAAAGCAACAGGCTGAAGCTGAGGGACTTGATCAAATTTTTACCGATGCTGGTTTTGAGTGGCGTGAACCGGGCTGTTCAATGTGTTTAGCAATGAATGCTGATAGGCTTGAGGTAGGTGAAAGATGTGCAAGCACCTCAAATAGAAACTTTGAAGGTAGACAAGGCCAGGGATCTTTTACCCATTTAGTTAGCCCGGCAATTGCCGCGGCAAGTGCTATCGCAGGACACCTTTCAGGGGTTTAGTTATGAAAAGATTTACCTCTCTGACTTCCATCACTATGCCACTTGACCGAGCCAACATTGACACAGATGCGATTATTCCAAAACAATTTTTAAAGTCAATAAAGCGTAGCGGTTTTGGACCCAACTTGTTTGATGAGTGGCGTTACCTAGATCATGGTGAAGTTGGCATGGATAACTCTAAACGCCCAATCAACCCTGACTTTGTTTTAAATGATCCACAATATGAGGGTGCTCAAATTCTCTTAACGAGAAGGAACTTTGGTTGTGGGTCGTCTAGGGAGCATGCTCCCTGGGCGTTGGAAGATTTCGGATTTCGCGCTATTATTGCCCCCAGTTTTGCAGATATTTTCTATAATAATTGCTTTAAGAATGGCATTCTACCAATTGTTTTAAGTAGCGAAATTGTAGATGCTTTATTTGCATATCAAGGTGAAATTGTTATTAACTTAGAAGAGCAAAGTGTTAAAACAGAAGACAATATCTATAATTTTGAAGTTGATGCTGAGCGAAAACGCAGACTCATCAATGGTCTAGATGATATTGGTTTAACTTTGCAGTATGAGGATCAGATCCGTTCATTTGAGGTAGAGCATTTTAAAAAATATCCCTGGTTATGATTGGTCAACTAAAAGGTCAAATTATTAGCAAGAATCCTCCAGAAGTTCTTTTAGAGGTTGGTGGTATTGGTTACGAACTGCTTTGCCCTATGTCCACCTTCTACCAACTAGATAATTCATCCGAAGACACTTTACTTTACACTCATTTAAGCATTAAAGAGGACTCACACACATTGTTTGGCTTTATCTCAAAGGATGAAAAGAGCATGTTTAGGGAGTTAATAAGAGTGAACGGTGTTGGCCCCAAGGTGGCACTCGCCATACTGTCGCATCTTTCGGTATCATCTCTTATTGGCTGCATTATTAGGGAAGATGCAGATCTTTTGGCAAAAACACCTGGGATTGGAAAAAAGACAGCACTGAAACTGATAGTTGAACTTCAAGATAGGCTTGATAAGGTGGAATTGGTTGACGCTTCAACTTCAACAATGGGGCATAAAACGAGTTACAATCCAAATGCAAAGCAAGCCTTAGCGGCACTGCAATCTCTCGGATTTAAGACGAAAGAGGCTAATAAAATGGTTTCATCAATAGACGACCAGACTCTTTCTACCGAACAACTGATTCGCTTAGCACTACAAAACAAATAGCACTAATAAGCTTTCTTCCTAGAAAATTTTGTTTTGATAACTCCTAACCAGTTGATAAAATCGTAATTCATTAAATACATACAAGGAAGCAAGATTAAAGTCATCACAGTACCGAAAATCAAACCATAACCTAGAGCCAAAACCATGGGTTGTAAAAAGTAATCGGTACCTCCAAGTCCATAGGCAAGTGGTAACACTCCAGCCAGTGTAGTTAAGGTAGTCAGTACCACAGCCCTAAGACGATCCCTAGCTCCCTTTGCAATCCAAGTTATTTTGTCTTCTATCTGGACTCTTTTATGTTTTATGTAGTTCAGATGACTGACCATCACCAACGAGTCATTTACAACAACACCAATCAAGGCTAAGGAGCCCATTAAAGCAAAGAAGCTTAGGGGTTCTTTGTGGAAATAAAATGCCCAAATAACGCCAATTAAAGCAAACGGCACAGCAGCCAAAACCAGCAATGGTTGAGAATAAGAATTAAACAACATAGCTAAAATAAGATATACCCCTAAAACGGATACGATAAAGGCATTTTGGAAGCTCTCCATTGACTCAAGAACATCTTGGGCACCACCTTCACTAATTACTGCTACTTGTGGAAAATTCACACCAGCATTTAGTTCCTTTAGAACTGAGGCCATTGCAGCTTGTGAAGTTGTTACCTTGTCATCTACGCTTGCTGATATTGATACAGACCGCTCACCGTCATAGTGATTAAAGTCAGGTTCGCCTTGAATTTCTCTAATAGTTGAGAATTGACTCATCGGTATCAAGTTGCCTTGACGATTCTTTACCTTGGTATTCATTATGAAGTTTTCAGAATAGTCATTGTTGCCAATATAAACCCTTACGTCTTCGTCTTTACCACCAATACGGACATCGGTTACATAGGAACCCGAAAATGCCGTTCTTAAGTGCCGATAGACTTGCTGATATTCAACCCCTAAACGCGCCATTTCGTCAAAATTTAGTACGGTTTCAATGCGTGGCTTACCGATCTCATCATCACGATCAATATTGTCGACTCCGTCCATACTGGATAAAATTTCTTCCAAAAAGTTTGCTGCTGCTATTCTTTGTTCATCATTATCACTCACCAAATTTATTTCAATATCTTCGCCTGCTGGCGGTCCTGGTCTTTGTACCGAAAAATTAATTTCTTCAGCACCCTGGATGACAGCTGACCTTTCTTTGATTTTTTCCATAATCTCTTCTGCGCCAATCTCTCTTTCACTGGTCGGTGTTAGTGCTATTGATATGTATGCTTCGTTCGTAAAGTAACTGCCAATATTGCTTGTCACTGATTCAAGGTTTTCACCTGTTTCCTCCATAATGATCTTTTCAACCTCGATGACCAGTTTCTCGGTATAAGCAGCAGAACTACCATTAGGAGCTTCAACTCTCGCATACATCTGGTCAGCCCCTCTTGAAGGAAATAAAGTTAATGGCATCTCGGTTATTGCAAAATATATAGAGTAGGCAAAAAGAGCAATAAATAATGGAACAATAAGATAGCGCCAGCGCAATAATCTTGCTATCACCTTATTGAACCAGTTTTCTACTGGGATAAACCAGGTTCTTTGCTTATCAGTTTTTTTGTTGGCAAGGTGGGCTGGCAAGGCAAAGGTAATCTCTAAAAAGGATATGGTGAGTGCAAAAATAACCACAACCGGTAAAACGTAAATAAACTTTCCCATAATACCGGTCATCAAAAACATTGATGACATGACTAGTATGGTGGTTAATATGGTAGTAATAACGGGCAGAATTACCCTTTTAAAGCCCTTGACTACGTTGTCGTATAGATTACCTTCACGACTTTTATAGTGGTGTATGCTTTCAGCAATGATAATACTATCATCAACAACGATTCCTAAAACTAAAATAAAGCCAGAAAGTGAAATCAGGTTAATGGTATCACCTGTCAATCCCAATCCAGCAACCGTCCCCAACAACGTTACCGGTAAACTGACAGCTACCCAGAAGGCCGTCTTGAGAGACAGAAAAATCCCTAGAACGACTAGAACTAAGGTTAAGCCAATATAGCCATTCTTGACAATAATGTCTAATCGGTTTTCAACTGAAATTGAGCGATCTTGGGTATAAAAAATTCGTAAATCATCAGGGTAATTTTCCTGTAACTCTAATACTCTTTCCTTAACCCTTGCAACCGTCCTTATGATGTCTGATTGTTCTTGCTTTAGAATCTCTAAAATAAATCCTTTGGTGCCATTAACTCTGGTAATTGAAGTCTCCTCTTCAACCCCTCGGAAAACTCGAGAAATGTCTCCAAGTCTAATAACAGGACCATCAAAGCTCGACTTTATTACAACATCTTGAATATCTTCTATATTTTCATATTCTGACAATATAACGATATTTTTCTTAAGGTCTGGTTGATTATTGTCACCCAAAGTAAAGCGCGCATTTCGACTTGAAATAACAGCTATAACTTCGTTGATTGAAATGTTATATTTACTGAGTTTGTCAGGGTCGACTTTGATTTGTATTTCACTCTCTAAATAACCATTCTTATTAATTCTAGAAACGCCCTTGACCATTGAAAGGGCTTTCTCCATATCATCGGTGATCTGTCTAGCCTCTGCATAATCAAAACCGGCACCATCAATGTTGATATTTATAATTGGAATTTCCATGATATTAAAGTCAAGAACGCTTGGAAGATCGACAACCTCTTCAGGCAAATTTCCAACTCGATTGACTGCATTACGAATATCATTCTTGACTGTCACAACATCTTTCACATTTGACTCAAGAGTCACAATAATACTGGAAAGGCCTTCTCGAGAAGTTGAAGTAATGTTTTTTATACCGCCAACGTTTAACAGCTCGCTTTCGATAACTTTAGTCACGCTCTGCTCAACATCTTCAGGTGAAGCGCCTGGGTAGGCCGTCGTTACAGCTAGAATTTCGAAATCAACCGAAGGAAACTGATCGCGCTGCATCTGTTGAAAAGATAAAATACCTACAGCAATAAAAGCAAGAGAAAAAACAATTGCGAACTTTTTTTGCCGAACTAAAAAATCTAAAAAAGCATCCATAGCAAATCCAAAAAAAAATAAATCAAACTGTTACCGTTTGCGCATTATATATTCAAAAAAGAATTAACGCTAGATAGTTTATGTACTCTTATAAAATAAGGTTTTCAGACATATTGGTGTGTAATTGTGGCAAAAAAGAGCAGCTCTCATCGCTGGATGAATGAACACTTAAATGACGAATACGTTAAAAAAGCACAAAAAGAAGGTTACCGGTGCAGGGCAGTATACAAATTAATCGAAATTACTGATAAAAATCAAATTATCACAAAGGGTGATAGGATCCTTGACCTTGGTGCAGCACCAGGGGGATGGTCCCAAGTCGCTGCGAAAATAGTAGGAAAAACTGGTCAAATAATAGCTAGCGATATTTTACCTATAGAAGAAATCCCTGGAGTTGACTTTCTACAAGGTGATTTCACCGAGATGTCTGTCTATAAGGCTCTTCTAAGTTTAACTAAAGATCAAAAAATGAATACGGTTTTATCTGATATGGCACCTAACATGAGTGGTCAACTATCAGTTGATCAACCAAAATCTATGTATCTGGCAGAATTAGCTTTAGATATGGCAATTAAAACACTAACACCAAACGGCCACTTTTTAGTTAAAGTTTTCCAAGGAGACGGTTTTGACGCTTACGTTCAAATTGCACGACAAACTTTTAAGAGAGTAGCAATCAAAAAACCCAAGGCTTCTCGCGCTAGATCTAAAGAAGTTTATCTACTGGCAAGTCAGTTAAAATAACTTCCAATGAAAAATTTTAGCGAAATTCAATCCCTGATGAAGAGCGATATGGAGAAGACGGACAATATCCTAATCGACCGTTTGAATTCAAATGTTGATCTCATTAATCAAATGAGTCATTACATTATTGCCTCGGGTGGGAAACGCATAAGACCACTACTATTACTTTTGTGTGCAAGAGCTACAAACTATGGTGGTACAGACCACCACGCAATGGCTGTTGTGATCGAGCTTATCCATACTGCAACACTTCTTCATGATGACGTGGTAGATGAATCAACGACTCGTCGTAACCAAGATACAGCCAATGAGTTATGGGGCAACGCAGCCAGCGTATTGGTAGGCGACTTTCTTTACTCGAGGGCATTTGAAATCTTGGTAGAACCTAATTCCATGTCAATAATGAGAATCCTTTCAAAAGCAACAAACCAGATTGCAGAAGGAGAAGTCCTACAGTTATTAAATATCAGGAATGCTAACGTTTCTCAGACTAAGTACTTTAATGTTATTGAACAAAAAACTGCTCGCCTATTTGAAGCAGCTTGCAAAATAGGTGCACTTTTATCTGATTCTTCAGAAAAGACGATTAATTCACTAGGTGATTTTGGATTGCATTTAGGTATAGCCTTTCAAATTATTGATGATGCCCTTGACTATGAATCAAACTCAACAACAATGGGAAAAGAGGTGGGTGATGACTTATCAGAAGGAAAGATTACTTTGCCCATGATTTATGCTCTCGAAAAAACTTCTGGTTCTGAAAACAAAATTCTTAGAGATGCTATTAAAACGGCAGACGCTTCAAATATTGATAAGATTATCAATATTCTTTGTAGTGTTAATGCTTTTGAATTTACTCGAAAAATTGCAGAGAATGAATCACAAAAAGCACTAAAGTCGTTAAAAAATATTCCAGATTCTGAATATCGATCAGCCCTCAAGCTACTTTGTGAATTGTCACAGAATCGAACATCTTAGTTTCATTTAATGCTAACTTCAGCAATTAAAAAACAGATTCGATCCTCATTTGAAGCGGCGAAAATACAACTACCTAATTTTAGTAATCGTTCTTCGCAAAATATAATGATTGCTGAGATATCAAAAACACTGTCTGGCGAATATCCAAAATCGAATCCAATTCTTTGTGTTGAAGCCCCCACTGGCATTGGCAAAACAATGGCCTATCTGATTAGTTGTCTTCCAATTGCCAAAGCTAATAAGAAAAAGCTGATCATTGCATGTGCTAATGTAGCTCTTCAAGAGCAGATTCTATATAAAGACATCGTTGAAGCAAAAAAATACTCTTCTGTAGAATTTGAATATGCCCTAGCTAAAGGTCGATCCCGTTATGTTTGTATTCGAAATTTAATCAACCTTACCGAGGAAACTTCAAATACTCAAACGCTATTTGAAGACGCCCTACTTTGGGACGAACCACCAAGCCAAAACCAAATCAACAAGCTAAGTGAAATGACCGATAACTATTCCTCAACTCGCTGGAGTGGAGAAATTGATGATCTTGAAAGTCCGCCAGAATTTTCACTTTGGCAAAAAGTTGCTTGCAACCGATTTACTTGTACTGCCAAAAATTGTGAGTTTTATAATGACTGTTCTTTTTTTAAAGCACGAAAAAAAGCTTCTCAAGCCGACGTAATTATTGCCAATCATGATCTAGTTTTGGCTGACATCATTAATGGAAATAACATTCTACCTGACGTAAATGACTGTATTTTCGTTTTTGATGAGGCCCATCATTTTTCTCAAAAAGCGCTGGCTCACTTTTCAATAAATGCCAGTACTGAATTTATGAAAACGTCAATTCGTCAATCTCAGAGTGCAATCGATCAGATTTCAAAAATTACAAATCAAAAGACATCTGAGAGTCACATTAAGAAGGTAGATGAGGCTATTGGCGAACTCATTGAAGTTATTACTAATTTTGAATATTTAGATGATGTTTATTTATTTGATATGTCTGGGGTTTCAAGTGATGTTGCTAATTTAGGTAAGAACTTATTAAGTATTTTTAATACCGCATTTGGTAATTTCTTAGATCAGAAAGATAACTGGCAGGATTATTGCAAAAGGAATACCGTCAAACAAATAATAATGGACAATCTTAATAATATAATAGGTCAAAACGACCAAAATCTTTCTTCTATCGTTTCTCTTTTAAATGCTTTCACGCAAAATACTCATACTGACACCCCTCCTACCAGTAATTGGATTGTGAAGTCAAAACTACCAAATAAGAAAATAAATTATCACCTCAATACAGCAAAAATTGATGTCTCAAATCATCTTCAGAGTCTGATATGGTCCAAAGCAGCGGGTGTAATTTTTACATCTGCCACCCTTACTTCACTTGGTAGTTTCGATAGAATGAATCAACAGTTAGGCTTAAAAGAAAAAGAAAACCGATATCTACGCCTGGCTTCACCTTTTAATTATAAATCAGTTAACTTTATAGTTGCCAACATTAAAGCAAGCCCTTCTGAGGTATTTGAACACACCCAAGAACTTGCCAGGGAGCTTAAAAAACGCATAAATAAAGAGGCCGCAACCCTAGTATTATTTGCCTCCAACAGTCAAATGCAAATGGTAGCTGACTTAGTTGAGAAAACAATAGAGTGTGAGTTGTTGGTTCAAGGTGAATATAGTAAAAAACGTATTCTTGAAAAGCACTTTGAAAAACGCAAGAATGGTGAAGGTAGTGTTATCTTTGGCTTGGATAGTTTTGCAGAAGGAGTTGACCTTAAGGGTGATAATCTAAATCATGTCATGATTGCAAAATTACGTTTTAGTGTACCCACCTCACCGATTGAAAAAACTACACAGTCCTACCTTGAATCTTTAAACCGAAATCCTTTCATGGAAATTTCCTTGCCAGATGCTTCACTAAGACTGATTCAAGCTTGCGGTAGACTTATCAGAACAGAAACCGATACAGGCAAGATTACAATTTTTGATAATCGTCTGAGAACAAAATTCTATGGCAAACAATTACTGGACGCCCTACCTGGATACAATATAGTTGTTGAAACTACGAACAGATAGTTTAATGATCATTGATAATCAGATAACTTAAAATAAGGATAAAACCAAAATAACTCTAGTCACAATGGATTCGATTGCTCGTACCAAAAAAAGTCAAAAAGTTACTATCGTTGGCGCTATAGTTGATTTTTTACTGTCTGTCTTCAAAGTCATTGTTGGAGTTATTGGAAATTCCGGCGCCTTAGTTGCTGACGGTGTTCACTCTTTCTCTGATTTACTCACAGACTGGATTACTTGGTATGCTGCCAAGCAAGCTGGAGAAGCTCCAGATAAGGAGCATCCCTATGGCCATGAACGTTTTGAAACTGTAGCTACTCTTGGGTTAAGCATATTTCTAGCCATCATTGGTACAGCAATTATTTTTGATGCCATGGGACGACTTACAAACGCTGGTGCTTTGAATCATGAAAGTTGGCTAATCGCAACTGCAGGCTTGTCTATTGCTAGCAAAGAGGCTTTGTACTGGTACACAGTTATAGTTGCAAAAAACATTAATTCTGAAATGCTGAAAGCCAACGCCTGGCATCATCGATCAGATGCATTTTCTTCGGTGGTTGTTATTATTGGTATTGTTGGTGCTGCCAATGGCTACTATTATCTTGATAGTGCAGCAGCTATTATTGTTGGCATAATGATTATTTATATCGGCTGGAAACTTGGATTCAAAGCAACCAAGGAACTAGTTGATACTTCTATTGATGATGAAGATATTAAAAAATTGCATTCAGCATTAACTGATATCAAAGGAGTTAATAGCGTCCATACACTAAGAACAAGGAGAGTTGGACACAAAAAATCAGCTGATGTTCATGTTCAAGTCAATCCTTTTCTATCGGTAAGTGAGGGCCATATCATTAGTGTCAGCGTTGAGCGTGTTGCAAAAGAATGTGTTGAAGGTTTGGATGATGTCACAGTACATATCGACCCTGAAAATGATGAGGAACAAGATGACGCACCCTATAAAGACCTACCAGAACGAGCTCAAGCTTTGAAGATCCTGCAACAAGCACTAAAGTTAGAAGACTGTACTTATGAATTTGAGCGAACTCAATTACATTATCTAGAAGGCGAAATTTTAGTAGACTTTTTCTTGTCACTTGATTATTTAGCTAACAATAACGCTATAGAAATCAATACTCAACTCTCAGATATTGTTGCAAAACTTCCGGGTTTTGGCGAGGTCAAAGTTTATTTTAGCTAAAAACCACGAAAAGCAAAAACTCATAAAGAATGGTAGGCATGACAGATTGCCCCAGCCAGTGCATCAGCGGCATCAGCCTGAGGAGCCTTGTTTAGTTTTAATAATTGTTGTACCATAAAGGATACTTGCTCTTTACTAGCATGCCCCTTGCCGACTACTGTTTTTTTAATTTGATTTGGGCTATAGTCAACTATAGGCAAGTTTTGCCCTCCAACAGCCGAAATAACAGCCCCTCTAGCATGACCAAGTTTTATAGCAGCATCTGGATTTGGTCTGTCAGGACGCATAAATACTCTCTCAATAACAACAATATCAACCTTATGTTTTTCAAGAATTTCTTTAATGCCTGAATAAATCGTGACAACACGATCATTTAGATTACCTTGTGTACGGATACAGCCACTACTGACATAAGTAAATTTAAGCTTGTTAACCGTAATTAGTCCAAAACCAGTAATTCTTGAACCTGGATCAATGCCAAGTATATTCATAAGAGTATTCTATCAGTTAAGGAAAAACAAGCCAATATTTTAGTATTAAAGCTATAATGCTGTCTTATTTTTTATAGAGAGTTATGTATGTCTGTTATTGAACTTACACAATCAAATTTTGATGAAACTATCACCAACAATGAGATTGTTATTATAGATTTTTGGGCACCATGGTGTGGACCTTGCTTGCAATTCGCACCTACCTTTAAAGAGACCTCAGAGAAAGTTGAAGGGGTGACTTTTGCTAAAATTAATACTGAACAAGAGCAGTCTCTTGGCGCTCATTTTCGAATTCGCTCTATTCCAACTTTGATGATTTTTCGTGAAAGTATCAGTATTTTCTCTCAGCCCGGATCTCTCTCAGGAAAAGACTTAGAAGACCTTCTTGAAAAAGCCAAAACTATCGACATGGATGAAGTTAGAAAAGAACTTGACAATCAGTAACACGTCTAATATTAAATGAAGTATTCTATTTCGCCCCATCAATAAGTTTGGCATATTGCTGCTCATTAAAACCAACCATAATATTCTCACCCTGAATCAGTACTGGGCGCTTAATCAATGTAGGAAGACTTAATACCAAATCATAGTCGATATTACTTTTTTCTTTTTCAGATAGAGATCGATAAGTTGTTGAACGCTTGTTAATCAGCAACTCCCATCCAACAGACTCAACCATTTTTTTTAACACTTGTTGAGAAATAGGATTGCGCCTAAAGTCAACAAATTGATAATCTATACCACAATCATTTAAATAAACTATTGCCTTCTTGACTGTGTCACAGTTTTTAATTCCATAAACTTTAATAGATTTGTTCATACAATATCTAGCATTTCAGTAGAAAGGTTACTGGCCCATCATTAACCAATGCAACCTTCATATCAGCTGCAAAAATACCGCTTTCAATATCAGAACTCAAGTATTTAGCCCTTTCAACCATATGGTTGTAAATATTTTCCGCTTCCAATGGCGGCTTGGCTGTTGAAAAACCTGCCCTTGTGCCATTATTAGTTTCTGCAGCCAAGGTGAATTGGGATACAAGTAAAACTCCACCATTTATATCACTCACACTTAAATTCATTTTGCCTTCAGTGTCAGAAAAAACTCGATAAGAAAGTATTTTATCAATCATTTTGTCAGCATGTTCTAACTCATCTTGTTTTTCAATACCAATAAAAACTAGTATTCCTTTCTTAATTTGACCAACAATTCGTCCCTCAACCCTTACGCTAGCA
>JYMV01048405.1_pt1 | contig 13305 bp, 13 predicted proteins | sample 338911 | NCBI WGS metagenome assembly JYMV01 (sample SAMN03354496, study PRJNA234377) | hydrothermal vent metagenome | biome: Deep sea; feature: Hydrothermal plumes at the Eastern Lau Spreading Center, Western Pacific Ocean; material: Seawater | place: Tonga | collected 2009 | depth 2000 m m | reverse complement strand
AGGCCGGTTGAAGTATTGATTACCGTCAACAATGTACACTGCACCCCCCTTCACTGCCTTGAGACTGGACCATTCTGGCCGATCGGAAAGTACCGGCATGTTACGCCGTGATTCTGAAATATCGTACCCACAGGGCATGACCACAATGACATCCGGATCTTCTTTGCAAAGTGTGTCCCATTCAATCCAAGGAGAGTGCTGCCGGGCCGCACCAAAAACGTTCTCACCTCCCAACATTTCTACTAATTCCGGTATCCAGTTACCTGCGGCCATGAGAGGATCAATCCATTCAATGCAGGCGATACGTGGTCGATCAATAGGGGCCTCCCCCTTGGGCCCCTCCAAAAATTTTGCTGCCTTTTCTTCAATCAAACTCATTCGGTTTAAGAGGCCTTTAACCAGTTCCTTGCCCTTCTGCTGTTCTCCGATCGCATTTGCTACATTTTGAATATCCGTCCAAACATCAGTCAAACCATTTGGCTCTAGAGAAACAATTTTTGGCCTGCCACCTATCCATTCACTTAAGGCATCTTCAAGATCCTTAGGGCTCGCAGCACATACCTCACACTGTGTTTGGGTAACGATGACGTCGGGATTGAGTTTTTTAAGAAGATCTCCGTCAACCCGGTAAACAGATAGCCCCTGCTCAACTATAAATTTTACCTGATTATCGATATCTCTGCTGGATTTCTGCGTATCGATTTTTGACTTCGTGCAGGCAGGCAACTGTTTGATTGAGTTGGGGTAATCACATTCGTGGGACCTTGCAACAATGGCATCTCGGTAGCCTAATGCACAGACAATCTCCGTTGCGCTGGGGAGCATGGTTATAACGCGTGGTAGTTCCATTCTGGAATGATGACAGAAATTGGATGGGAATAGAAGGCAACTGTCGATTGAATTTCTGTGTCTGTTCCCGAAACTCGCAAAAACCCAATTAGGCTAATTTTGGTATTCGGTAGTTAAATAAAATAGAACGACTTCTTCATTTATTTTTTTGAGTAGTGACGCCAACTTTTTCTGGTTTAATTTGGCAGATCCTTCGTCTGCATAATCCGTAAAAGTTAGTCGATTTCGTATTCTGAAATATTTGCGCATTTCCTGACGGCGGAGATTTTCAAAATTAGGGGTCTGAAGATCTTTCAGTCCTTCATGCGTCAAACCATATTCCGTTACCCCGTATTCCGAAATAAGTTTTTCCACAAACCTTCCATCGGCCTCGTTTTGATAGAACAAACGTGAAAATGTAAACATTGAAGCCAAATCAGACAAACTGGGAAGCGCAGCTTCGAGCGTCTCTACACGTGCTTCGCTTATACAGGTATCGGAAAATTCTTTTAGGCTGGTTGTATCCTGAATATACTCAACCAATGTCTTGTTGGTTGGATGTGGATGGAAAAGGGTAAGGGACTTGACCTCTTTCATAAGGGCAATGACGTCAGCCTTTTTTATACCGGAAATTGTATTTGGCGCTTTGCACTTGCCAATTCTATCACGCCGCAATGTTCCCCTAATTTCCTCCAATATACCAAGTTCAATCCAGGTGCAATTATCAGGCAAAAAGGCCCAAAACTCTTCAAAAGGCGAGTTCAGATCCCTAATCTCAGAGATACCTTCATTCTCACACTTGTGAATTCGCCCCTTGTAGCGGTTGTCTAAATTTATTTCGAGGGCTGGTCGCATGGTTGTTGGCAGATTAACGGGCACAAAGGCCTCGCCATGAGCGACTGTTATTATGCCACCCCAAAAAATTAATATTAATAATCTCATATTCTTACACTGGCAAAAAGTTGGGCGTTTTAGGAAGAGCTAGATTCTAAAATAACAGGCGGAGGTGGTTGTATCACAGGAGATCCAAAATCCAGCATATCTCGAGGGTTCCCCGTTTGCGGTGGGTAGATCCGCTTGCAGTTGATGCTTCTTTTAGTTTCCTTTACAGCTAACCCACTCGCCACAACCCGACGATCCCAGCCCTTGGTCATCAACGCTCCCCACGGACCTAGATCAAGACATGTTACGTATTCGTCTATCTTCATGGTTAACATTTCATATCCGAGGAGATGATTAACAGCGTTATGCCCGGCAAAACGACCCATTGGTCGCGCATGTTGGCAGGACATAACGCTGTAATGTCCGTCGCCGAGAGGCGCGGCTGCAATGTCGCCAGCTGCAAAGGCATCCTCGCAATCTATTACTTGCATTTCTGCATTAACTATAACGCGGCCCCGATCATCATGATTGACAGGAAGACTAAGAACGAGTGGATTTGCAGACATGCCGGCTGTCCAAACGACCGTCTTTGCATCGATGCGAGTACCGTCATTTAGAATTGCTCCGTTGTTATCAATGGATGAGATTTGAATATCAGTAAGTACTTCAATTCCCAGAGAACTAAGGGCTTCTAAAATAATAGATTGAGCTTCTTCCCCCATATCTGCACCGACATGTGAATTGCTATCCGCAAGAATTATGTGGCCATTCCGTATGCCCAACGCCCTTAGACGCTCGGGCATTTCACACGCAAGCTCGATGCCAGTCAGGCCCGCACCCACTATAAGCACAGTAGATTTTTCCGACGCTTCTTGTTGCTTTTTCAGTTCGTCAAGGTGTTTGCCGAAAGCTGCGGCCTCATTCCAGGTATCGATGGAATAGCCATGCTCGAATAAACCGCAAATTTGAGGCCTATTGAGAATGCTTCCAAGAGCAAGGATTATTCGGTCATATTTGAGTGTTTGGATACCTTTTGGCGTCGAAACGGTCACACTATGGTGTTTGAGGTCAACGTCATTTACGTCGCCAATAATCAGATTTATTCTTAGGGAAGATAAAATTTTTGCCAATGAGACACGCGCATTGGTGATATCGGGTTCATAATTGCGTACCCTTATCGAATGCCAGCCATCTAAATTAATTATCGTTATGGAAATATTGCTGCTCGAGATCCCCAATTCATCCAGCCTTCGCGCGGCTCCAAGGGCAGAAGCCAGACCAGAAAATCCACCGCCAATTACTAAGATTTTTTTCAATAGCTCATCCGAGGGTTGATAGGTTCATCATAGCGCCACAAGTCAATACTCGACAAATATTTTAGGGGATTTAATTTGCAAAAACACGTGGATTTCATTCCATTACCACAAACTAAATTGACGCATCGGATAGAAAACAAGCAAACACCATGGGGGAATTAGTGCATTATTCCTGCCTAATTTTTGACAAGTTTTTTAAATAATTTTGAAATAATATGGTATTTGGAGAAGGATTCTGGTAATATAATTATATCGAATTAGCGTTCGGAGGAGCAAATGGGCCTTGGAGTGTTTCTTTGCAAAATAGGGCTACATAGCGGTGAACCAGCGGTTGCTGATGATAATTCTGATGTCATTGAAGACCACCAGACGATTGAGGAAGGTCAAAAGCGAGAGGTCACGTGTACTCGTTGCGGCTTAGTATATACCGAATTAGTCAATTCCATTAATTGGTACCACCCTATGTAGACATACCTCGCCTACCTTTTTGGATTTATGAATGAAAGGAGGTGGTTAATATATTGAAGAGTGTGCTTCAGCTTCTTGTTGGGCTGATTGTGATAGGAGGTGGCATAGCTGTGCTAGCTTACTACTATCAGTATCCGTAGCGATTAGTTGAACCCAAGGATACACGTAGACGTCCTTCCACCGTCATCAATGACACTTTGGACGGTGTGGTGTGGTATTTGGCTAAATTCAATCCTTCAAACTGGAATTATCGTTAGCTTTCACTGTAAAACTAACCGCCGCTAAAAGGTTCTGCCACCCCTCAATTGCCTTTCTTTAAAAAGACTTTTAGGGCTTCTATTTGCTGTTTCAAATGTAGTTACAGTAATAACCATTGCCGCGAGGATGAATACATGAGAAACGGCTGAAATACCAAATACCCACATACTACCCATCTATCGCAATTCGCCTCATTCTTACTCCCATAGAAATCCATGGACCGGCGACTGTATTTACAATCATAATCATTTTAAGGACTTGGCAAATTTACCCTTTTAAAAATCAAGGTTAATCTTAGATATGTTAAAAGGTCATCATATTGAAAATCTCAAACTTAAATAAACTGATTATTTTAATTGTTTTCTTTGTACTTTCGTTCTTAATAATCCTATATATTCCCCCCATCCCACAATGGGAAAGCTATCACGACTTTGCCGATGCGCGTCCATGGTTGGAGATCCCTAATTTTGCCAATGTAACTTCTAATGTTGGTTTCTTCGCCGTAGGATGTTTGGGATTAGTGAAGATTTTTCAAAGTGGTCATTTTGATAACTCTTTAGATCGGGTTCCTTACATAGTATATTTTGTAAGTGTAATCTTTGTGGGTTTTGGATCCTCCTATTATCACTGGACACCGTCGAATGCTTCTCTTTTCTGGGATCGACTACCCATGACCACCGCTTTTATGTCATTTTTTGCAGCAGTAATTTCGGATCGAATTAATAGAAATATTGCGATTTATATTTTGTTACCCATTCTGATAATTGCCGGTCTATATAGTTTGATCTACTGGCAACAGACGGAAGCCAATGGATTGGGGGACTTACGGTTCTACGGAATAGTCCAGTTTTTCCCCCTGATCGCCATACCACTAATTATCTGGCTTTACCGTAGGTATCGATACACTTTGACCTCTCCGATTTCGTGGGCGTTTATGTGGTATGCATGTGCAAAACTGCTAGAACATTTTGACGGAGAGGTTTTCAATCTGCTAGGTAGATTTGTCAGCGGGCATACTCTAAAGCATTTCGCCGCAGCTGTAGCGACATTCTACATCCTTAAGATGGTGACTTTGTCAAAATCAAGGCGCGAGACGTATAAATACCTCTAATGAGTATACCCGTGATCAATGGAATAAAAAATATACAATAAGGGAGAGATAAGCGTCCGTTATAGCAGGGATAAAATTGGTTAACCCAAAAATCATTTTTGGCGCAAACGCCTCCAGTTGCTCACCAAATTCGTCAAATTTTTCCGTTCAAACGTCTTTGTATACTTATAACTTCACCTTAGTCACTCATCATCGCCCATAGGCTTTCCGCGGGGATCCAGTTGGGAAATAACTGGTGAAGTACGTGGCATTAACAAAAATTCAACTTGATCCTCGACGTCCGGGATCTCTCTCTGGCGCATACGCCAAATAATTAGACATACCGCCACTGAACTTGCGGCGGCACAAAACACAAACAACCCACCTCCCCCAAATTGTGCTATCGCTAAAGCTGCCATCAGAGGTCCCAAAATAGCACCTATTCCAAATGACATGACCAAACCTCCAGACGCTGGCACTACATCTACCGACTCCAGATAGTCGTGGGTATAGGCTGCAGATAGAGGATATAATGCGCTGCTTAAACCAGCAAAAATTACTGCAAGTCCAATCATTAACCAACCCGTAATCATTGATATTCCAAGTAGGAGACTGATGCAGGTTAAAACAAAGGTCGTATAAAGCAAAACCTTACGACGGTCCCGGCCGTCGGAAAATTTTCCAATGGGCCACTGTATCGCCATCCCCCCGATCATTACGACACCCATAAATAACGAGATATTCGGGAGATCTAGACCAGAGAACTGCCCGAATACTGGCCCCAGGGCATAAAATGCTCCTAAGATTAAACCTGAGATGAACGATACCGCCATACCGGTAGGTGAGGTTTGCCAGAGCCGCACAAAATCGAACCGCTCAATATTCTGTAAAGTGGGTGGTGTCACGCGTGTCAAGACGACCGGTATGATGGATAGTGACATCAAAATAGATATTAATACAAAAAGTGCAAAACCTGTCCCGTCAGGAATTTGGATGAGAAATTGTCCAACTCCACTAAATAGGTAGACGGTAAGAGTGTATAGAGAGAAAATTTGGCCGCGGTTTCTATTTTCAGTTTCAGTATTGAGCCAACTTTCAATACAGATAAACATACCCACTGCACACCCACCAACCAAAAATCTAAGCAGCGCCCATACCCAAGGATCTATTATAAAACTATGGACCAAGGTAGCGGCAGACATAACCGTTCCAAAGGCGGCAAAAGCACGGATATGCCCAACAGAAAAAATCAACTTGTGTCCGAATACCGTACCCAGGACAAAGCCAGTGTAGTACTGGGACATGATAAAACCAGTCAACCAAACCGGTTCTCCTGCTGTTGTCAGTCGTAAAGCCAATACGGTGGGTAACGACCCATTACCGAGCATCAATAAAGCAATTCCCAACAGTAGAGGTGCAATGGAACGGATATTTTGCAACATAATGGTGACAGTTATAAATTGATGTAAAATGGAAAAGATGATTAAAATTTGCGCGTTGGATAGTCCCTTGCACCGATTTCTGCAAGTTCTTTTCTCCTGCCACCTACGCATAAGAATTCCACTGAGAGCCTATCACAAAAGTTATAGCCGATTTCCTGAAATCAGAAGCGACTGTCTGAACAAATCGAAGATATATAGTTTACAAATTGCAGGCGTTTAATTGGGGGTAAATCAAGATGAAAGCGATGGTACTTGAGCGGCCAAACAAACTGGCATTAAGAACCATTGATGACCCACGTCCAGAAGAAGGACAGGTTCTAATTCGGACAACTCACGCCGGCATCTGCGGATCAGATACAAAAATATACGAAGGTAAGATGCCGGCAATTTATCCGGTTATAATGGGCCATGAAATTGTAGGTGAAGTTTTGGATGGTGATACCACCCCTACCACCAAACCTGGAACCCGGGTACTTGTAGACCCCGTTCTTTTTTGTGGTAAATGTTTTTACTGTCTGCGGAATGATACTCACTTATGTCCCAATGGTGTACTGATGGGGAGAGAAATTAACGGAGGGTTTGCAGATTACTGCATAGCTAAAACTTCGCAAATTTATGTGCTACCTGACAAACTCGACAGTAAAACCGGAGCCGCCGTGCAAGTGCTTACCACAGTGCTCCATGCCCAGGATGTAGGGGAAGTTGGGCGTGGTGACACCGTCGTAGTCTCAGGATTGGGTGTAACAGGGTTAATGCATGTCCAATTGGCCAAGACACGGTTTTCTAAGACGGTCATTGGTATCTCAAGAAACCCCTTCAAACGGAGTGTTGCCCTTTCTTTGGGGGCTGACTACGCCTTTGCCCATGGTGATGAAGCCGAAAAAGCTGTTCTGGATATAACCGATGGAGTAGGCGCCGATATTGTGATCGAATGTGTAGGGCATTTAGCTTTGTTAGGGGAGGCTGTAGCGTTGGCCCGACCTGGAGGTAAAATAGTACCATTTGGAGTTTATCCTTCAGAAAAAGTAGAATTGCCTTTTTATGATTTCTATTTCAAAGAGTTACAAATCTCAAATGTTCGTGCCGCGAAGGGTCAGGATTTCACGGAGTGTATCGAACTGGTTAGCCGAGGTAAGGTGGATTTAAGCACTCTTATTACTCATACGTTCCCATACACAGAACTTAATTATGCTATACGAATGTTGACGGAGCCTAGCGACGAACGACTGAAAGTTATTTTAGAAAGGGTATAACGTTAAGTACCCCAAAAGCTAATGAGGCGGTAAACGAATATTAATATCCACGAGATGAGTTAACGACACCCTCCAGGTTTCCCCCTCGTTCCCAGTTATTAATATTTCTTGCGATGCATTTTGCCGCTGTTTTGTAATTTGTTTTGCTGGCAACATGTGGTGTCATCATTATTTTAGTATTACCCCAAAAAGGGTGAGATGTTGAAAGCGGTTCTTCTTGAAAGACGTCAATCGCCGCACCCAGGAGCTGCCCCGATGACAGGGCATCGAGTAAGTCTGCATTGATAAGGTGCTGACCCCTTCCCGCATTCACCAAATAAGAATTAGCCGGCAATTTCGAAAATGTATTTGCACATAAAATTCCATCCGTCTCGGCCGTTAAGGGAAGAAGGCAAATTAAAATATTCGTCTGTTCAAGAAAATCATTAAGGCCTTCCTTCCCATGAAAAACCGAACAAAATTCGAATGATTTTGGCTCACGGCACCACCCTAAAACGTTATAATCCAGTGTGCTCAACTTCTTTGCGGCGTCTTTCCCAAGGACGCCAAGACCCATGACCCCCACCCTGATTTCCGAAGACGCTACAGGCGGGTGTTCTTGCCATATTCTCTGCGATTGTTGTTCGCGATAAAGTTGATCAAGACGGTGAAATCTCAAAACATTGAATATCACGTACTCGCTCATTCCCCGAGTTAGATCATCATCAACTAACCGAATTACAGAAATATTATCTTGAATTTTGTTCAGGTCACCGAGATGTTCAACTCCTGCGCCCAAGGATAATATCACCTTGACGTTTGGCAGCGTCTCCAATAGGTCGCCTAGCTCCCCCCAGATTAAAAGGTATTCGACTTCCTGAGGATCTCCGACATCTGGCCAAACTCTAAAATCAAGATGTGCCAGATAACGCGACAACTCTGTGTTCCACAATGTTGGGTCATCAGTTTGGCTTTTAAAAAGTACAACCGCCATATTCTTTCAACACGCTATATGACTATGGGAGTAAAAGATTTTTGCTTTATCATGGTGTCCAGCAGAGAGATTTAACGAGGCATGACCGCACCTCTTGTCGCTGGTGCTACATGATCCGCATAGTGTTTGAGATACCCCCTTTTCACCCGGGGCTCTGGTGGTTGGTACTCCCCTCGCCTGCGCTTCATTTCATCATTCTCAACTTCTAAGTCGAGAACGCGTTTATCGAGGTCCAATATTATTCTATCACCATTCCTTACAAGTCCAATTGGTCCTCCACGCGCAGCCTCAGGTGTCACATAACCGATGGCCGGACCATGCGTCGCGCCAGAAAAACGCCCATCTGTAACAAGTGCACAAGTACTATCCAAACCCATTCCAACAAGTGCAGACGTCGCCCCCAGCATTTCACGCATGCCAGGTCCGCCTTTGGGCCCTTCATTTCGAATGATAATAACCGTATTTTCCTCAATATCGGAAGCACGGATAGCATCTATCGCCGCCTCTTCATCTTCGAAAACCCTGGCTATACCATTCATTTTCCACATTTCAGGCTTAACTCCAGATGCCTTCACTACAGCTCCGTCCGGCGCTAGACTACCCTTTAAAATAAATATCGCTCCTTGCTCAGAAACCGGCTTGTCTCGTGAACTTACAACCTGAGAATTTTGGGAAACCTTTCTGGTCTCAACAATTTCACCGATTGTTTGATCAGCTACCGTTTTCGCCTTCAAATTTACAAGGTCTCCAAGAGCCTTCAGGACTGACGGAACGCCCCCGGCACTATCAAGGTCGGTAACACCGTGGGGACCTGATGGTGCTAGCTTAACCAATGTCGGTGTATCCCGGCCTAAACGGTCAAAAGTATCGAAGTCAATTTCAACACCCATCTCGATACCAATTGCAATTAAATGGAGGACCATATTGGTTGAACCTGATACAGACAGCGCAACACGAATGGCATTTTCAAATGCCTCTGGAGTCATAATATCTGAAGGAAGGATATTTTTCTCCAATAATTGCATAATTTGCATTCCCGTCCGTTTTGCCGCCCGGACTTGAAAGTTACTTCCCGCCGGAAGGGTTCCCGATCCCGGGAGAGCCATTCCTAGCGCTTCACTATAAATGCCTGCGGTATTTCCAGAGGTTGCCGTGTCACTTGCACCGGAGAATGGAAACAAATTTTCCTCATAATCTGCCAGAATTTCGTCTGTAATTAGCCCACGTTCAACTTCCCCAATGCCATCATAAACGGTTTCAAGAAAAACCTTTTTCCCATCTGCAACACCATATTTAGTTGGTCCGCCATATAATAAAATGGTCGGAATATTTAACCGCGCAGCCGCCATCAGCATACCGGGCAACACCTTGTCCCCTGAAGCAATTAATACTAAAGCATCAAATCCATGCCCCAAAACCATAAGTTCGACTAAATCCGCAACGATATCGCGACTGGGCAACACATAACGCATGCTAGATGCGGCAAACGCCTCACTATCGGTGACGTGGAACGCGTTAAATTCACATGGTGTACCACCCGCCATTCTAACGCCTGCCTTGACGGCATCTCCTATTTGACGCAAGTGAACATTCTCCGGTGAAAAATCCTGATAGGTATTAGCAACAGCAATTAATGGGCGCTGGAGTTCCTCATCAATTAAACCAGCTCCTTTGATCCAAGCCCGTTGGAGGCTCCGTGTACGACCAATATATTGCTCTTTACTTCTCATGTTCATTTTTCAGGTCTCTCTCGAAATTTAAACTATTCGGCAAAAAAATAGGATCATAAAAATTGACTATTCTGAATGAGGATTATTTTGAGCTACACCAAACAATTCCTCAGCTAGTTGGACCTTATCCAACTTTGGTTTAATCCCGAGAAGCCTTGCTGGATTCTTGATGGCCATGGTGGCGATATCCTCAAGAGAAATTCCTTTCTCATGTAGAACCTGAGCAAACATCCGAAACATGTCAGGTGTTTTAGGGCTAAACGGCTGGCCGGAGTCTGTAGCGATTATCGACCTATCGGCACCAACTGCATCTATCGCATCCTTCATTTGGTCCGAAGTTACGCTTTGGAACATGGGCATACAGTTTACCGCACAGTACTCCATCAGGCAGTTCTGATTGGCTAATTCAATCTGGCTTTGAATTGATAAATTAGGACATTGCATCTCCGGATGCGTGACAATAATTTTTTTGAGTCCCTTGCCTACGGCATAGTCTACAACCGAAAAAATTTCCTTTTCACTTAAATGCCCGGTCGCAAGAATAGCATCAAAATCCACTATAAGATCTATAACGCTCTTTGCATCCGCAGAGAGGCCTTTGCCGCTGGTCACCGTGTAGGGTTTGAATAATTCTCGTGACGACTTGTTCTTATAGCTACTTGAACCAATGTTGCCGAAGGCACCAGCCTCCCCAAATATGCGTACGTGATTTTCTGCATCAATTGTAGGCATCCAAACTATTTTTGCATTCTGTTTTAAGGCCTGCTCAACTGCGGCTGGATTGACGCCACCAACACCTCTATTGAGGGCAATGCCAGCAAATAGATCAAAACCTGGAATTTCTTTCCTAGCGTGATAGACTTTGGTAATGGTGGATTCAAAATGGCTTTTTACGATGATCGCAGCCATTTTTGACCCCTTACACCATCTTGCCACGTCTATTGTATCACCAATCCGCTGAAATGGGGCCGGTCCGGTATGCACGTGAGTATCTATAAATCCTTCAACTGAAATTATGGTCATAATGAATCCTTCAGCCGAACCAAAAATTACGCTTTAAATAAACGACTTGTTTTATTATCGATAATCACCAGATATATGACAACTCAAAGGTTAATGCATATCAACAAATGACTATGTTAAATCATGTTACAATAGGCGTTACCGACTTGGATCGCGCCACTCAGTTTTATGACGAACTTCTTGGTATTATAGGAGCTAAGGAACTATGGTCTACTCCCGGAATGCGCATGTATGGTAGCAGTCCCGACTTACCCAAAGTAGCGGTTTGCACTCCTTTTAATGGTCAACCTCAAAATCCAGGAAATGGCACCATGATAGCGTTTAAAGGCGGCTCAAAAGAAGGAGTTGATCAACTTTATGCCAAAGCCATAGAACTTGGGGCAACCGATGACGGTAAGCCTGGGGAACGACAACACCACAATCAATACTATGCTGCATACATCAGGGATTTAGATGGAAATAAGCTGTGTTTTATACACGCTTAATTAAAAACGCTGAAGTCTGAGAGTTTGTAACCAAGGTACCTCTAGTGGCAAAGAAATACTGAATTTGAGAACTTCGAGCAAAGAGGAAGGTCTTATTCAAGGCTATGGAAAAAATAATTTAAGTGATCAAATTGAATTAGATGAAGTTTCCGCTCAGTCTAAAGAAATTCGCGCTGATATTTCTCAACTCCGTCAAGAAGTGAAGGAATTAACCAAACTTTTAAAATCACAAACCAGTTAATATGATCAAATTATTTTTGAAAAAAAATAAAGAGAGGGGGTTATTAGCAACGTTACTTGCAGCATGATGGATAATAACAGGGTACATTGTTCACTGGAGCTGCCCGTGGTAACTAAAACTCTTTCAAGAGGTTCAGATGGTATTAAGTCAGGATAATAAAAAAGCAAAGGCTGTCGGCATAAATCATATTGCCCTCGAAGTTGGAGATATTGATGAAGCATTAGAATTCTACAGTAGCTTCATTGATTTCGAAATCAGCAGACGCAGCGAAACTGCTGCATTTGTCTATTTCGGAGATCAATTTATCAACTTCATTTTAGGCCGTAATCAAGCCCCTGACGAACGTCGCCACTTTGGAATAGCTGTAGATGATAAAGAATTAGCGCGTGAAACGCTTGAGAATATGGGAATTAAGTTCTTGGATGGTCAGTTCTTGGATTTTCTCGACCCCTGGGGCAACCGAGTAGAAATTACGACGTACACCAATATTCAGTTCACCAAGGCAGATCACGTTTTGAAAGGCATGGGTCTCCAACATTTGTCCAAAACTGAAGATGCTATTGCGGAGTTGAGAAAAAAGGATATGGCGCCTTGAGCGGCAAACCCTATGGTGTGAAACAACTGTTCCACCAGAAACTGCAGTAACATGTGCTCACAATTTGATGCAGCGGAACGCGAAGACGTTATTGAACGGTGGGGCATAATCCCTCAATCAAATGTACTTGGCTCTGCAAAATGGGGGACCATTTACCCACAATATGATACGCTCTTAATTACCTACGATAACGAACCAATGGTTCGGCGTTGGGGGTTAACACCTGAATGGTCAAAGCGACCCCTGATTAATGCGAAGTCAGAAGAAGTTCACAGTAAGAAAACTTTCGTTCCCTTATTACAGAGCCGATGCATAATACCTGCAGCCTCATATTATGAATGGCAACACAAAAACGATTCAAAAATCAAGACCCGAATTTTTGGTGAATCTATGTTTTCTATTGCGGGCCTGTACACTAACGATCATTACGTCATGTTCACGTGTGCACCTGCTGAGGGAATAGCGCATATCCATCATCGAATGCCTGCGATCCTCAATGATCAATCAATTGATGACTGGCTGAACCCGGGTAATGAATTTTCGGATATAAAAACGTTACTTCAACCCTTCGATGGCCTCCTCGAATGGGATCAAACGGCATAATGGAAATGAATTCTATTATTACAAAATTACTGTTACTTTTCTAAACCGCAAGGACACAACGGAAGAAAAACTCTCCATCGGTATAACGATCCCCGCCGCCCTATTGTCGGTCAAAACA
>JYMV01004956.1_pt1 | contig 13305 bp, 12 predicted proteins | sample 338911 | NCBI WGS metagenome assembly JYMV01 (sample SAMN03354496, study PRJNA234377) | hydrothermal vent metagenome | biome: Deep sea; feature: Hydrothermal plumes at the Eastern Lau Spreading Center, Western Pacific Ocean; material: Seawater | place: Tonga | collected 2009 | depth 2000 m m | reverse complement strand
TTTTCCATTAAATTTACCCGGTTGGTGTTCTGTGGGGCGAGGATCATTGATTCGGCTCCGGTTTTATTCAAGAATTTAGGAAGGTAAATGAATGCCGGGTTGTCAGATTCAAATGGTTCAAATGGGGCTTGGTCGTGTCATTTCGACGCTCACCCAGCGGGTGTCCGGCAGGATGAACTTCTTGACCGCCACCCGCACGGCGCTTGGCTTGAACTTCTTCAACACCAATTCGCAGAGATCGTCCGCCAGCGCCTCGATAAGCTTCCACCGGCGCGCCTGGCCAAGCGCTTTGACCGCCTGGCAGACGGCATAATAATCAATCGTCTGCGCCAAGTTGTCGCGGGCGCCGCTTGGGCCGAGGTCGTGCGTCATCTCGATGGTGAGGAGCAGTTTTTGAGGCTTCGCCCGTTCCTCGTCCGGCACGCCGACATGAAACTGGACCTCCAGGTCCTCGATGGTGATTCGGTCAGGCATCAGCGGGAATTGCCGCCCGGGCCATCGCGGCGTTGAGCAGGATGCGAGTGGGTTCGTTGATGTTGAGTTGCAGCGCATTGGTTTCGCTCACCCAGCGAAATGCTTGCGCCTCCTCGTTGAGCGTCACGTCGGTTTTGCCGGTGAGACGGCAGGTGTAATTGAGCAGGATGAAATGTTCGGGCCGGTAAAACTCCTCCGAGCCGATGCAGTCCTGCGCGAGCACGAACTCGATGTCACTGATCGCGAGATTGGTTTCCTCGGCGATCTCGCGACGGAGGGCGTCCTCGGATGATTCGCCGTATTCAATCTTGCCGCCCGGGATGCCCCACTTGCCGGACCACTTGTCGGTGCGGATCAGCAGCACTTGGCCAAGCGAATTGTAGATCAGCGCACCGACGGTGGGAGTGGGTCTTTGACCGTTCGTAGCTTGGCCAAGGCCGATTGGCAGGGACAGGTCGTTTCCCTGTAACACGGTTTTCAACTCATCAAGATTTGAGGTGATGATGGTGGGTTTGCTCTCGCGGAGTTGTTCCAGTGTGTTGTAGCCGGTGAGCAGCGCGCAGGAGTGGATGCCGCCGTGGTGCGCCGTCTCCACGTCGTGCTGCATGTCGCCGATGTAAAGCGTCTCATCCTTCAGCAGGTTGTTCTCACTGATGATTTCGTGGATTTTTTCACGCTTGTCCCAGATGCCGAGATAAAGGTTTTCGAAGCAGCCATCCATCCCTGCGTTGGCGGCCTGCACGGTGAAGTATTCGGGGTTGACGGTGCTAAGGATGAAGCAACGAAACTTTTCGGATTTGCAGAAATCAAGAAAGTCATTTGCATGGGGCAGCGCAATCACCTCGCCGCACACCTCCCGGAAGCTGCTGTGGAACCAGCCTTCGAGTTTCTCGAGTGGGACATCGGGAGTGAAGCGGTCGTAGAAATCGGTGAACGGCAGCTGAAACTCGTCGCGGAACTCATCCAGGGTGAGCGTCGGGACGTCGGCCTGCTCAAGGACGTAGTTGGTCGCCCTCCAGACTCCCGGCAGATCGTTTACCAGCGTGCCCGACCAATCGAAGATGATGTTCCGAATCATGCACAGGCAGCGTAGCCTAGATTGGCGCCGAAGGTAAGTTTCGTTTGTCCCAGAAAACCGTTGCGGCAAGGGGCTCGCCGATGGAACAAATGGCCCGTGCCGTAGCAAGACAGAGCCAACGCACTGAATCGCAGCGCCTCGTCAATCTCCCCGGCCTTGGCCCGTTCAATCCCCTGTTGCAGCACACAAACCGGCCTTTTCATCGGCGAGGGGGGCGGGGGGGTGCTTCTTGTTTGAGGCGACGGTTATTGTGATGGGTTTTTGGATTTGGAAATTTTTACCAAAAAGGCGGCTCAGGGCGCATGAATTGGGCAACATTGACAAATTTATGTGTCAACCTCCTCCGCCGACTACGGGCGCAGCAGACCGACGATGGTGCGAAACTTCAGCGGATTGTCGCCCGGGTTTTGTTTGCCAACATGGTGCTGTCCATGATCCCACAGGCTGGGGTTGAACGCCGCCCTGTTTTTTGCGTTGAGAGGCGAATTAATTAGAATATGAGTCGAGTGTCTCCTTGACGCCAAGTTTTTTGAGAATTTTCTTCATGCCTGCCAGGTTTTCTTGGAGTGCAACCTCGGTATCGGGGGCCGGTGTAGCCGGATGTGAGGATAACCTTCAGCATGGCGGTTTCATGCTGGCCTTGACCCAGGGGCAGTATTTTTGGCTGTGCACCATTGTTCATGCCGTTGAGGTTGAGGCAATGCAAATAAGGCTGCATGAGCTTGAACGACTTTTCATAATTGGCAATGTGGTCGTGGCCGTGGTGGAGGTTGTAAACGATGCCCACGTGTTTTGCGTCATGATGCTGGCGCAAATATTTGCACACGGCCACGAGGTTGGCCGGTTCGCCACCCCATCCACCATGGTTGTATAGGCCAAGTTTGCTACCCATTTTTTTGGTTCGTTCAACCAATGGCAGCAAAGCCTGAGCAGCGGCGGCCACTTTGGCTTCCTGTGTTTCTCCCAGAGGGCTGGGTGCGGTTCGCCAGATTTGCGGGTGGATTTTGTGTTTTTCAAACAATCGGAATGCCTCTTCGTGGATGCTCCAAAAAGCGAAAAACTCAAGGTCGTTTTTTTTATACTGCAGAATTTCCTCCTCGAATTCCTTCACATGCTGCGCTCGCCAATCATATGCCACGCGCTTGAGTCCAAGGCGTTTAAGCATTTCCACTCTTTCGGCCGGCCTGCGTTTCTTGGCATCGAACGGTACGATGCACCATGCGACGAGTTGGTCCTTGGCAAAGTTATTTGTCGTGTTGGCCTGCCAAAAATAACCAACTCCATTTTTGGTGGTCGGTGTCCATCCGTAGAACAGCAACATGTCATCGGCGATATCCCCATAGGCTGATGAAACGAACTGGATGTTCTGGTATCGACGATTCGGCTTTGGGGTAAGGTCGTTGATTCGCTTCCAGTTTTTGCCGGTGATATCGCTTTTCCATTCTTCAATCCCGTCGCCCCAGCCGTAGCTGTTCATGTCGTCCTCGGCGACGCTTTCACCCTGGCCTGTGATTAGCCAAGCCTGTATTGAACCGTCTGCGTTGTGGTGCAGGTGGCTTGAGTTAAAGGGATGAGAGGTTTTTGTGATGGGTGTTTTCGTCCATTGATTATTTTCGCGGCGGACCAAGTAGAATGTGCAGGCGTGGGGAGTGTCCTCGGAAACGGGTAGCGACATGACTGGATTGCCTTTCTGATCTAGACAGATGGAGGGACCAACGGCAGCGACTCTTTCCTGTGTGTCCCAAACCAAACAATGGCGATCTGCTTGGCCTTTGTTCACCGGTAGCGTCAATTCTCGGCCTTCAAAGTTGTAGGCTTTACCCGATGGCAGATTCAATTTGAGGTAATAGAGATTGTGGCGGCGGGTGTGGTCGTGAAGCGTCCGCCCGTACCGTTTATTGGGCAGTTCATTTTCCATCTTCCAAATGAAGGCCACGTGCAGCGTTTTGCCATCAGCACTCACCCGAGTGGTATGGTAGGAGCCGGCATGGCTGGCCATCACGCCATCCTGCGGCGGGGCGTTCATGTCAACCAACGGTTGATCGCGAACCTCCCAGGTTTCACCGTGATCCCCGGTGATCCGGTATTGCCAAAAGCCCAAGTGACCATCGTCCCGGTAGTAGATCAAAGTTTTGCCTCCGTAAATGTGGTGAACTTTTGGGTAGGAGATCGAGGGGGCAATTTGGGTTCCGAGCTGCCAACGGCTGTGGTCTTTTGGTTTCGTTGAAACCAGGTGAAGGCCGGGAGTTCTGTGACAGCCGAACAAGGTGTGCAAATGTCCATCAGCGTCAGCCCAGATGACAGGTGCGAAGTGGTGATCTTTTTTATAGCGCGTTCTGTTGATCGAATCATCGTGGCCGGAGAGGAGCATGTGCGCTTGGCCAAGCGATCGAGTGGCGGGATCGTAGCTGTTGACGAACGGGTATCCATTTTCACCGCGCCAAACGAAGAACACGCGTCGGCCAAGCTCAACCGCTTGAGGGTACATGCGGTTGTCGTACAGCATTTTCAGCGTGCCGTTAGTGGCAAAGGGCCGCGCCGGAGGTACTTCGGTTGCCACGGTAAGGCTTTTGCCAAAAACCAATAAGACCAGGCAGGTAACTAAAGCAAAAAATCGGTGCATCGCGGTTTCAGGAATTTGTGTCCGGCCAGGGTGCGTCATTGCGTTGGTAACCCCCTTCTTCAAAGCCGCTGAAAAACCGATTGAGCAACGGGTGGGCAATCGGCTCATCGCTCTCTTCAGGTTCAAGGCTGCTCTCGGCGGGGTAGGTGATCGATTCGGATCCATGAACGAGCACATGGTACCAGGGCTGATCCTTCTCGGGTTGGGTCTGGTTGGATTGATACCACGCTTCACCGGCCATGCACCTGGGGTCATGCGCCACCACCACACCGCGGTAGTGATAACGCACATGGCGGACCAAATCGCCCGGCGCAAACTTGGGGAGTTTGTACCCAGACAATTCCGGCTTCAGCATGATCATGACGAATAGTTCAGCGGTTCATGATGGATTCAATCTCATCTGCCTCAATCGGGATTTTGGCCACCAGATTGATCGGGCCATCGTCAGTCACAACGATGTCATCCTCAAGGCGGATGCCAAAACCTTCGTCCGGGAGGTAGATGCCCGGCTCCACGGTAAGCACGGTGCCGGGGGTGAAAGGGGTGTTGGCGTCGCCAACGTCGTGGACGTCGAGCCCCAGCGGGTGGCCGAGGCCGTGCATGAAGTATTTGCGGCAGGCGGGGTTGTCGGGATTTTGCTTCTTTACTTGGCTGGGCTTGAGCAGGCCAAGCTTGAGTAGTTCTTCGTTCATGTGCGCCTGGGCTTCCTTGGTCCAGTCACGGTGGAGTTTGCCGACCGTGGCGCCCTCAATGCTCGCACGCAGTACGCGCAGGACGGCGTTGTAAACCCGCTTTTGTCGGCGACTGAACTTGCCGCTCACGGGAATCGTACGCGTCATGTCCGCGTTGTAGTTGGCGTAGCTCGAGCCCACGTCCATCAGCAGCAACTGGCCTTTCCTGCAAACCTGATCGTTCTGCAGATAGTGCAGGACGCAGTTGTTTTTTCCGGCGGCGACAATGGGTGTGTAGGCGAACTTGCCACGGCGGCGGATGAATTCTCGCGCCAATTCGGCTTCGATTTCATATTCGGTCACGCCCGGTTTCACAAAACGCAGCACCCGTCGAAAGCCTTTGGCGGTAATATCGATCGCCTCATTCAACAACTCAATTTCCAGATCCGTCTTCACCACGCGCAACTGGTGCAACAACGGGGCGAGTCGGCGATAGGTGTGTAGTGGGAAATCCTTGCGGCATTGGCGGATGAACCGCGCATCGCGCGTCTCCACTTCGACTTTGGCTCGTTTGTATTCGTTGCTGTTCAAGTAGGCCGATTCTGCTTCGCACATCAACGAGCGAAACATCAGCGGGAATTCCGACAGCCACTGGATGTTTTTGACACCGGATATTTTTCGCGCGTCCTCCTTCGTGTGCTTGTAGCCCTCCCAGATTTGCAGGTGCTCATTGGGTTGACGCAGGAAAAGGATTTCGCGGTGCTTGTTATCCGCCGCGTCGGGAAACAACAGCAGAATGCTCTCCTCCTGCTCGATGCCGCTCAGGTAAAACAGGTCGGCATTCGGCTGCATCGGCAACGTGCCGTCGGCGTTGGTCGGCAGCACATCGTTGGCGTTCACCACCGCCAGTGACTTTGACGGTATCAACTCGGCGAGCCGTTGACGGTTCTGTACGAAGAGTTTATTTTTAATCGGCTTGTGTCGCATGACAATCGGCGGCGACAGACTGCGTGAAAGATCGCCGGTCGGCAATGGTTTTTGATTTATTCCGCTTGATCAAACGCTTCGAGGTACTGCTCAACAATCTGTTTGAGCGGTGGGGGCTCAGGCAGGCCAAGTGCCACGGCTCGGGCGCCATCGGCTGCGGTTGGCCAAGTATCGACGATGGCCTGGATGCGCGGGTCGAAGGCATCTGCAATTTGGCCAAGCGCGAGATTTTTCTCCTCAGTCAGCTCCCTCAAAACCTGTTCAGCCAATGTCGGCGTAACGCGGTGCGCGGGCAGGCCGTAGGCTCGGTCATCGCCCAAGCGCTCCTCCGGTACTTCATGCAGCGCGATGAACGAATCGACGACGGTGCGGAAGCCGGTCATCGGATGCGGCTGATCGCGGTGCACCGGCAACTCGCAGGTTTCGCCGTTGAGCGGTTCGCGGAACATTCCGCTGGCCCAACTTGAGGCGGCGGCGTTGGGTTTGCCGGGGCGGATGATCACGGTGGGCAGGCGAGCCGAGCGTCCGTCGAAGTGGCCCTTGCGCGTGTGGTCGTTGACGAGCAACTCGCACATGGCCTTGGTCATTCCGTAGGTGGTCTGCGGCGTCTGCTTGGCCAAGTCGCTCACGGGAGTGGGCATCGCGGCTCCACCGAAACTGGCGATGCTGCTGGCGAAGACCACCCGCGGTCGACCCGCAGCGGCTCGAGCGGCTTCAAAAACATTCCGGCCGCCGTCGAGATTCACCCGCAGGGCATCGTCGTAGTGGTCCTCGCATTCGCCGCTCACCATCGAGGCGAGATGAAAGATGGAAATGTTTTTTGCACTGCCGATGGCTTGATCGATCACGTCACGGTTGCTGATGTCCCCGACTATTTGCCCCATTTTTTGAAGCCCTTTGTGCTGCTGCAGGTCGACCACTAATCGCGGATCGTTCCACGGCACAGGGAAGTGCGCATCAATCAGCACCATTGCATCAATTGGCTCTGGCTTGCCGGAAGGGCCGGTGAGTTCGCCTCGTTTGAGCAGCGCCGCCGCAAGTTGAGAGCCTAGAAATCCGCTTCCGCCGGTGATGATTATTTTCATGTCAGTTGACGGTGATGTTGTTCAACGCCTCCAAGTGGGTCAACAGGCCGCTGTGGTCCATGTCACCTTTGCCGCTTTGCACCATGGCATCGAAGAGGTTGTGCAGAAGCTTGGTGATGGGCAGATCGAGGCCAAGACGCTCGGCGGCGCTGAGGGCGTTGCGGAGATCTTTCAATTGAAACTTGGCCGGGCCGCCCGGTTCAAAGGCGCGGTTGACCATCCGTTGGCCGTGCTCGGTGAGGATGCGGCTGGAGGCAAAGCCGCCCTGCAACGCTTCGCGCACCTTGGCGCGATCCGCTCCGCCTCCACCGGCAAGAATCAATGCCTCGCTGACCGCGCCGATAGTGATGGCGACGATGACCTGGTTGGCGAGCTTGGCCAATTGGCCGCAGCCGTTCGGCCCCACGTGTGTCGCTTGGCCAAGCGGCGCAAAGACCGGCTGCATCGCCGCGAAGGTCTCCGCGTCACCGCCGGCCATGATGGCCAGTTCGCCCGCCGCCGCGCCCTTGGTCCCACCGGACACCGGGGCGTCGAGATAGCGCACACCGCGCTTGACGTGGCGCTTGGCGTGCTCGATGGCCTCGTCGGCACCGATGGAACTCATGTCGATGCGGGTGGCACTTTCCCGAATTGCCTCGGCAACGCCTTGGTTAAACATGATGTCGGCAACCGCTGTGCCGTCGGAAAGCATCGTGATGACCACGTCGGCCTCGGCAACAGCGCTTTGCGGCGAGTCGGCGATTTCGGCTCCGCGCTTGGCCAAGGGCTCGGTCTTGGCTTGGCTGCGATTCCACACGGTCAGTAGCAAATCTGCGGACAGGAGATTTTGGCACATCGGCGCGCCCATGAGGCCGGTTCCGAGGAAAGCGATTCTTGGGGATGGTTTCATCGCCTATTGTTTCCGGGGACTCCGGTTCTGAGCCGGGCGTTGGTCTGGAAATACCCGAGCCACTGCAGCATGACCGCAGATCTCAGGCTGGCCTTGTCGGCACGATATTCCTCCAGCGTGCGGCCCCAGTAAAAGCCGATCCAGCCGTCGGTCGTCTTGGCGGATTGCGTCACGAACTGGTCCAGTTCTGGGAGGCCGCACTTGAGGGGGAACATCTCCTCGATCACCAGCGGCTTGCCCACGTCGTACACGGCTAGGGCCTTTAGTGCCTTGTCGACCTCTCCCGATTTTGGATAAAAATGGACGCTGACAAAGTCGAGCTTGCCCCCGACCTCCGGCGCATAAAACAACGGCTTGGCCCCGGGAAACGTGAGCGCCCAGGGGATGACGCCGATGGTGATCATGTGCCGTTGATCATGGCGGTGGATGGCCGTCACCAGTTTGTCCACCCACGCCTTGGCCACTTGCTGGCGGGTGCGCCCGGCCAAGTCCAGGGCGATGCGCTGCACAAAATGTTTGCCGCCGAACTCTCCCGCCAGCCAGTCGGTCGCCTTTTTCTTGCCGGGCAGGATCGGCTCGTTCATCAGGTCGTAACAAAAGATGGCCGGGCTGTCGGAGCCGATCTTGGCGATGGCCTCCCAGAAGCGGGCCTGGGTTTTCCATCGGGCGGTTTCATCCAGCGAATCGTACCACGGCGGTACGTCCTTTTTATGGTAGCAGCCCAAGCCGGTGAGGTTGAGATACAGCCCGGTTTCCTCCGTCAGGCGAATCAGGCGCTTGAGCTGCACGAGCGCCTTGGCGTTCGGTTGATCGGGCGTGTCCATGAACCTGCCCAGTTGCAGGTGGATGCGGACGACGTTGGCGCCCAGCGCCTTCATCTCCGCGAAGTCCGCCGCGATGGTGTCCCATTCCTTATCCCAGTAGTCCTCGAGCAGGCGTCCGGGTTCGTCGTGATCGTAGTTGAATCCCCAAGCGAGGAATGGCTCGGCGCGTTCGCCGCGGATGAAGCCGTCTCCACCGGCGTTCGTGCGAATCCATTCGAGCGGCTGTGTCGGCAAAGCCGCCAAGGGAAAAGCCAGCAACCATGTCCAAACGAGATTCGTGGCTGACAAGGGATGGCTCACTTTTGCTTCGGCTTGCGCGTAGGGCGCTTGGCCTTGGGATCGTAGTCGGGGTTGGGCACCGGCATTTTGGCGTTCATTCGCTTTTGCCATGCGGCGAGTTTGGCCCGGAGCGCTTTGGCTTTGGCGGGGTTGGCCTTGGCCAAGTTTTGGAGTTCGCCGGGGTCGTTGGCGAGATTGTATAGCTCGAAGTTTTTGTAGTGATAAAACTCGATGAGTTTCCAGTCACCGTCGCGAATGGATGCGCCGGGTTTCCATGCGGAGCCGTGGTAGTGCGGGTAGTGCCAGTAAAAGGTTCGCGTGCCAGAGTCGTCGCCCTTCAACTGCGAAACGAGACTGCGACCATCGATGTGTAACTTGGGCTGCAACGGAAAACCGGCGAGATCGAGCAGGGTCGGGAAGAAATCCATGCTGACCATTGGCTTGTGCGACACGCTGCCGGGCTGCGTGACGCCAGGGGCGCGGATGATGGCGGGTTCGCGCACGCCGCCCTCGTACAGCCAGCCTTTGCCGGCCCGCAGCGGGAGATTGCAGCCGGGACCAAACCGTCCACCTTGAAGCGTGCTGAGGCCTCCATTGTCGCTAAAAAAGATGACGACAGTATTTTCGTCGAGGTTGAGTTCCCTTAGCTTGGCCAAGACCATGCCGACGCTGTCGTCCACGGCGGCCACCATCGAGGCAAGGGCGGGATTGTCCTGTCGCGTGCGGTTGGTGCCGTCGTGCTCCGGCTCGGTCGGTGTTTTACCCTTGAATGCCTTGGCCGCCTTGGCTTGGTAATGGTCGATGTGTTTCTTGTACGCCTGAATCGGAGTGTGAATGTTGTAGTAGGAGAGGTAGAGCAGGAATGGCTTGGCTTGGTCGCGCTCTTCGAGGAATTTGACAGACTCCTCGGTGAGACGCTCGGTGAGGTATTCGCCCTCGCGCTTGGCCTTGAGGACGGGGTTATTCCACGGCGCGTAGTAGCCGCCGGGAGGCGAGCCTCGATGATGCCCTCCGATGTTGATGTCGAAGCCCTGATCGGTCGGCCATTGGCCCTCGTTGCCCAAGTGCCATTTGCCGGCGAAGAATGTCTGGTAGCCGTGTTCCTTGAGCGCCTCGGCAATGGTGATCTCCTCAAGCGGAAGGTGGCTGCGGTCGTCGGGGTGGAGCAGGGGATTCGTCGCACGGTTGGGTTGGCCGGGGATCCAGTCGGTTATATCGACCCGGACCGGATGGCGGCCGGTCATGATACTGGCGCGTGTCGGACTGCAGACGGAACCGGCCGCATAGCCATGCGTGAAGCGCATGCCGCTCCTGGCCAGGCGATCGATGTTTGGCGTCTCGTGATACGTGCTGCCGTTGGCCCCGATGTCCGCCCAACCCATGTCGTCCACAAGGAAGAACACGAAGTTGGTCTGCTTGGCGGCGTCAAGCGCCGGTGCGGCTGTGATAAAAACGCAGAGGGCGCAGAGGCGCAGAGGGACGCAGAGTTTAGTTGCTTTCATTGTTTGAAATCTGTTGGGGATTCTTTGAGTTGATTTAGAGCTTCGGGGCTTTCCAATCGGGGATGCCGCCGGCTTTCTGTTGTTCGGCGAACCAGACGTGAAAGGGGCGGGTGGGGGACATCGGCACGTCCTCGTTCACCATCAGCGGGCGGGCTTCCTTCCAGAATTTGTTGTAAGCGGCTCGCATTTTCTCGGCCACCTTGGGGTGCTGATCGATGATGTTCGTCCGCTGACCAGGGTCTTTCAACATGTCGAAGAGCGCATCCTTGGGCGAGACACCCTGTTTCCGTTTCCGTTCGGAAACACTTATTGCAGTGCCGCCTCCGACAAAGCGGTAACGCTGATTGCGGACAGCGAAGTTGATCCACTGAAAATCGTTCGGCTCAGCACCGGTCTTCCAGCGGCCCTTGTGAGTAAAGAGATAGCGAGAATCGGAGAGTGTTTTCTTTTCACCAGTAAGTAGCGGCAGGAAGCTTCGACCTTCCACCTGTCCCTCAGGCAGTTTCTTGATCCCGGCAATGGCCGCAAAGGTCGGCAGCACATCGATGTGCGCACTCACAGTATCAATACTACGCCCGGCCTTCCAGTGGCCGTCCCAGCGCACAAAGAAAGGGACACGGACACCGCCTTCATCGGCACTGCCTTTGAGGCCCTTCATGCCGGCGTTGAAGAAGGGGTAGCCCTTGGCCACCGGTTGACCGGGCCGGCCGGAGCCGCCGCCGGTCATGCCATTGTCGCTCATGAAAATAACAATCGTATCCTTATAGAGATTCCACTCCTCGAGTTTGCCCATCAGGCGGCCCATGTTTTCGTCGATGTTTTCGATCATGCCGTAAAAGCCCGCCTGTCTGTCGGCGAAACCAAGGTCGGTGAAGTGCTTCGTGTTTTTGGGCGGCGCAATGAACGGCCCGTGCGGCGCGTTGGTGGTGATGTACGCAAAGAACGGCGCGTCGCCATCCTTCTTCTGTTTAATCCAGCCAAGCGCGGCGGTGAAAAACAGGTCGGTGCAGAAGCCCTTGGTTTTGACGAACGTCCCGTTATGCCGGATGACCGGATCAAAATACTTGTTGCCCGGCGCGTCGGCACAGCTGCAGTTGTACGCCTGCCCGATGCCGCCCGCGCCGTGGATGAATGCTTCGTCGAACCCGCGCGTGTGCGGCTGGTACGGCTCCTCGTCGCCAAGATGCCATTTGCCGAAAATACCGCTCGTGTAACCGGCCTGCTTGAGCACTTGCGGCAGGATGGTGGCCTTGAGCGTCATGCGTTCGCGCTCGAGGATGGTGTGCGTCACGCCGTTTTTCATCGGGTGCCGCCCGGTCATCAACGCGCTGCGAGTTGGCGCACAAGTGGGACTGACCATGAACCGCGTGAAGCGCGTGCTGGTGTCGTACAGCTTGTCGAGGTGCGGCGTACGAATCCACGGGTGCCCATGCCGCCCGACCGGCCCGTAGCCTTGGTCGTCGGTGATGACGAGGATGATGTTGGGTGCCTTGGCCTGGGCCTCCGCTTGGCCCAGGAATCCACCAAGCGCACAGAGGAACACGGAAACAGCTCGGAGTGCAGATTGCATGCGCAGTTGATAAACCAACCGGTGTACCTTGCCAACATGGGATTTGCTAAAGCCTTGGTTTTCCCCTTGCAAGCGCTTGGCTAGGGCCTAGCGTTTCCTCATGTCTGATTCTTCAAATGAGTGCTGTCGGGCGGTGGAGAGGTTTTGTTTCCGGGCGTTTTTTGTGTCGTTTGGATTCCTGCTGTTTTGGTTCCTGATGCTGGTTTTCGCATGGGATTGGGTGGTCAGCATCCACGGTGCGATGCTTGGGATCGAGGTGGGCAAAATGGATGACTTCACTTATGATGCGAAGATGCTGAATTATTTTCTCATGGGGGCGTTCAAGCTGGCCGCGATCCTGTTGTTTTTCATCCCGTGGCTGGTGCTGCGGTTTGGGCGCACCCCGAAGGCAACGAGCTAGTCAACTCGGCGGCGGCGGACGAGGCGTGACAGCCAGTGGTTGAGGCGGCCGGCGAGCGAGCGCTGGCAGATGAAGGCGTCCATCAATTCGCGGCTGCCGGTGCAGATTTTCTTCTTGAACTCGTGGCTGCCCTGCATGAAGTCGAACTCCGTGAAGCCCTCGCTCATCGCACGCTCGATGTTGTGCAGCATCAATTGCCTGCCGGGGGCATGCTTGTGGTAGTCCGGCAGGTAGGCGATGTGAAAAAAGCCGTAGCAGCTTCCCCGGCGGACGGCGATCTCGAACGCGATCGCCATTTGGTTGACGCGCAGCGCGGTGATCTCCGCTTGGCCAAGCGCTTGGCTACTTCGAGTCGCTGAGGATGTGGCCAATCAAGCGGTTCGCGTAATTGCGCATTCGGGAATTGGCCTTCGGATCGATGCGCGCGAAGTCGGCGATGGCTTCCTTGTGCGGGTTGGCATGTTCGCCGATGACGTCCAGCGCGTTGAGGGCGAGCATCGAGTGGCGGATGCCGTTCTTCGCCGGGTCGGCATATTGCATCAGCACCTCGGCGGAACGCTTGGCCTCGCGTTTTCTGCCGTAACGGCCAAGCGCCTCGGCGGCGATAATGCGGACACTGGGCGACTTGTCCTCGAGCGCGGCGACCAACGCCTCGCGCCCCTTGCGGACGCCGTTTTTGCCGCGGATAAGGTAGCCCATCGCGGCCCAGTAGCGCACAGCGCTGTCTCCGCTCTTGATGAGTTCGGCGAGTTTTTCGGTGGTCTTTTTGCCTTTCCTCGAGGCGGCGCTGGCGGCCTGGAAAACGGTGTCAAAATCGTAGCGGCTGTCGTCGTGGCCCATCTCGTACGGTGAATCATCACCGGCACGTGAATGGATTTCGGCCTCGGGCAAAAATCCAACGTCACGGATTTCGGCGGCCCATT
>JYMV01052727.1_pt1 | contig 13308 bp, 8 predicted proteins | sample 338911 | NCBI WGS metagenome assembly JYMV01 (sample SAMN03354496, study PRJNA234377) | hydrothermal vent metagenome | biome: Deep sea; feature: Hydrothermal plumes at the Eastern Lau Spreading Center, Western Pacific Ocean; material: Seawater | place: Tonga | collected 2009 | depth 2000 m m | reverse complement strand
GGTATTGGAAGGTGGTACTTCGAACTACAGTAAAACCCACGAAGGCATTGAGGCTTTGGCCATGAGAATCGTGGCTGAAGGAGGCTCCGAGAATCTCCCAAAAGCGGCCTATCACAGTGCTTTGAACAAAATGGGCACCTCCATTTCAGGAAAATCAACATACGATTATTCAAGCGTTTCGATGAATTGCCTGCTGAAATATTTCGATCAGTCCTGGACTTTAATGACCAATACCATTATCCACCCTGCTTTCGACACTACAGAATTTTCGAATGCTAAACAAAAAGCCGTAGGTGCGGCAAAACGGGCTGAGACAGATCCTGATACCTATCTGCGGTATCTGGCCATGGAGCACGCTTGGCAAGGAAAGGATTACTCGAAAATTAACCAGGGCTCGGTTGCATCATTAGAACAGTTTGTGCTGGAAATGGTAAAGTCGCATTACGAAAAAAGCAACACCAAAAGCCAGGGATTTTTAGTGGTGGTGGGCAATGTTACCAAAGAAGCGTTGAAGGTGAAGATCGAAAATACTTTAGCCAAATTGCCGAAAGGGAACTACAAGGGAAAAATTGCGGACAACCTTGTTGTAAACGCATCGGGAATCGTGAAAACGGAGCGGGACATAGCGACCAATTATTTACGTGGCATGATGGGGGCTCCAACCAACGGAACACGGGAAGAGGCGGCCATGAAAGTAGCGGCTTCCATATTGAAAGATCGGATTTATATGGAAATCAGAAGTAAACGCAACCTCTCATATGCTCCGGGGTTTTACTCTCCAAACCTGAAAAACACTTACACGTTTCTTTATGTTTCAACAGATTCACCTTCCACTTGCGCCAAAGTGATGCTCGATGAAATTCATAAGGCAAAAACAGATGGATTCTCTGAAAAGGAACTGAGAAACAAGAAAAGCAGGTTTTTAACACGACATTACATGCAACTCGAAACCAACGCTTCACAAGCCGAAATGCTGGCCATAGCACAACTGCAAGGCGACTGGAAAAAAACAACCCGTTTTGTTAATGATGTTTTCAGCCTTACCCTGGAAGAGGTAAATTCGGTGGTAAAAAAATATCTGGATGGCGTGAAATGGGCTTATTTGGGTGATTTGAATATGTTGGAGGATGGGGTGTTTGAAAGGAAATGATTTGTGGTTGTGAGAGTGGTTGTTGAACCGTAATTTTTATTGTTTCCCTAAAATTTAATTTTGACTACGTTACTAATTCCAATTTAATGCCAACCATTCTCCTAATAAAAGGTTTTCGGATTTTCGGTTTTTTTGCAAAAATCAAATGAAAACTAATTGCAGCATTTTGAAATATACGGGATTGGCAGACATTGGCCGGAATTAGATGAGAACTTAAGTCTTCCAGGTTTTTTGAAATATGACCTCAGGAAGCAGAATATGAGGAAAACTGGATGACCGGGCATTTTGATCCCACCTAACTGTTTCAACCGCCACCCTCCGCCATTGAAACGGTATTCCCTATATTTGATCGGAACATTGTGTCGTATAAAGCTTGTTTCGGTGAACACAATGAACACAAAAAAATCTGATCTTGCTTAAGTTCTGGTTTCAAAAAATAAAATGGCGTAAATCCCTCCCTCTGATTTGCTTTTTATTTCCACTTTTATTGTACCTCAATTCCATCCCCAACCAATACAACCTCGATGATGAGTTGGTGACTTGCGGTCACAGGTTAACCGCCCGTGGCATCAGTGCCATCCCTGATATTTTCACATCACCATATTATGAAGACGAACACGGTTACAGCTACGGCTATAGACCGATGGTGCTTACCAGTTTTGCCCTCGAGCATTCGTTCTTCGGTGAAAATGCACACATCAGTCACTTGGTCAATGTTCTCTTGTATGCCATAACAGTAGTTCTGCTCTTTTTCTGTTTAATTCAATTGCTGCAAGGCTATAACATTATTCTACCATTCCTTGCTACTATGTTCTTTGCTTGTCATCCATTGCACACCGAAGTGGTGTGCAGCATCAAAAACCGCGATGAAATTTTGGCCTTATTGTTTGGGTTGCTGGCTCTTTACGCAGCCCTACAACATATCAGCAAAAAGCAAACGGGATTTTTCGTCCTGGCTATATTCAGCTTTACATTGGCGGTGTTTTCGAAACAAAGTATCCTGTCATTTGCGGTTTTGATACCCATTGCATTGATGCTTTTTAGAAAGATCAACCTCATGGAAGCAGGTAAATATTCCCTTTTACTTGGCATTATCAGTGCTCTCGTGATTCCCAATCTAACTGCCGCTGCACAGGTGAAATATGCACTGGCCATCGCATCCGCGCCTTTGTTGCTTTCAGGATTTCTTAATTGGCAGGAGCTGCTGATGACGATGAAAAGACAATTGAAGGTTCTCTTGGGAAAAGAGCAATTATTGTTGCAAAACCTTAAAAAAAATGCTGTAAAAGCCTTGAGGATTGTCTTGTCGGATTACGGATATATCCTTCTCCTTGCTCCTGCTTCTATTATCAGCCTTGCGTTTGATTACTACCTACTATTCGTGTTCTTTATTTCACTGGCTGGAATTGCCCATCATTTCTCTATGCACAGAAAATTCAACCTCATCACCATTTTTGTTCCATTGCTTCTGTTGCTGTTACCGATTGACTATGATGCATTTTCGATTTTGCCGCTTGCATGTTATTTTATTGCTTTTGCCCATTTCAATAATGTAAAAATAAACCCAGGCTTATTGCTTTCACTAATGGTGGCTGCTGGTGTGGCGGTATACGATGCGTACCCTGAAAAAGATATTTTGATCCTTCTTGTTGGGCTGGCCGGTTTCACCTTTCTGACAATCAATGTTTTCAGATGGAAGCAGTTTCTTCCATTGGTTTCGCCCATAGCAATATTGCCCATTTATCTTATCAAAGGGGAAGAGGTGCCATCTATGCCAATAGCATTTATATTGTTTCTATTCATTCTTCCCGGAGGCTGGTGGTTTCTGTCGCAGTTGAGTGAACGGTTTGGCACTTTTTGCAAAACACATCAACAGGGCTTTTTTCTCCTGGTTTCCTATGCTGCATTGAACGCCTGTTCGGCATTCACCGATTGGTTTATACTTAATGTAATAGCCGGTGTCATTGTAATCTATGCTCTTGTTATCACCGCTAAATCAAAGAGAGACTATGTCCACTTCTTTTTTGGAGCCATTATTCTGGCCATTGTGATTTTCACCACCAAAATTTATAGCCTAATATACCCAATTGCTTTCATGTCATTTTATCTGGTAGTGGGCTTCTGGGGTGCAACAAGAGGGTTCAAACCAAAACTTACTATCTTACTTTGGTTGATGGTTCCCCTTTATTTTTTGGTGAATGAGGAAAACATCAATTACCACGGCCGGTCTTTTCCGAATGTTGTAAAACAACAATTAGAACACTGCGCACGCACTTTTTTCAATGAACAAAATCATGGCGAACAAAAGTCCGATTTACAACTTGACCAATCACCTGCTCAAACCGACAAAACCATACTTAGCGGTTCATTGAGGCCCATTGAGTTTGTCGAAAATCCGCTTCAATGGGACACCCCTTATGGACAAAAGCTGGCCACTTGCCTTTTCACAATGGGGGTTTATATACAAAAAATGGTGATTCCCCATCCCTTACTTTTCTATTATGGGTATAAAAAAATTGACCTGAAGAAACTTTCCGATCCCTGGGTTATTGTTATCCTTTTCATTCACATTGGCCTTTTTGTAGTCATGATTTTATACCTAAGAAAATGGCCTGCATTTTCCTTCGGAATAATGACCTATTTGATTTCCATTTTTCTTTTTTCAAACTACTTAACCCCAGTACCAGGAATAGTGGGCGAACGGCTAACCTTTGTGGCATCCTTCGGTTTTTGCCTGGCCCTTGCAGCATTTCTATCAAGGGTATCGAAGCAAACAACTTCAAATAAAATCAGCAGTTTCAGACAAGTGAAACCTGCTTTGATAGCCGTTGTTACCTGCATCTTGTTTTTGTATTCGGTAAAAACTTTTTCCCGAAACAACCTATGGCACGATCCCCTCAAACTCATGCAACATGATATACAACACTTAGCGTATTCTGCTCAGGCAAACAATATGTTGGCCTCAAACCTGATGTCCACCTACGGCAATCAACCCGATACGCAATTGGCCCTGGAGGCAGTCAGGTATTTTGAGCACGCAATTGCAATTTATACCGACAATTTTAATGTATGGTTCGATTTGGGCCGTACCTATCTAATTCTAGACCAAAAGGATAAAGCGCTGGAAGCCTTTATAAGTGCGACTAGGATCGATCAAACCGTTTCAAAACCGCTTATAAATGCGGCTCTTTTATTGGAAGAAAAAGGCAGTTTCAAAGAAGCCATTCCTTATTTGAAACAAGCTATTCGAATTGAACCACAAACAATTAATCTATATACAACATTGAGTTTTCTCCACTTCCGAACAGGCAATATCCAAGAATCGATAGAAGTAAACCTTCAGGCGTTGAAAGTAACCCCCTATGCTTACGAACCAATTGTCAATCTTGGGAAAACCTATCTATACCTAGGGGAAAACGACAAGGCCAGAGAGTACTTTGAGAAAGCACTGCAAATCAATCCCAATAACCGGGAGTTGAGTATGACATTAGAAAATTTGAAGACGGAAAAGGATTGAAATGAATTGGGGCAATTCCCTATTCAAAAATGGACTTCAACTCTCTGGCATCTTTGGGTTTCATCCGCCCACTCAAAACTAACCGCAATTCCCTTCTCCGCAAAGCTGATTCGTACAACATTTTTTCAAAATTAGTCTCCGGGATTATGGCCATTACCGGTCTCGGCCTTCCGTTGCTGTCGAGGGCTACGAAGGTGTAGTATGCTTCGTTGCTTTTGTAGCGGGTTTTGGTGGGCAGGTTTTCGGCCCACACTTCCACATGGGTTTCTAAAGATGTTTTGAAAACCCGGGTCACACGGGCTGTGATGGTCACCACATCACCTAATTTAATGGGATTGTTGAAAGAAACATTGTCAACAGAAGCAGTTACCACCACCGCTTCTGCATGTTTTCCTGCAGCAATGGCAGTGCCAATATCCATCCAGTGCAAAATTCGACCGCCCCGCAGATTACCCAATGTGTTGGTGTCGTTAGGCAACACTACTTCGGTCATAGTAGTTAATGATTCAGAGGGTGTTTTGGCTTGTGCTGACATTTAGACGCTTAAAATATCAAATATACTATTGAAAGTTGGGATGGATTGGTTGCAGTTATTGGCTTCTATCCATGCGCTTCTCTTTTGGAATTTCGCTTCGCTCATCATTTACTTCACCCCATTCGATAGTTCATTACATGACAACGGAATATTTTCAAAAACCCATCATCTGCTGAAACATAGCCGGGTCTAGGTCTTCCACCACATAATCAGAAGGAATCTTGAACAGTGACTTATCCAGTTTCGTTTCGTCCACTTCAATGGCCGTCATAGTCATAGTGAGCCGGGTACCCATGGCTTCTGTATCGACTTTAATTTTTAGTGGGAAACCTTCCAGACCTTCAATGAAAACGTTTTTCATTGTTTTCGGGGCTCCTTTTTTGGGAGGTTTGATTTTGATTTCATCGGTCACCCACAGGTATTGAGTCAATTTTCCTTCACCTTCGCCTGATTCAACCCGGTATTTTTGACAAGAATAGCCCACCACTATAATCACTTCATCTTCCTTGATGATCTTTGGTTTCACGCCCGATTTATCATCAGCCACTTCATCCCCGGTAATTTTGATTGCTTTCTTTTCTGCATGTTTCAGCATGTAAGAAGTTTGGTCATTTCCGTTCACCAATATTTCTCCCAGCATCATAGCTGCCATCCCGCCATTCATTTTAAAGAGGATGTCGTTTCCCTTCACCTGGTACACATATGATTTGGGTGCAAAAGCCGCAAGCTGCTCGGCCCCTTCACCTTGTAGTTTACTCTCGAATACAATTTTTCCTTCAAATTGAGCGAAAGTTGAGAAAACGGTTGCGATTGTTAAAATCAGTGTTAAAAAAGTTTTCATGCTTATTTTATTTGTTGAATAATCAATTGAATCGTTGGGCGAAAGTAATTGAAAAATTGAGCTTATTTGAAGGCTAAACCGTTTTCAATTCATTCTCGATGACGGTATTATACAAATTTTCCCATACATCTATCGGTTCAAAATCCCCGTTGTCAATCATCACATTGCTTTCGACAACTTTCCCTATCCGGAAGAAAGGAACGTTTGACTGCTCCATATATTTTTCGAATTGTTTGCAGGTTGACGGAACCACCGAAACAACTATTCGTCCCTGAGCTTCCCCAAACCAAAATGCATCTTTTCTGAAGCCTTCCAATGAATGGGCAGAAAACCCAACATTCCCGCTCATCGCAGATTCAAGCAAACTGATGAACAAACCGCCTTCGGAACAGTCGTGTGCAGATTGAATGAACCCTGACAAAATCAGTTCTTTTACCGCAGCCTGTGCTTCAAATTCCTTTTCCAGGTTGAAAAAAGGAGGTGGTGAAAATTTTACACCCACTATATTATAGAGGTATTCTGAACAGGAAATATCATTTTGAATTTCCCCTAAAACGTAAATCAAATCACCTTCTGATTTAAAATCCAAAGTCATTCGTTGATTTACATCTTCCACCAAGCCGATCATGCCGATGGCTGGAGTTGGAAAAACTGCTTGATCATCGCCACTTTGATTGTAGAAGCTAACATTGCCACCAGTTACAGGAGTTCCAAATTTGCGACATGCAGCACCCATGCCTTTAATGGTATTCACGAATTGCCAGTAAACTTCAGGGTTGTATGGATTTCCGAAATTGAGGCAATTGGTGATGGCCGATGGAACTCCGCCCGAACAAACAATGTTGCGGGCTGCTTCCGAAACTGCAATAGCTGCCCCTGTAAATGGATCAGCATGAACATACCGGCCATTGCAATCAACCGTCATGGCAATACCTTTTCCCTGGTCTTTTCCAATTTCGTTTTCTTGCTTTATCCGTACAACAGCAGCATCGCTGGGACCATTTGTAGTGAGGGTATTAGCTCCAACCATTGAATCATATTGCCGCATCACCCATCGTTTTGAAGCAATATTGGGCAACTGAACCAACTGGCGGGCAATGGTCAACAAATCATTAGGTTCAGGAATTGAATAAATGTTGAATTCTTCAATTTTTCTTAAATAGGCAGGAGCCCTATATTCCCTTTCATAGACCGGAGCACCACCACCTAAAACTAGATCATCGGAAGGTACGCTGGCTACCAATTCATCGAACATGTAATATTCAAGCCTGCCACCTTCGGTCACTTCCCCGATTACCTGGCAATGCAAATCCCATTTTTCAAAAATAGCTTCCACTTCTTGTTCACAGCCCTTTATCACCACGATCAGCATTCTTTCCTGGCTTTCGGAAAGCAGGATTTCGAAAGGCTGCATATCTTTCTGACGGGTAGGGACTTTATCGAGTTGAATTTTCATTCCGAACCCTTCTCTGGCTGACATTTCGGAAGTGGAACAGGTAATGCCTGCGGCACCCATATCCTGCATCCCTACAATTGTATCGGTCTGAGCCAATTCCAGCGATGCCTCTAACAACAGTTTTTCCTGGAAAGGGTCACCCACCTGGACAGATGGCAGTTTCTCAGATGATTCTTCCGTGATATCCTCCGAAGCGAAAGTAGCTCCATGTATACCATCTTTACCGGTGGCAGAACCAACGATGTAAACAGGATTGCCCACCCCGTGTGAGGTTGCCGAAATGGTTTTGTCAATCTCCACAATGCCTACCGACATGGCGTTAACAAGCGGATTCACTTCATAACATTCATCAAAATAGATTTCACCGCCAACTGTAGGCACACCGAAGCAATTACCATAATCACCAATGCCTTTTACTACGCCTTTCAATAAATGTTTGGAATGTGGGCTCGTGAGTTTTCCAAAACGCAATGAATTCAATGCAGCAATTGGCCGGGCGCCCATCGTGAAAATATCGCGGTGAATTCCGCCTACACCTGTTGCAGCTCCCTGATAGGGTTCAATCGCAGAAGGATGATTGTGCGATTCAATTTTGAAAGCACATGCCAGGCCATCACCAATGTTCACCAATCCGGCATTTTCTTCACCGGCACCTGCCAGCAAATGTTCACCTTCCCGGGGCAGTGTTTTTAACCATTTTATCGAATTTTTGTAGGAACAATGTTCCGACCACATAACCGAAAAAATGCTCAACTCGGTAAAGTTGGGTTGCCGTTTAAGGATGGAAACGATGCAGTCATATTCTTCAGGCAGCAGTCCTAATTGTTGTGCTATTTCATGGTTGACAACTGTTTGGTTCAAAGTGGTTTCCATTTATGGTAAATTGGTTTTTCAGGAAACCGCAAAGATAACATTAGGGTCAGGAAAGGATGGGCCGGTTTTCAAGGAAATCACATCAATGATGACTGACATCTCATGTTGCAGACAGACAACAACAAACCAAATCAAAAAAAGGACAACCCTTGAAAAATCTCGAGATGTCCCATAAGGTGGAGCCGGAGGGATTCGAACCCTCGTCCAGATATGCTGCCCACACATCCTCTACATGCTTATCGGATTGTTAATTTTCGAATTGAAACCGGTCAACCCACTAAACCTATTTCAACCTTAACTTCTTAAGTTTTGCCAAATTGTCGAAGTCCCCAATCTGACTAGCCCCATATTTTTGATGCTTCATAGTAAAACTACCGGGCAAATCTCACAAGAAGCAATGGCTTGCTAAGACCTGGTCTTAGGCTGCCATGGCGTAGTTAAAATCGCCATTTAAAAGAAAATTGTTGAGTGTTTACTTTTTCCGAAGAACGCGCTGACACACAAAGCACGACATGCAGACCTATTTGCAATACATACTGTCAATTCCAGTCGGCCCCATTATTTCAATGAACGAAAGTGAATACAAAGTTACCAGTTTCGTGGCTTAAACGTAAATTTGCACGCCAAAGTCGCTTGAAGGTCGAAAGTATAGCCCTCAACCCTTCAGATATTGTTATAATAATAAATATGTAAATTGAATATCGAGTCACTATACATCCTTTTTTATTCAGCATTCCAATTCAGTATTTACTTTTTAATCTTAAAAATCAGACCCACGAGTACTAACCAGTTCTTTAACATGGCCGATACTTAAGCTTTAAGTTAGTGTCAATAAAGGCCAGAGACAAATAATAAATAATATCACCCAATAACAAACAACCAATCCCAAAATTGAAAATTGGAATTATTAAAGAAGGAAAAACACCGGTTGACACACGGGTGGCGATCCCACCTGAAATATGTCGGCAACTGGTCTTAACTTTTGGCGACCTTGAAATTGAGGTTCAATCTTCTCCACAACGCTGCTTCAGTGATTTGGAATACGCTACCGCAGGTTTTGAAGTGAAAGAGTCAGTGAAAAACGCAGATATTTTATTGGGGGTTAAAGAAGTTCCGGTTCAGGATTTGATCTCGGGGAAAACCTACTTGTTTTTTTCGCACACTTTAAAGAAGCAAGATTACAACCGCGAATTGCTTCGGTCGATTCTTCAGAAGAAAATTCGTCTTATAGATTATGAATGTCTCTCTGATCAAAATGGAATCAGGGTTATCGCTTTCGGGCGATTTGCCGGAATAGTTGGCGCACATAACGGCCTTTTCACCTGGGGGAAAAAAACCGGTAAACTGCAAGTGCCAAGAATCCATTTGTTTCGTGATTTGACAGCAGCTACAGCATACTACAGCGAACTGAGTGTTCCACCATTAAGAATTTTAGTTACCGGAAACGGGCGTGTGGCAAAAGGGGCTGTTGAAGTGCTCAACGCTATGGGAATCAAAAAGGTGAAACCCGAAGAATACCTCGATAACGAATTTGATGAACCCATTTTTGTTCAACTTGATTGTGACCAGCTATATCGCAAACCCGGGCAGACGGAGTTTGATTTCGAACACTTTTTTAAACATTCGGATGAGTATGAATCGATATTTCTCCCGTATACCCGCGCCACTGACCTGATGATTAACGCGATATATTGGGATCCGAAAACGCCTCCGTTTTTCTCCATACTGGAGATGTGCAACCCGGATTACAAAATTCAAGTCATTGCAGATATCACCTGCGACATTGCTCCGGATTCGAGTATCCCTTCTACCATTCGCCCCAGTTCGATCGCCAAACCCGTATATGGTTTTGATCCTGTTTCCAGCAAGGAAACAACCCCCTATTCGATCAATTCAATCGACATGATGGCCGTTGACAATCTTCCCAACGAATTGCCCCGCGATGCTTCCATTGCATTTGGAAAACAAATGCTGGATTCGGTTTTTACGGAGTTGATAAAACCCGAAAGTGAAATGATCAAAAATGCTACGATCGCAGAAAACGGAAAACTAACAGAGAAGTTTTCGTACCTGCAAGATTATGTTGATGGAAGGGAGTAAGTTGTTTCTGAACTTTGGCTGGTGACTCGCCCAGGATAAACTTTTAACGCTTTTTCAAGACACACCAAGGCCTTTCTCAATTCATCAATTTCAAGCACATAAGCTACCCTAACCTCGTTTTTCCCTAACCCACGAGTTGAGTAAAACCCAGATGCCGGAGCTAACATCACCGTTTCATTCTGGTATTCAAACGACTCTAACAACCATTGGCAAAACAAATCGCTGTCATCGACTGGAAGGCTTGCAATAGCATAAAATGCACCCGAAGGCATGGGGCAAAAAACGCCTTCAATTCGATTTAGACCTTCCACCAAAACCTTCCTGCGCAGCGTGTATTCTTTCTGAACTTCCTTAAAATATTCCGGTGAAACATCTAGCGAAGCCTCGGCCAGTATCTGCGCAAGAGTAGGTGGGCTCAAACGTGCCTGTGCAAACTTCAAGGCTGTTTCGATCACATCTGAATTACGTGTTACCAATGCACCGATTCGTGCGCCACAAGCGCTGTATCGTTTAGAAATTGAATCAATCACAATGGCATGTTTTTCCAATCCTTCAATATTCAAAATGGAAAAATGTTTACGGCCATCATAGCAGAATTCACGGTAAACCTCATCAGCAAAAAGAAAGAGATCATATTTTATCACCAACTCTTTCAGTGACTCCAATTCTTCTTTCGAATACAAATAACCGGTCGGGTTATTAGGATTGCAAATCAGGATGGCCTTTGTTTTGGCTGTAATCAGTTTTTCAATTTCATGAATGGAAGGCAGGGCAAAACCATTTTCAATAGTTGAGGTCAAGGGCACTACTTCAATATTTCCGGCTATAGCAAAACCATTGTAATTGGCATAAAAAGGCTCTGGGAATATGATTTCATTTCCAGGATCTAGACAGGATAACAGGCCAAACAAAATCGCCTCGCTCCCCCCGGTTGTGATCAGGATGTTTTCAAAAGAAATCTCAATGCTCTGTTGTTTGTAATATCCTACCAGTTTTCTACGATATGTTTCAAAACCCGCAGAATGGCTGTATGCCAGCACTTTCAAATCAGCATTTTTAACCGCATTGATCATTTCCACCGGGGTTTCAATATCGGGTTGTCCAATATTCAATTGGTATATCTTTTTCCCTGCGGCTGTCGCTTTTTCAGCAAAAGGCACCAGTTTCCTGATGGGAGAAGGCGGCATCTTTTTTCCTTTATTCGAAATTCTTGGCATAGCAATGTGAAAATACATCGAAGGAAATCAATTTTACTACAAAAGTGGTCTGATCACTATCTCCGTAAAAAAACGCTGTCTTGTTTCAAACAAGACAGCGTTTTTTATAACACAGAGAATTTTTTCCTAATTCTGAAAAGGCGTACTGATTAAGGATGGTGCTCTTTCAGGAATTCCTTCCTTTGGATCGGTTTTCAAAACATTGCCTTTAATATAGATTTGCATGGTGGCTTTAGAAGCATTTGAAGTGATGGTGATCACCTTGGTAAATTTGCCCGGCCTTCCTTTGGTATTATAAATAGCTTTCACTTTCGATTTTTGACCGGGAAGAACCGGTTCTTTCGGCCATTCAGGAGTGGTACAACCACATGATGCTTTTACATTTTTTAGGATCAATGGTTCATTTCCTTCATTTGTAAACACAAATTCATAGGCTGCTTTTGGGCCTTCATCAATGTCACCAAAATCGTGGGTTTCCACTTCAAATTTTATAATCGCGGCATCGGGGTTGTCGGTTTTTACTTGTTCGCCATCTTTGGATTGTGCAAAGACGATGGTTCCAATAAAGCATATAGACAATAAAATAAACGCTGTTCTTTTCATATCGTTGAATTTAATTATGGTGAGCAAAATTATAGTTTTTTGTTGTTTTGTGCAATCAAATGGTGTTTAATCAAACGGGTCGTGAAATTGCAATATTTGTGCCAAGGTCGTATTCCACATGGCTTTTACCCTAGCCTTGCCGCTTTCAATTTCTTATATTTACGCTTGAAAACAAATGCATGGCAGTAGAACAAAAACTATCGGAAACCCGGGAAACAACAAACAATGAACTTGATTTTGAGTCCTTCAAAAAAAGAGGTATTAAGCGATTATAGATTATGCTGCGAAAGCCGTGAAGTCAGCCTACTAGGTAGAAAAGAGGTGCTGACGGGTAAAGCCAAATTCGGAATTTTTGGTGATGGAAAAGAAGTAGCGCAAGTGGTTATGGCCAAATGTTTTCAAAACGGGGATTTCCGATCAGGCTACTACCGCGACCAGACTTTCATGTTTGCTTCAGACCTAGCCACACATCAACAATTTTTCGCACAACTTTATGCCGACCCGCGGTTAGAGGCCGATCCGTTTTCAGCAGGCCGCCAGATGAACGCACATTTCGCCACTCGAAGCCTCGATGATAACGGATTATGGAAAAACCTCACAGAAATAAAAAACTGCGCAGCCGACCTCTCCCCCACTTCCAGCCAAATGGCCCGGTCGGTCGGCTTGGCTTTTGCTTCAAAATATTACCGGGAGAACAATGACCTCGCTGACTTTAATAATTTCTCGAAGCACGGTAACGAAGTTTGTTTTACCACAATTGGCGATGCCAGCACCAGCGAAGGGTTGTTTTGGGAAGCCATCAATGCAGCCGGTGTATTGAAAATTCCTTTGGCCGTTTTCATTTGGGATGATGGCTATGGAATTTCCGTTCCACGAAAATATCAGACCACCAAAAATAGCATTTCAAAAGTGCTGAGAGGATTTGATTTTGATGAAGATGGAGGATTGCACATTTACGAAGTGAAGGCGTGGGATTACGCCAGCATGAACCAGGTATTTACTGAGGGTATTTCAAA
>JYMV01012108.1_pt1 | contig 13308 bp, 7 predicted proteins | sample 338911 | NCBI WGS metagenome assembly JYMV01 (sample SAMN03354496, study PRJNA234377) | hydrothermal vent metagenome | biome: Deep sea; feature: Hydrothermal plumes at the Eastern Lau Spreading Center, Western Pacific Ocean; material: Seawater | place: Tonga | collected 2009 | depth 2000 m m | reverse complement strand
GCACCCACAAATTCGGTACAACCAGGAGCCTAACGACCGCCTCAATTCCGTTCATGATGGGGGTACACAGGGTTTTGACTTCCTGAAAAAAACCGGTCTTCGATAGTAGAGCGCGCGCCCGTTTGTCTTGGTCAGCGGTCCAAACATCACCGGGTTTTAGATCGGCCAGCGAAAGCAATTGAGCACTTTGAAGCGGGTCGTTGCACCAGACCTTTTGGCAGCCATCAATGATTACTTTAGTGATTGATAGTCCTTTACAAAGAGGCTGGCCGTCATCTTGGGCTTGCGCGGGCGGCACGAGTAGGAACGCGCACAGAGCAAGCAGGTGCGGAAGATAGCGTAATGCCCACATGGGGTGACGGTAGGCCAGGCTGGTAGATGAATCAATCAAGGGGGATGGAGTACTTGAGTTTTGCGTTGTATTTTTGGCGCCCGTCTTCATCTTCAGCGGGAGGCCGCAAGGTGCCTTCCAAACTCAAACGGTCGCTGATTTTGTATCGGAACAAGACATTGTAACTGGATTCACTCCCCTCTTGAGTACTCGTGATACCAAAGCGAACAGCGCGTCCAAGCCGGGTGATGATGTTGAACTCACTGCCGCCTCCGGCGGTGGGCGTGATGGTTACTTTTTCCAGGAAGGGAGCTTGCAATACTTTGGTGACCAGATTGGTGACGTTGGCCCCAACAATATCGAGAGTGGACTTGTCACCGACGCCGCCTTCTTCAAAATCACTCTTGGTTACGCCAATCAGAATGAGGTACTGCAGATCCACCTGGCTGAGTGACGCATCATTGGATGTCAGGGCAACGTTAATGTCGGGGAGTCGCCCCGTCAGTTTGATCGTGACGGCGAGTGATTCCTCCTCGGCGGTCTGTCTGAAACGCGAGCGTGTTTGGTAATCAAAGTCCGCGACAGCCTCTATGTCCAAAATGGGATGTTCGGGGTTTCCATCAAAATCCAGGCTCCCGCGTTGAATGTCGAATTCCCGGCCAAACAGTTTGTAGACAATGGTGCCCTCGTTGACTTCAACCCGGCCATTGACATCAGGCGCGCCCAACGTGCCTTGTACGCGCACCTTGAAGCTGGATTCAAGGTTGGCCGACCCAACGCCGAATTCACTATCAACGCGGAAATTGCTTCCTGACACGTTCAGGTCCAATGCCAGGTTGTTCAGCTCGGGAATTGTGTCTGTGAGAGAGGCTGAATAGGCATCAACAGAGCGGCCGACAATACTGCCCAAAGCTTGGGCAAATCGATTGAAGCTCTTGTTGTAGTCGCCGTCGGTCACCTCCACCTTTCCCGTGAGTTTGAGGACCGGCGGATTGTCTAAGGACTTGTTGTGCAGGCCGCTCATCTTGAGTTCCAGGTCGGGATGGAAGGTGACTCTGTATTCCTTGGGCGCCGACCAGGAAATGGACGTGCCCTGGACTTTCAGATTGATCGAATCCGGCATCCAATCAGCGGCCTTGCTTCGACTGGCTACATTGGGAAGCGAGATGTCGCCATGCAGTTCTATGCTTCCGTCGCCAAAGGTGCCGCTCAACGCGTTTTTCTTTGGAATGCTGATTTTGAAATTGCTTCCATCTTCGCTGGACTCAAAATTGATCAGGCCACTTCCGATAGTGATTTCCTGGTTGAGGTCTCTCAGTGACATTCGCATATCTTGAAAGAGGAAACTGCCGTTGAGTGACGGTGCGTCCAATCGGTGACGCAACTTGAGATATCCACTGGGATTACCGATGGCAGCCAGGGTTTCCTTGTCGGAGGTCATGAGCAGGCATGAGTCATCGAAGGGGGCATTGGTAGAGCCCTGTTTGTTGTGGGTAATGAGTCGGCCGCTCAAATCGTTTACGTATTGGCGCAAGTTCAACTGTCCAATGTTGACGGCTCCCGCAATATCAAGATTGATTGGGCCCGATAGGTCGATGGTGCCGCATGCGACCAGTCGCTGCCCGGACCACTCCAAAACATAGCGTTCGATGGCCGCTACCCCGCCCACTAAGTTGGCCCACAGCGGTCCGTTGTTGGTGATTATTGGCGTCTCATCTACGAGTTGGGCCTGAAGGGAGTGGTGAGGGAAATCAAAGATGAGTTTCATGGGTGACTTGCCGCTAAAATCCAAGTCAAAGAGGATGTCGCCCGCACCCACATTGAGTTTATGCAGACTCCCCCGAAGGGCTGGTAACACTCTGAGTACATTTGTGTTTTTTGATTGTGCGCTCACAAACAGGCGTTCAGGAATACCTTTGCGATCTAGCTTCAAGTAACCTTTCTCCAAGGTCATTTTTTGGAAAAATGAAGAGCTTGCAAGGGTGACTACCCGGGTGCCTTTTTTGCGCTCAAATTGAATATTGGCGCTTCCCAACTGAATGGAATCGAACGCAAAGCCACGCATATTTAGGTGCCCCGAATAGTAAGGGTTGGTCACAGGACCTTGGGCTTGTAGTTCCAGGTCGACTCGTCCGTGCAAGGGCAATTTTTGGCGTTTTAGAAAGGGTGATTCGTGGAGCAGCATGGCTCCTATCTTGGCCTTGAGTGACATGCTTCGGTTCGTGTTATTGTAGTGGCCACTGGCCTTTATTTGAGCACCATTGCCGAGACGTGCATTGAATGAGCGCAAATGGAATCGTTGACCGTTAGCGCTTACTTCGGCGTTTATTCTTGTAAAATGTTCTCCTTGAATACGGAGATTGCCCACTTGTAGGCGAGCTCGTCCCTTGAGAGCCAGATTTTGATCTCCCAGGTTGGCCTTGAATTCCCTGGCGCTGAGCGAAACGTTGCCTTCGAGTCCCTTGATTCCGAGTTTTTTCAGTTTGAAATTCCTGAGCGAGAGCCCCCAGATTTTAAGAGGCAGTGTCTTGGAGATTGAACTCAGGTCTTTTCCCCAGAGCTGAAGCGCGGCGTTGGCCGTGACCTTTCCCATGTCCGACGCAACATTGAGTTTGCCTATCTTGAGTTCTCCATCCGCTATTTTGAGGTTCGCGCTAAGACGGCTAATCCGGGCTGCAAATACGCGCGCTTGCAGAAGTTCGAGTTGCGCATTGAGTTCAGGTGATAACACTGAGCCGGTGACCTGCGCGTCGTGGAGTTTGGCCGTGCCGCTGATCGATTCAACTCCGAAGGTAGAGAGCAATGGTCCCAGGTCAATGTCTGCATTCAGGTGGACATCAATGGGTCCGGTTGGTAGCCCCATGTTTCCAGAAAGTTGTACATTATCGTTGCCGGAAAACGCATACAGATGTCGAAATGAAGTCTGTGATTCCACCTCATCCAAGCTGAGCGACAGGTCACCAAAAACGCCATAGACGGGCCCCAGGGCAATGTCTGAATGACCGGGCCAATTAACCATAAGGTCGACTTGATTCTCAATTGTCCAGCGGGCCTTTTCATCCACCTGATCTTGTTGCGCAATACTTTTGAGGGTTCCATTGAGTCGACCGTCCAGGAATTCCGGCGCTTCATTTTCCTCGCCCAGGAGACCGCTTTGCCACAGAGTGGCCGGGTTTACATCTTCGAAGCGGACATGCAATTCAGCACTTTGTTTGCGGCCATTGACTCCTTTGGGCCAGAAACGGGCTCTGTTGACATGTATTGCACCGTCTAAAGCCGCAATAGTGAATGGTTTGAGTTCGATCAACTCCCCGGCGATAGCATGCCGGAGTTCTTCTGGACTTAGACTGAGGCCCAGCGAGAAGGACCCAATGTTGCTGCCCATAACGGTGACTTCATTGGCGTCGATGGTTGCCTCGATTTCCAGTGCGTCGGAATGGCCGCCAAGATGGGCTGTAATCTTACCTTGCAGTTGTGCAACACCGTGCAGATAGGACAAAATGACCGGGTCATTCCTGTCGAATTCAATCGATGAATGAAAGTCAAAGCCTGCGCTCTTTCCTCGCGTATCAATGGTGCCGCGATAATCCAATGACGACTTTGACGCCATGAGTGTGGCTCGATCAATCTCGAGAAGCCCATCGTTCCATTTCACTTTTTCGGTCACAAAATTGGACCATGGGATTTGCATGGGTCCACCATAGGGGCCCAATCCACCGAGCTTGAATTGGCCGCGTCTGCTCAATAGTCGTCCCACATCTACCCGGACACGACCATTCTGGATGACCACCTGGGCGTCAATGATGTTGAGTTCTTCGCTGTTCACGAGAACTCCCCCGTTTTCGACGGCAATCTTGACGCGGGAACCTTCGATCGTGATGTCATTGAGTGTGATGAGAGGCGGCGGACCTTTGGATGGCTTTTTTGTTCCGTCCGTGAAGGTTCGCGCAATCCCAATCCAACCATTCTTGCGGACTTCAATAACAATATCTGCACCGTGAATCCGCAACTTCTTGAACACCAGCTCCAAAGGCACTTGATCGCCCCGAACGATCTTTCGAAGCCCCCAACCCCATATGGCCAACAAGTCGATAGAGCTTTGCAGCCGTTCAATACCGATTGTAGGTCCACCCTCTGGATCAAGTATTTCGACATCCAACAGTGTAATTTGCCATGGCAACGGACCGTAATGAATTGCCTTACAGTCAAAATATCCCGGCATTGTGTCCGTCAGGGTATTCATCAACTCTTCTCGAAAGGTGTTGGAGTTGATGGCAAAATAGGCCACCAGATACAAGGTGAGGGCGTAGAGTGCCGTTCGAGAGATGAGCTTGTAGAGTGCATTCAATATGCCGAATGCGATGCGCCCTAGAAAGCGGAACGCTCGGACGATTTGAGTCCACAAGGTGTTCATTGGGACCCACCTTGTGAAATGCGTTCGATTCGCCATTTGTGAGGCGCCGTAATGGGCGCTCTGAGGAAGATAATTGTTTCCTTGTTGGGTGCGGCCGTGTTTTGAAGTTGGTCGTGTTTGAACCCCTGGCCCAATAGTTCTTGAATACGTCCAGTGACCACCGCGTTCAATGCCAGGTGTCCCGATATTCCGCTGAGCGACAGAGAGCTTTTGGACGAGAGGGAGGCCTTGGCCCGACCGCTTTTGCCGAGATGGGCGCCTTCCAGACGACCTGTGATTTGGGTGTGCTTTGTCCCAACAACCAGCTTCTTTATACCGATTGTGGGTATTTTGCCCCATGGACTTTTGAGATTGGCCGCACTGACATTTGCCAACTCAACCGTGCTTTGCCCCGTGACTGCCTGGACGAGTGTGCTTATCGGAGAAGTGAGCGTTTGTTGCCAGAATCGATTGGCATTGAATGCCGGCCAATTCAGGCTTGCTTTGCTTTGCAACCCGACCTTCTGAGCATGGAGATCTCGCCAACGGAATTCACTCATCTCTAGTGAGACATTGATCTGGAGGCTTTGATTCAAGCCCCTGTACTTGAATTCGTTCAAGGCCAGACTCTTAATTCCAAAGGCTCCAAGATCCAATGACTCAAGTTTCAATCGTTCCAGGCTAAAGTTTGCTGCCAGGTCGAGCCCGTTACTCTGCAGAGTCAGCGGTCCCAAACCCTTTATCTGGTTGTTCGTCAGTCGATCTACGATCGGTGAAGGTTGCTCGATTGTGAGCTTGAGATTGTGTTCAATACCCTCCTTTGGGAAGGCCAAATCTCCTTCCGCCGAAATGATGCCGCCGGAGGTGGGTGAGAGTGAGACAGCGGCACTAAAGCCCTCTGCTTTCCATGTGAAACTTTCAATCAGAGTCTTGGTGAATGGAATCTCGATACGTCCACTGGCCGGTTTGCTGAAGACGTTTCGCGGCATCACTAGATCAAGCCGCTTGTGCATTTTGGAGTTACCAGCCCGGATCCAGGCCAGTCCCACCGGGGAATTTAGTTTAGCGACTTCAATGCCTAATTCATCTTTATCGTAAAACACTGCACCCGCGGTCTCGATGCCTTCAAAGGCAAATCCAAAGTCGGGCCAAATAAGGCGCAATGTGCCGTTCTTGAGAACAATGTTGTTGAGCTCGAGCTTGAAAGACGACTTTTTTCTGGGTTGGGTCGACAAGCTGAAAGAACGACTCTTGAAGATGTCTACAAGGTTGAGTCTGCCAAGCTCGTCCCATTTCAGCGTGAGTTCAAAACCGTCGACGGTTACCATTGGGATAACAACGGCGACATTAGGTTTCTTCAGTGAGAGTTGATCCAGCTCCACCTGCAGGTGGACATGCTCCGCTTTCAAAATGTAGGCGCCGTCTCGCCCTCGAATACGCAGGTTGTAAATTCGTGCTTCGCCAAAGTCGTTGTTCAGATCAACTGAACCCACAGATAGGGCACCGGCCGGCGTTTCAAGATCCAGTTCTGTCTGGACGGCCGCCGCCATTGAAGTCGAGTTGAGAGCGAACCAGGAACAGAGTATTGCTGCAGCAACAAATAGGCTGAACTGGACGGCTCCCAAGAATAGGGATTCTCGGGTCACTAACGCATCGTATCAGCGCAATCCAATGCGTCGAAGAAAGCGCCCTTAATTTCTATATAGTGAGTATTGACTCAATCTGGGCGTTGAAACTTATTGTAAATTGCCCGGCGGGCAGGCTGGGTCAATTGATTGGCTCGCGGCCGCCAAAACCTTCATCGTAGTTGTGAGAGTAATCCAGGCCAATCTCTGGGTAGCGCCAGCAATAATAGCCGTCACCGTAGTCAAAATCGACCAACCACAGACCCTTGGGTTCGCATCCCAGGCGTTCAATTTGTTCCGCCCAGGTTCCAATGACCGCCTGTGTGGCTTCTTCGTACTGCTGTCCGTCCATGATTTTGGGTGTGCTGCGACGCTTGTGACGTACCTTTTCAACCGTTTTGATGGCGCGTTCCGTCACTCTTCGGACCGTAGGTAAAAGCTGCTTGGCTTCGTCCAGAGTAAAGCGCCGCTTCTTGCCGATGAAAACGATTTCTCCCATTGATATAGATCTTTGCGCGTTTGTTCAGGAGATGTCAAACCGGCACGGGTATGTTTGCTTCCTTGACGCGACAAGGCTCCGGGGCTAAGACAAACTCACTGAGGTCAATTTGAATTTGGGAGCGATCAATGAGCGATAGTAAGCCCGCTTTGCACAAGACTGGGAGTCCCCAGGAGCAGCAGGCTGCACGTGAATTAGCTGAAAAATCCGGAGTCCCCCTGTGGGGAGCTTACCGGGTGATTCGAGGCGAAATTACGCTCAATCAATTGCTCAAATCTATGATGCGGCGAGAGAAGTTTCGCAAGTTGCAGAGCCAGGACGGTTTAGACTCTGATCTTGCCGGCCATGTTGCCAACGATACCTTGCCGATTTGGCGCGCCAAAATGCTCCAAGAGATGCGTGGTGCAGGCCGAAGCAAGTTTTCACGCGATCGGATTGCGATTGCACACAGTCAAAAGCTGGCCATCAGCATGTGGTGTTTTGGAAGTGAGGAGTGGGAAACGGGCCATATTATTCGCTGTCGCACCTATGATTTTGACTTTCGATCTGAGCAGGGCAAGAACAGCAAGTACTTCAAACATGACATCAAACTACTTTGTCACCCGGATGACCTGAAGGGGATTCAGGCATTGAGTGATGTCAGTACGGGTATCGTTGATTTGGGTTTGAAGGCATCCAAGAGCCGGGACGATCGTTACCGTCCTAGCGATCAACAACTTGAACAAGCAAAGCTCCACGGTAAAGCGATTAAGTGGGTGTTTCGAGATGGCACCATGATAACGGGGGCCGTCTTTGCGTTTGGCCGCTGGGATCTGGATCTAATCAGCCGAGGAAGTTCAGCCACACTTTTTTTCCACGCGTTACATCCTGAGACGAAGAAGCAATTAGTCGATTAGTCGTGTCGTTCCCACGGTTCTTTGCTCGCGTTGAACTACGCCATAGGCTTAGTTCTGCGAGCCTCGGATACACGCCAAATTTGTAAATTTGTTCGATAGATCAACGGAAATGAGGTGAGTTCCGAAAGGTTAGATGTGCTGCCTTACAATCGTAGCGGGAATTATGAATAATCTGACCAACATAGACCGAGTCATCTTCTTATTAGTATTTTTGTTGTTTGTCCTGTTGATGCTGCCCATTCGGGCATCTGCCTGTAGAAAAGCGACGGTCACTAATTCTTCCGTTATCTCTGTCAAAGCGATGCAGAGCATCGACCTTTGGTGCTTTCGAGATGCTATTGAGCGTAAACATTGGGAATGAGAGCTATTCGCGTGTAGGCAGATGGGTGATGGTTAGCCTGATTGGATCCGGCCGATTAAGTCTGCTCCAGCCCCAGCGCTCGTCGCATGGCTCCAACGGTGGATTCCACGGGTTGGCCAATCCATTGAGACAGCGAAACGGCGCCCTGATGAGCCAGCATTGAGAGACCGTTGATCCCATGACAGCCTGCTTGTTCCACACGATGCAAGAATGCGGTTCTTGTTGGCGCATAGATTAAATCAATGACCTTGGGTGAGGGCCACAACTCAAAGGGAAATCGGCTAAAGAACTCAATCGCTTCAGTCCACTGAGTGCTGTCGGGCTGTGCGCTCATACCGACAGAGGTGGCATTGATTACCAGTGTGGGCGCCAACGCTGCTAACGCTTTGGACTCCAACGGGTAGTGGTCGGCGTCAAACTCTGTGGCCAGGTGTTGGGATTTCTGAGAGTTTCGGTTACTCAGGTAAATCTTGCCACATTGTGCTGATTTCAGGGCAGCAAGAACGCCACGGGCGGCCCCACCGGCACCAATCACAAGGGCCCTTTCCCTATCCAGAGATTGTCCGTTGTCGGGACAAGATGCCAGAAAACCGGGAACGTCTGTATTAGTTCCGAGAACGCTTCCGTCCGACCGGAATAGCAGGGTATTCACGGCCCCAACTGATTTGGCGCTGGACTCCAGTTCATCACAAATTCTTAGTGCTCTAATTTTGTGTGGGACCGTGACATTGAGTCCCACAAAGCCCTGTTTACGGCAGCGCTCAATGCAGTCTTCTAGTTGCTCCTCAGTGACGTCCATAGCAGTGTAACGCCCCTCAATGCCGAGTTCTTTCAGGGCGGCCTGATGCATTTCTGGACTTCTGGAATGAGCAACAGGATGGCCAATGAGACCGAGTTGAATCATGACAGCAGCGCCCGTCCTTTTTCGATGTCCAGATTGATTTGTGCTTTGAGCGCGTCAATGCCATCAAAACGTTGCTCATCGCGAAGTCGAGCAATGAGATCTAGAGCCAATGATTCTCCATAGAGATTGTCATCAAAGTCGAGTAAGAAGGCTTCAATGCTCAGGCTTGATTTGCCGAATGTGGGACGGTGTCCCACATTGACGACTGACTTGTAGCGCTGTCCGTGTCGGTGTGCCGTGGCCGCATATACCCCTGTTTTTGGAACAAGTTCAGTTTCCAGACGCAAATTGGCTGTTGGAAAGCCCAGTAAGCGGCCGCGTTGTTCGCCTTTGACCACATCACCTCGAATTCTCATGGGTCGCCCGAGCAGACGCGCGGCCGTTTCAACATCACCCAGATCGCTTACCAGACGACGAATTCGTGAGGAGGACACGATGTCTCCTTCGGCCTCTATGGGTGGTACAGATTCCACTTCAAAGTCCGAACGAGTGCCGTACTCGGACAGCATGTCGGCATCCCCGGCTCGGCCTTTTCCGAAGTGGCAATCAGGTCCCGCCAGGAAGTATTTGACGCCGACCGTGTCGACCAGAAGCTCGTCGATGAAACGTCCGGCTTCCCACTCGCTAAAGTCCCGATCAAAGGGGATTTCGAGCACCCAATCAATTCCGAGTTCCTCCAAAATTGCCAATTTGTCATCGTAACCGCCAATGAGGGAAGGTGCTTTTTCTGGATGCAGAATTTTGACCGGATGGGGGCGGAATGTCAGGAGAACAGAGACCCCATTTCGTTCTTTTGCTAAGGCGATGAGTCGCTTGATGAGATGACGATGGCCCAGATGCACGCCGTCAAAGTTGCCCAGAGTGACTACCGGATGTGGTAGCCCGATTGGGAATTGTGAGATCTTTTGTACGAGCTCCATGCTCACTTGCCTGTGGTGAAGGACCAAATCCGGGACCAGTTTTTGCCGGCCAGTGTGCCGGTTAGGGTCACAGTAAATTTGCTGCTCGGTGGCAACGGGTTGTGACTATACATTGCCCACGTGGCAGACATGAACTGATTATCGCCCTTGGGGTGCCAAACGTGGTCGATTTCGCTGCCATCGGGGCCCGTTAGTTTGTGGCCTGAAATCTTGAGCGGCACATTGGCCGACGTGTGTGCCGTGATAACCGGTCCAGACGGATAGCCGGTATTGGGTTTGGGAGGTTGCGGATTTTCGGCACCGTTCCAGGAGACGGGTACGCCGGTTTGATTGACAAATGGGTAGACGATTACGAGTGATTTGTCCTTGTGCGCTTTGTATCCAAAGTCCATGACGTCGCAGCGAGCGACGTATTCGGCGTTGTATAAAGAGCCACCATAGCCGCCTTCAATGGCGTCCGGTGAGACGATAGGAATTCGGTGATAGACCGTGGCCACCCAACCGTCGACGGCCTTCACCGGATCAGATAGGAACCCCATGACTTCAAATCCAGGTTGGCCTTTGTATCCGGCTGCTTTGCAGCGAGCGCCAAAACTCTCACCGGTAAAACCATCTGGAAATTTTGAACTTTCTTGATGGGCCCCACCCGGGATTTTTCCCGCTTCATATTCTTTGGCGTAGTGGGTGTAGTAATCCGCGTGTGACTGAGAACATTGATTGAGGGACTGATCCATATCCATGAGCGCTACACCCACGTTCTTCCGGTACCAATTGACACGGCTCATTGCGGCCAATTGATCGTCGGAAGCATTTTTGGGGACGTTGTAGCCGTTGACCACGCGTCCACCATCGTCCGAACCTTCATCGCCGGCTCCACCGTCGTCGCTGCTGGTGCCATTGTTGCCGGTATCACCGCTTCCGCCGCCGGTATCACCGGTGCCGCTATCTTCCGCAGAGGTGCTGCCTTGTCCGTCGTCAACCGGTCCCTGAGTGTCGTACCAGCTTTTGTGCCACGCTTCCCATTTTCCCTTGCTCACACAACAGTCAGTCGGGTGATAAATCCATTCGCCGGATACATGGCCTTTCTTGTCAAAGACCCCTTCGATTGTCAGGTCCCCCACGGGAATTACAAAGCTTCCTTCTTGGAGTGCAGCATTGCGTTCGGGAACGCTCTGAAGAACTTTTACGCAGGGACTGGCGCCCTCTTCAGTTGGGGGTGTGCCCTTGCACTGAATGTCGGTGACAAACCAGCTGTTCAATTGTTGACCCGTGAGTTCAAAGGAAATTTGTTCTCCGATCCACAATCCTTCGAGCGGCTGATGAACGGGTCCGCTGGGTGTTGATTGGTTAGCGCACGAAGAGAGTATCGTGGTGGCTAACGCTAATGAGACTAGAAATCTATATGGCACAAACTACCCACATCTAAAGTCGCCGTGCATGTTATCCGCTCGTCTCTGTTCAAGGCAAATGCATTCCATCAGCTTGACAGTAAGCAGTCTGGCCCTCACAAATCATTAGAGGTGACAAATTCGACGGGAAAATTCGATGTGGTCGAATTGTTGGGTAGTGGGCCCAACGGCGACACAAGTCTGGCTGTGGACACAGTTTTGGGGCGCGTTGTTGTTCTCAAGCAGTACACACAGATTGACAACGTGCCATTGGAAGCGATTTTCCAAACGAATGTGAATGCTCTGTATTCAATAACATTACCGAGCTTTGCATTGGTGTATAGCGCGTCGCCTGTCGGCAGTCCTTCCGCTTTTGTCGCTCGAGAACATGTCAATGGACTCACCCTGGATCGCTTGGTCGGCAAGTTGGGGGCCACCGAAAAATACTATTTGGTCGCATTGGTTGCCGAAGTTGCTTGCTTGTTGCGTGATTTCGCAAAAGCGAAAATTGCTCACGGTAATCTCAAATTCTCAAATCTCATGGTCAACCAAACTGGTGGCGTGAAGGTATTGGATCCCGCAGTTATAGACATTCCAAAACCGGACAGTGACATCCGCGCATTAGGAGTTATGGCCTATTATTTGTGGGTAGGATTGGATGCTGCTGTTGTGGATCAGCCCTTCACTTCTCTGGTCAGTTCACTGAGCGATAGCTTTGATCCGAAACAGTGTCTGTTAGACGATCCGTTGGTGGACACGATTGGTCAATGCCTGGCATTCAATGGAAAGAACTCTATTCAGATGTTCGATGATTGCATTCGTCGAATTGACCTGTGGTTGGTTGGGTACGGCCGTACTCGGGCGGAAGTGATCGCCGACGGTGCTCAGTCGCTCAATTATCTGTTTCTTACCAGTGGCAGTATTGAGTCGACGGACGCAGACCTTGCTGCTGACTCCGATGCTGAGCAGGACAACGTATTGGACTACGACTACAGTCTGGAAGGAGACTTCAATCCGGAGGTGCCCGAATGGGACCCAATGCAAAGTCCAATCTTGTCTTCGCCCCCGCCGGAAGGGGTCGTAGATGCTGATGCAGAATCGGGCCCTCGACTTCCGCAACCCGACAATCGACCGTCGCTTTTCTATGCGCCGGATGCAGCGCTCGTAGAGCATTCCGCGGTGTCTACTCATCGGAAACAAAGCATCGACATTTCTCAGCTCGTTCGTATAGCAGCCGCACTTCTATTGTTGGTTCTGGGAATGTGGGCGGTCTGGCCGGACGATGGGGGTGATGACGCAAATGAACACCGTCAACAACAAGTGAAAGAGGAAGCGCCAAAGGTTGACCCGGAACTCTTGCTCGAGACCGCGCGCAAGTTTTCTTCAGGCTCGGTGCATGAAGCATTGATTGCGGCCCGCGCAGCTGTCGAGGCACTGCCGGATCACTGGGAGGCCCAGTTCTTGTTTGGGCGTTCACTCATGCGAGACGGAGCATGGAAAGAAGCACAGGCTTCTTTGGTTCGGGCCCAGCAATTGTTGCCGGAACGGGTGGAACCCCATCGGGGCCTGGTTGAGATCTTGCTTCAACAAAAACTCAATCGTCCTGCCGCGCAGGCCGCTCGGCGGGCACTTACTTTCCACGGTACAGATGCGCGTCTTTATCTCTTATTGGCTCGGGCCGAAATGGGTGATCGTCGTTTGTCAGAAGCTCAGGAAGCGCTCGAAATGGCCGTTCAATTGACGCCCAACATAAAGCACGCGTGGCATCTGTTGGGGCAGGTACATGCGTGGCAGGGCCGACATAAGAAGGCTGTCACGGCCTTCAAGTCAGCATTGAAATTTGAACCTGAGATTGCAGACTCCTATGTGGGTTTGGGCCGCTCCCTTCTGGCACTGGGTGAGGGCGGTGACGCGATAACGACTCTTTCGAATGGTCTGCTCTACGCCCCAAAGGCTTTTGAGTTACGTTATGCATTGGGACGGATTTTGAT
>JYMV01013370.1_pt2 | contig 13309 bp, 12 predicted proteins | sample 338911 | NCBI WGS metagenome assembly JYMV01 (sample SAMN03354496, study PRJNA234377) | hydrothermal vent metagenome | biome: Deep sea; feature: Hydrothermal plumes at the Eastern Lau Spreading Center, Western Pacific Ocean; material: Seawater | place: Tonga | collected 2009 | depth 2000 m m | reverse complement strand
AATGTTTATCGTCGTGTTTATGTAAATAAGGAAAAAAACGCTTACGAAGGTAAGTGCCCCAAGTGCAATGGGGAGGTTAAAGTAAAAATCGGACCAGAAGGAACAGAGACACGTTTTTTTTCAGCACGATAAAACTTTGGCTGTGATTATCGTCGTAGTTTTTTTTGTTAGGTTTTCCTCGTCTTTTTTTAAATATAAATATTTATTCGAGTTGTAATCTGTGAAGTTGATTTTGCAACGTGTAACTAGTGCCTCTGTCTATGTTGACACGGAGAAAATAGCCAATATCGATAAGGGTATCCTGGTTTTTTTTGGTGCTGAAAAAGGGGATGGCAAAAATCAAGCTTGTTTTCTTGTCGAGAAAACTTTGAACTTAAGGATTTTCCCCGACGATAGCGGTAAAATGAACTTCTCATGCGTTGATGTTAGGGGTGATATTTTAGTGGTTCCTCAGTTTACCCTTGCTGGAGACTGCTCGCGTGGTAGACGCCCCAGATTTGATAGGGCGGCGGATCCTGATACTGCTCGGACACTTTACGAATATTATGTCGAATTATTGATTAGATCGGGTCTCAAAGTTAGCATGGGAAGGTTCGCGAAAGATATGAAAGTGCAATCGGTCAATGATGGCCCGGTCACTTTTTTACTAGATCGTTAACCTCTATATTGCAATTGGTATTATTTGGTTTCTAGGTTGATAATTCAGGGTTATTGTGGTTTAGCCAATTAAATAAAAAGCGTACGGACTGGAGATATGTTTTTACCTTTGCAGGTTAAAATTAGAAGGGGATTGAGTCCAACGCGATACTCATCAGGCCTGAGGGAAAGAACCCAATCAAAATAATAGCGATAGAACTTAAAGCAATGATGGTCCCCATGCCCCGGTAAACGACTACTTGTTCTTCACTCTCGTTTTCATGAAAATACATCATGACAATGATTCTTAAATAAAAATAAACTGAGACTACGGTGGCAATCACAGCCATGATGGTGATCAATATATATCCTTGCTTGATGGCGGCCATAAAAACGTAAAGTTTTCCAAAGAACCCAGCGGTTGGAGGAAACCCAGCAAGAGAAAGCATGAATAGGCTCATTGCCCCAGCGATTAGCGGATGGTTTTTGGCTAGTCCTTTGAAGCGAGAAACAGAATTCCCTTCTTTCCCTTCCCCTTCCATTATAAAAACAACCGCAAATGCTCCGATATTCATGAAGAGATAGACGTTGAGGTAAAATATCAGACTTGCTACGCCGTCCTGACTGTTGGCAACAATACCTATAAGCAAATAACCCGCGTGAGCCACACCTGAGTAAGCAAGCATTCGCTTAACATCATCCTGAAAAATAGCTGCGATGTTTCCTACAAGCATCGTGAGAACTGACGTTCCAAAGAGAAAGGGCATCCAGATGTTGTTCAGTTCTGAAAACGCGGTAAAAAAAACTCTTGCGATTAGTGCAAACGCAGCAGCTTTTGTAGCAACAGACATGAATCCGGTGATGGGAGTAGGTGCCCCTTGGTAAACATCTGGGGTCCAAGAATGGAATGGTACCAAGGAGACTTTGAATGCAAGCCCAGAAAATAACAACCCCATTCCAATATATACAAGTGTGTTACGGCTGTAAGGATTTGCGCATTCCCCTGTCTCATCGCAATGCAATAGCTGGCCGATAAAACGGATTTCAGTTGTGCCTGTGCCTGCATATATTAGGGCCATGCCATAAACCAAAATTGCAGACGCGAATGCACCCGTTAGAAGGTACTTGACCGTTGACTCTTGCGAAGTAAGGGTTGCCCATGTCAACTCAGGAGTGTTCGTTGGGCTCTCTTTTCCGGTACCGTGTTTAGCTGAAAAACCGCAAAGAATGTATAAGGAAATGGAAAATATTTCGAGCGAGACAAATGCAGTGATCAAGTTCCCGGATTTTGCTAAAAACATCATTCCCATAACGGCCAGAAGTATCAGCGAAAAATATTCAGATTTATTTTCGTGGTCGGGTTGTGGATACCGTGCTGCCCCCAGAACTGCGAACGTTGCCATGAGTAAAAAGATAATATTAAATCCCTGGCCAAACTTATCATGGATCAAAGATTTACTGAACATGTCTGATTGTAGGCCGTTTTCTATAGTTGGAGCACTTCCCCATAGTGCAAATGAAAAGAAAAGCGAAATGGCAATGCCTATTAGAGTTGCTTTGGACAGGTATTCGTTGGTGTTAAAATTTTTTTTCAGACCAATTAATAGGAGGAAAAGTGCGGTAGATAATAATGTGAGCTCAGGGCTTAGGGCAGTCCAAAGCATATCTTCATAATTGATTTTAAATTCCATGTCGGAACTCAAGGTGGAGGCTAGTGAGACAGGAAAACCTTATTCGACTAGACTTATTTGTCCAAAGACGTCTTTGTAAAGTATTTCACCAGTTTTTTCAAGTTAATGTTTGTCGGCCTTGGCTTTTAGTGATAAAGGCAATTTCAAATCCTATTACCCAATAAAAAAGACCCGGTTAAGGCCCTTAAATCAGGGGTAAACCAGCGGGAAATAGCTGGTCTAGCACTTTGAAATCCTGCCCAGCATTTAGTTTGTTTCGCGGTCTCGAGCATTTTTTGAAAACGCCCTCGAGTTTATTTTTAAGCGTTATTATTACGAAAATGAAAGGAGTTATTAATCAAGAGTATGTTTTTGGAGACCAGTTACTTTTTTATTTTTGGGTAGGCCTGGCCTGCTTCCAGTAAAACCCATTTTTCAGAAGTGTCTCCCAAAATCAAATCTAGGTAGTCGTTTAATTGGATAAGTTTTATAGTATCGGCCGGAAGCCTTAGTCGTAGGGGGTTTTTTTTGTGGCGTCCTTTGAGGGAAACAAAGTTTCCTTCAATTTTTTCGACCAAAAACACATCATTGAGCGTATTTTTAATAACCGGTGGGTCTTTAAGGACTCGGGATGATTCGCTGTCGAGTAGTTCGCTGAGCTTGAGGTACCGCTCTTGCTTAATGCACAGTTGTTTTACTAGTTGTGAAATATTTGTGTTTGCGCATCCGTGAGAGATCTTTTTTTTGTCTAGCCAGTCAAAAAAAGAGTAGATGTCAAAAAGCACATGATTGATTTCTGTTTTTTGGGAGATAGAGTTAAAGGGCAGGTAGGCCACAATAAAGTGGCTGAGATGCGACGGTTCAATATCACAAGGGTTTGCGGTTAAACGCGATGTGCCTCCCTGTTCCTCGTTTTCAAGGTCGCATTGGATTAAACTTGAATGAAGAAGAGATAAGCTTTTTCCTAGCTCAGGTGTTAGGTCCTCTTTGTCGGATGGAGAGGGATTTTCGCTAGCGTATTCATTCATCAACTCATACAAAGTCATAAAAACATTCTCCTACAGCTCGGTTTTTGTAAAACATTTTTTGAGGACTTTTAAACAACGGGTGAATTCTCCATCCTGAATGTTTCCCATGTTAGCGATTCTAAAAATTTTTTTATTAAATAGGCCTTGTCCCGCATAAATGATGAAACCATTTTCTTTTAGTTTGTCATGGAGCCAATCATAGGAAATACCATTGGGAAGTTTTAATGCCGTGAGGCAATTGGACTGATGACTCTCCGGTATTAGAAATTCAAGGCCAATTTCTTTAAACCCTTTCCGCAAGTCTTTTGCTACTTTTCTATAACGCTCTATCCGCCCGTCGACGGTTTCTTCTAGTAATTCCTCGAGAGCGGTGTTTAAGGCATAATGTGCCTGGATTGCTGGAGTGAAGAGTGTGTCCCCTTGTTCCTGGGCCTTGAGGTGTTCTGTCAGAGCAAAGTATACTGAGCGAGCAGGGATATCTTTTACCCGAGAGAAATCTTTTTTTCTATGGAGGACAAAGGAAACGCCTGGTAAGCCGTGTATGCATTTGTTGGCAGTTCCAACCGCAAAATCGATGGGGTGTTGCTCGAAGTTAATCCTGTCTCCTCCTAAACTGCTGATACAATCTATTACCAACCGTTTGTCATACTTCTTCGCCATCAAGGAAATTTCAGGGAGTGGGTTTAGTAGGCCAGTTGTTGTTTCATGATGCACCATGGCAATTACCTCAATCGAAGCATTTTCTTGTAATGCTTGTTCAACTTCTTCGAGTTTAGGTATTTCACCCCAGTTATAATTTATTGTGTGTTTGTTCATTCGGTAAACATCTGCCATTTTGCTGATGCGCTCGCCATATACGCCATTTTGAATTACCAGCATCGATCGGTCAGGAGTAAGACATGATGAAACTGCCATTTCCAAGGCTGCAGTTCCAGATCCAGTTATTAAAATGGCTGAATACTCCTCTTCGATATCAAACGCTTGTAGCAGTTTTTTTCGGATCGACCACATTAGATCTGAAAACTCAGGTTCGCGATGGCACAAGTCTCCACGGAGCTGAGCATCTCGTACCCAGTCGGTTACGTTGACGGGGCCTGGGTTCATTAAGGTCATTTTTTTCATATGTTTTTTTGAGTTACAGTATCAATTTATAACAGATGGATTGTAGTCTAACCTACAGCATGGAGAGGAGGCAAAGTTTTATAATAGCTATTGAGAATGTCTCTCGATGGCGATTGAAAAATTTCCGCCCCCCTCTTATACTCAATTTAATGGTCAGTTTATTCAAATTAATGATTAGTTTACTGTTCTTTAAGATCGGCATAGCGACCGCTCACGCCGATTATTCAAGCTTATCCATTCCTCAAATTAAATATGAAGATGGACATTCTAACCCTCACCCAACGGCCATTGATAGCTTGCTGGGACAGATTGAACGTAGAACATCTATTGAAACCGACCGAGGGTTGCCTCAGGTAGCATTGTCTCACCCGAATCTCTACCAATATCCCTTTATCTATATGGCGGGCAGTGAAGAGTTTAGGATGTTTTCTACCAATGAACTGCAACGACTGAGAAATTATTTGAGTTATGGCGGATTTCTCCTTATAGACGACAATTCCTCCAATGCCAACTCAAAATTTGATATTTCGGTTCGTAAAATGATTGGTGCGCTATTCCCGCAGGTTTTTTTAAAGAAGATTTCCCGAGATCATTCGATCTTTCGTTCTTTTTATTTGATTGATCGGGTGTCTGGGCGAAAGCAAGTTAATTCATACTTAGAAGGAATTAACATCAAAGGACGAACAGTTCTCATTTACTCTACCAACGACCTTGGTGGTGCCTGGGCAAGAGATAAGTTGGGGCAATGGACACATAGCATCATTGGTGGAGGTAGCAGACAAAGACAGCTTGCAATAAGGCTTGGAGTAAATATTGTCATGTACGCACTGACACTAGATTATAAAAAAGACATGGTACATTTGCCTATTATCCTTGAACGATTGAAGAGGCATCAACTGCCATGAAGGTTTTGATCGAATTGTTTGGTTTAGACCCCGACCAGTTTAACGAAGTTAGTCTAAGTTTGGCGACAAAAGACTCATCATTTGCGTGGATATTAGTATTGTTTGTGGTCCCGCTGGCTTTATGGTTTTTCTGGACGAGTCTCAAACGAATCCATTCTTCGCTTCGGAAAATTCTTCTTATTTGTCTTCGAACCCTCACTTTTTTCATGGTTGTATTTATTTTCTTACAACCAGAACTAGAATTTAAAAAAAGCCACACTCTTAAAAATAGAATTGCTGTTTTAGTTGATGATACTAAGAGCATGTCCATAAAAACATTTCCCTCGGAACAATCTCGCATTGATTTTGTTCGTCAGGCCTTTGAAAAAAACCAAGGTGCATTAGAGTCTTTGGCCAATATTTTTCAGCTCGACTATTACTTAATATCAGATCAGATAGAACCGATTTCTTCAATCGGTCTAGGCGGGCGTCACAGCCCGAAAAAAACAAAAACTGATTTTGAAGTGGTGTTTTCTAAATTGAAAACACACTATGACGGAAAATCCCTCCAAGGTGTTATGTTGTTTTCAGATGGGGCAGATCTTACAATGAAGCCGGAAACTATTTCTTCTGAACTATTGACTCTCCTTGCGAATTGGGAGGGACCTGTTCACACCTTTCAGGCAGGGAGCAACCATATGTTCAAAGATTTAGCCATTGAAGGAATTGATTCAGCCGATTTTGGTTTTGTTTATCAACCGGTACGTTTGACTGTTACTATCAGTGCCTCAAATATGGGTAATAGAAATATACCGCTCGTGCTTAAAGATGGAGATACCATACTACTTTCTCGTGTTGTGGAGGTTAGAGAAGGAAAAAATCGCTACCCGGTGCAACTGGAATTTACTCCAAATGTGTTAGGTAAACACATATATTCCCTTACTGTTCCTCTCTTTGCAGGTGAGTCCGTTGCAGTCAATAATAGGAAAGACTTTCAGGTTGAAGTTATCCGTGACCGTATACGCGTTCTTCATTTGAATGGGCGGCCATCGTGGGACTCTCGATTCCTACGTGAAGTTTTAGCCAACCATCCGAAAATTGATCTGTTATCTTTTTTTATTTTACGAACACTGGACGATGATGTGGCTTCGCCTACTTCTGAATTGAGCCTTATCCCGTTCCCAACCAACTTATTATTTAGCGACTATCTCAATTCATTCGATCTCATTTTATTTCAAAACTTTAGCTACAAACCATTCATAGATAAAGGGTATCTCGCTAATATAAAAAATTTTGTAGAAAACGGAGGCGCATTCGTGATGATCGGAGGGGAACTTTCATTTCAGGGTGGCGGATATGCACAAACGGATATCGAAGAAATTTTGCCAGTACACTTGGAAGGCACGCCACAACCATTTGAAAGCGAATCGTTTAATTTGCAACTGGAAAGGAGCCTGTCCCGTCACCCCATACTCCAACTTGAAAAAGAACCAGGCACTAACAGTAGAGTTTGGGAGAATCTGCCAGAGCTTAATGGCATCAATATAGGACTCAAACCACGCAAAAATTCGAATGTTTTGGCATCTTTTATAAGGGGTCGTGACAAACATCCAGTATTAGTTGCTGGACGTTTTGGTAAGGGAAGGAGTTTTGTTGTGGCAACGGACTCCTTGTGGAATTGGAACTTTAGACAGGTGGGGGAAGGTGGAAGCGGGCGTCATTACCATAGATTTTGGAGTAATCTCATTAGCTGGTTGATCGATGAGCCAGAGACACGGTTGTTGAAGTTAGAAACGCATAAAGAGCGCTACGAAGAAGGAGAAGAGATTCTACTTCGTGTATCCGTTTTGCACTCAAACTATAACCCCTACGCTGGAGCTCAAGTACGATTGACTTTAAAGACGCGTTCAGGTGATACAAAGCTAAAAACTATTAAAACCAATGAGAATGGAGAAGCCTTGCACCGTTTTACCCCAGCAGAAGAAGGATTCTATACGGTTAAAGCTGAAATAGAGACAGATAAACGTAAGTTTGAAGAGAAAACGGGGTTTTTGGTTTTTAGCGAAACGGCTGAGTTTCAAAAACCCAGAGTCAATGGAACTTTATTAAGACGAATAGCCGAAGTTTCTGGAGGTAATTATAAAGTTCTGACGAAAAAAACGGATTTTTCAAAAGCCAACTTTAAAAATCCAAAAGTTGAAATTAAGACCAGCAGCCAGTATGCCTCACTTTGGGACAACTGGTGGATATATGGTCTTATTTTAATCTCTCTCTCTCTTGACTGGTTGAAGGGGGATGACAAGGCCGAAAAATAAATTCTTAGTTATGAGCAATGTTGCGGCTTCATTTTGTATAATCGAGGAAACTCCGGTGAAATGTTAATAATACAGAATATGCTTGCAGGAAGACGATCGACATGAGTCTCATAGATTTCCCAATTGAAAATCTAACAAACCTCCTGTAAGATCAGTCTGTTAAGGGAGTTATTTGCATTCCTGCCAAGTTATTTTTAATTTATTAAACCGGTTAGTTAAATGTCTCAGTTAGTCACAGAGAACCTTTCTCTTAAAGCCTGGGTGCGCGATCGTATTTTATTTCTAGCACTCGTTATATTTTTTTTTGGTGGGGCGTTTTATATTGGTGCTGGAAAATTTTTAGACCCACAGAACGAGTGGCTCCATCCCATTAAAGAATTTGCCCTCCTGTTTTCACTCATTGGCGTTGTTTCCTTAGGCTACGAATTATTTCTTCGCGAGATGACGTTTCGCGAGTACAAAGATGCGTTAGAAGAAATTATTAACCCTGATGCTGTTCGTCTTGGTATCGAAGGCATTTATAAAAATAGGTCCGAATTGGGGCGATCTGTTTCTTTCGAAAATCTATTCCGGCAGGTAGATAAAGAATTATTTGTAGGCGGGTCGTCTCTTCTTTCTATAGCCACTTCCAGTGCGGAACTACTCAAGAAAAAAGTTTTGCGTGGAGTTGACGTGCGCTTATTACTTATGGACCCGAGTTCTCATGTGGTTGAAATAATCACTCAACAGGGGAAAGGCAGGGCAACCTTCCTAAACGAGATTCGCACATCTTTAATGTTACTTCAAAAGATTTCACACGAGATTGACAGTGAGCCCGGCTACCCGGGTCGTGGCAAGCTTACCGTGCATACTTATGATTGTATTCCATCGCACTCGTTTATTTGCTTGGATGAAGGGAGTTTAAACGGGAAGATCGTGGCTGATATAGGTCCTTACCTTGGCCGCACAACGCCGCGCCCGAGCATGGTTGTCGTTAACAAAAAAGACGGGATTTATGATTATTGGAAGAGTATGGGTGATCTTATGTGGCAGGAAAGCAAGTTTTTCGATCTGTCTAAGGATGACTTGTTTGGTACTCAGGCTAAAGCCTTTATGTTTACCAGTGGAGCGAATACAGAGTATTACGAAAAAGCTACTGATAGTTGGGAGAAGGCATCCATTTGCAAAATGAATAAAAACTGGAGAAGCATCAAAGGGAGTCAATGGGTATGGGTTGCTGAGTCTGCGACATTAGAGGAAATGAAAACAGGCACAAAGAAGCGGTTTCGTTTAAAACTAAATTTACCGATCGATTGCCGAGGAGAATGCATTGTGAGGGCCGATTTGTTTTTGCGATCCAGTGATGAATGTCGACTTAGTATTAATGACGTCAGCATGAACCAAGCTTATGGGGGGGCATCCTACCCCGAACCTTTCATTATTGATGTAGGCAGCTACCTCAAGGGCGGAGAGAATGAGATATACTTTGAACTCATAAGTTTTGCTAGTCCTGACGTGGAGGAAACCCAAGACAGTCTTGCTGGGCTTATCTACCGTTTGCATTTAGAGTATAGGGAGTAGTTTCTGTTTGACCGGCCAGCTTAATCTTTAATTGTTGGAGATGCGCCACCCTCTTCCATTTTCTGTTCGTTGTTGAGCGTTCCTGATTTTTCAAAATTGGATAGGGTGTTAGCTTTTTTTCTGTCAATTGGGAGCGGTGGGTTTTGGCTTTGATTATTAATGCGTCAAATGGATCTTCTCTTTTATTTATAAATGGTTAGCTGTTTGGGTTCAGCCGAATTGAGGTTGTTATTGACAGTGTAGGGGGGGCTGATATAATCGCCGTTTCGACGATTTCCCCAGCGTTTACGCGGGGTTTTTATATCATAGTATATAATCATCTTGGGCCGATGTAGTCTCCGAGGACTTGGTTTGCCTTGGCATTCGGTGAATCTGTTATGCAGGAATATTTTTTCATTTCACTGGTTGCAGTTTTTGCTTTGGTGCTTGTGGGAGTCTTGCTCGTTTTATCCACCATCCTGGGCCCGAGGAATCCCTCTCCACAAAAACTGATTCCGTATGAGTGTGGGATGGTCCCCAAGGAAGAAGCTAAGGGACGTTATCCTGTCCGCTTTGCTACAGTGGCCATGTTATTCATAATTTTTGACATTGAGGTGGTGTTTATGTACCCGTGGGCAGTATCATTGGACCAACTTAAGTTATTCGGATTGATCGAAATGCTAGTGTTTATTTTTATTCTCGGGATTGCTTACGTCTACATCTGGGGACGGGGAGGTTTAGAATGGGATTGATTGATCAGGCATACGACTTGGTAGAAACCGAGGTCGATAATGTTAAAGAAAATGTGAAAGATGTTTTGGGTCAGGCAGATTACGATTTTTCAGGTGCGATCTATGACAGTATTTTAACAACAAAAGTGGGTAAAGTAATTGGGTGGGCGCAGAAAAACGCTTTGTGGCCAGCGACGTTTGGTCTAGCTTGTTGTGCTATTGAGATGATGGCGATGGCTAATTCTAGGTGGGATGCGGCTCGTTTCGGAGCCGAAGTATTTCGTGCATCTCCAAGGCAGGCCGATTTGATGATCGTTTCGGGTCGAGTGTCGCAGAAGATGGCACCTGTCTTGAAGATAATTTTTGACCAAATGCCTGAGCCAAAATGGGTTATTTCTATGGGAGCTTGTGCGTCTTGTGGTGGAATCTTCAATAACTACGCAATCGTACAAGGTGTAGACCGGGTAGTGCCAGTCGATGTTTATGTTCCAGGTTGCCCACCAGGGCCGGAAGCTTTGCTCTATGGCATCATAAAGCTTCAAGAAAAGATAATGAATGAAGCGGGAACAAAACAGGCCGCTAAGAGAGTGGCATGACCAGCGAGGAGATTATCGAAAAGGTCAAAACTGATCAAGGGGAGGTAATCGCCTCATCTGAGGTGAATCTTGGTGATTCAGTTCTTTTTGTTAGTAAGGAAGCAATCCATGGGGTTGCGGAATATCTCAAGAACGATCCCGACTTGGACTTTGATTATCTTTCCCAAATCACCGGAGCAGATTATCTCAATGAAGATCGAGAACCACGCTTCGAGGTAGTTTACGAACTCCATTCCATCGAAAAAAATCATTCCATACGCATTAGAGTCGGGTTAGACGAAGAGGACCCAACGATTCCGACAGTGTCTGATTTATGGAAGGGGGCCCTTTATCCAGAGCGTGAGCTATTTGACATGTTCGGATTTAATGTTGAAGGGCATCCCAATCTTAGCAGGTTGATCATGCCTGAAGAATGGGAGGGAAACCCTTTGCGAAAGGATTACCCGCTTACAATAGAGGATGTCACGTTTTCCCATAATAGAGAATTTAAACAGGATCTGGTGAAATCTAAGCCACCAACCAGATAATTGAGACAATAATGACTGTTACCGAGCAAGGTTTACTGGAACGCGAAAAAGATTCGATGACCCTCAATATGGGTCCTCAGCATCCGAGTACGCATGGTGTCTTTCGTGTCGTTCTAGAAATGGACGGGGAGTTGGTGGACTCTGCAGAACCTCATATTGGATTTTTGCACACAGGGATCGAAAAAACTTCTGAGGCGAAGCGCTACGTTCATGTTATTCCCATGACGGATCGGCTCGACTACCTTAGTCCTCCGGGGAATAATCTGGCTTTTTGCTTAACAGTGGAAAAACTTTTGCAAACAGATGTGCCTGAGCGTGCGAATTATTTGCGCGTAATCATGTGTGAGCTCGCACGTATAGCTAGTCACCTGGTATGGCTTGCGACTCACGCACTGGATATAGGCGCGATGACAGTTTTTCTATATTGTTGGCGTGAGCGGGAGATGATCCTTGACCTCAACGAGGAGATCTCGGGTGTACGAATGATGACAAGCTACATTCGCTTGGGTGGTGTCGCCCAAGATTCGACTCCAGGGTGGCTGCAAAGCGTGCGCAAGTTTGTTGAATATTTTCCGGCAAAGATTGACGAGTATGAACGTTTATTGACTCATAACCCAATCTGGTTGGATCGCACTCAAAACGTGGGGGTGATGAGTCGTGAAGAAGCGATTAACTGGAGTATGAGTGGTCCCGTTCTTCGAGCATCTGGTGTTAATTGGGATTTGCGTAAGCAGAGGCCATACTCTGGGTACGAGAATTTTGAATTTGAAGTGCCGACAGAAAAAAATGGAGATATTTATGATCGATATTTAGTGCGCGTTGCCGAGTTAAGGCAAAGTCGTGAGATTGTCAAGCAGGCTTTGAAAAAACTACCCTCAGGTCCTTATAAGGTAGACGACAACAAAATATCCTTGCCGAATCGGAAAACGCTCAAGTCAAGCATGGAAGCTTTGATTCATCACTTTAAGCTGGTATCAGAGGGGGTCTCTGTACCAAAGGGTGAGACGTATGTTCCAGTAGAAGGACCGCGTGGAGAAGTCGGATTTTACATCGTTAGTGATGGTAGCAATGTTCCTAGTCGAGTAAAGCTGCGGGCTCCATCATTCATGGCAATTCCAGGAATGTGCAAAATGATGGAGGGATGTTTTATCGCTGATGTCGTGGGCATTATAGGGAGTATAGATATTGTAATGGGAGAGGTTGATCGCTGATGTTCACATTTACCCAGGAAGACGAAAATAAAATCGAAAAGATTGTTGAAAAATATCCGGTAAAACAGTCAGCCTTGTTACCTCTTTTAACCTTGGTTCAGCAGCGTGAAGGCTATATCAGCCCCGAAGCAATGCAGGCGATCGGTAAAAAGCTTGATTTATCCCCAGGCTATGTTCAGTCCGTAATGTCTTTCTACACAATGTACCATACCGAACCAACAGGAAAATATATCATCCTTTTCTGCCACAATATTAGTTGTCAGCTAAACGGCGCTGACGATTTATTCGCTTATACAGGCCAAAAGCTAGGAGTTAATGGAGGAGGGACTACGAAAGATAGTAAGTTCACACTTCACAAGGAAGAATGCTTAGCGGCTTGTTGTGGAGCTCCGATGATGCGAGTTAATGATACGTTTCACGAAAATTTAACAAAAGAAAAGATCGATCAAATTCTCGATTCTTTACCATAAATGGAAAACCTATGACACAGATCCTGTTTAAGAATATCAATACGAAGGGTCTTACTTCTATTGATGTTTACGAAAATCAAGGTGGCTATCGATCTTTAAAAAAGGCTTTTGGAAAAAAACCTGAAGAGATCGTGGAGATGGTTAAAGCTTCTGGCCTGCGCGGACGCGGCGGTGCCGGGTTTCCCACTGGCTTGAAATGGAGTTTCCTGGCAAAAGATGTGTTTCCCCGTTATCTGGTTTGCAATGCCGACGAGAGTGAACCTGGCACCTGCAAGGACCGCGAGCTTCTTGAAAAAAATCCGCACCTGCTTATTGAAGGAATGATCCTGACTGCATACGCTTGTCGAATCAAAACTGCTTACAATTATATACGCGGTGAATTTAAGCATGTATCGGATATTATGGACAAAGCAATTGAAGAGGCTTATGCCAAGGGTTACTTGGGTAAAAATATTATGGGTAGCGGATTCGACCTAGAAATGTACACACATCTAGGGGCGGGTGCTTACATCTGCGGTGAAGAGTCGGCCTTGCTCAATTCGCTAGAAGGTATGCGTGGAGAACCCCGGCTGAAACCGCC
>JYMV01000901.1_pt1 | contig 13309 bp, 10 predicted proteins | sample 338911 | NCBI WGS metagenome assembly JYMV01 (sample SAMN03354496, study PRJNA234377) | hydrothermal vent metagenome | biome: Deep sea; feature: Hydrothermal plumes at the Eastern Lau Spreading Center, Western Pacific Ocean; material: Seawater | place: Tonga | collected 2009 | depth 2000 m m | reverse complement strand
TACAGGCTCAATATCTCGAAGAAGATAGTGAAGAAGATGAGTGGGGCGATGAGGACGACTGGTAAATAGACCTCTATTATTAGCATTTATTGCTACTGTAATATTAAATGGGGGAAATTAGTTACAGCGATCAATTCGCTACCGTTTGGGTACGCCGCTTATCCAAATTATTGGTGATTTCAACTCTGTTATTAATTTTTACCGGTGCCTTGGTCAAAAGCCATGAAGTTGGTTTGTCGGTACCAGATTGGCCCACATCTTATGGTTACCAGATGTTTGCTTTCCCTCTTTCAGATATGATTGGTGGCATTTTCTATGAGCATGGCCACCGTATGATAGCAACTATGGTCGGTCTTATGACACTAATTTTGGCATTTACGATATATTATACTGGTCAAAGACTATGGTTAATAAGGACAGCTTTTTTCGCCCTTTTTTTGGTGGTCATTCAAGGACTTTTTGGTGGGTTAACCGTCCTTTTATTTTTACCGACACCTGTTTCTGTAATTCATGCTCTACTAGCCCAAACATTTCTAATGGTTACTGTTTTGATCGCCTATGGATTATCAAATGAAAGAGCGAATCGCATACTAAATGAAAGAACTGATTATAAGGTTCTGAGATTCCCCAATTAATTATTGGAGCACTGATGCGGCATACGCAGTCTGGATTGGCAATTCCTGATTTCCCGTTATCTGGTGGGTATATAATCCCAACTTTTAACCAAGAAATGCTAAATACAATTCAATCGATGCAATTTGAGTCAGGATTACCATTTGTTACATTGAGTCAGATTATTATTCATTATTTTCATCGTATTGGTGCGTTAGCTGTGGCGATATCAATTGGGTGGCTAACATGGAAAATTATTCAATCGAAGATCAGTAATGAAAGAATATATCGATTAGCAGGATTTTTAATCACACTTCTAATTATTCAAATCACATTAGGTGCCTTTACAATTTGGTCAGTCAAGGAACCATTTATAACCAGCATCCATGTTTTTAACGGTGCCGTAATTCTTGGCGTAAGTACTCTGCTGATTTTACGGGTGTCACCAGCAAAAGTATCATGGTAGATTTAATTTGATGAATAAGGGCTTTAACAATATTTTATTAATAACTCGGGCTTATATAGAGCTTATGAAACCGAGTATTTTGATTATGGTACTCATTACCACTCTTTTAGGTTATTATTTGGGCAATGAGGGTGCAATGTCATGGATCAGGCTGATCTGGACATTATTGGGAACAGGCTTATCAGCAGGCGGCGCTGGTGCACTAAACCAATATTTAGAGCGCAACCAAGATAAACTGATGGAGCGCACATGTAATCGGCCCATACCGGCTGGCATCATACAACCTCAGAATGCGTTATTATTTGGTGTATCCGCTGTAATTATGGGAAGTATAATTCTAGTTATGAAGATAAATACCCTAACAGGATTTCTATCATTATTAACCGCTTTTATGTATGTATTAATCTACACGCCTATGAAAAAATTAACTTGGTTGAATACATCATTAGGATCAATCCCAGGTGCACTGCCGCCGCTAGGGGGATGGACAGCTGCGACAGGTAATGTTGATTCTGGTGCGTGGATTCTATTTGCCATTCTTTACTTATGGCAGCATCCACATTTCTTTGCGATCGCTTGGATGTGTAAAGATGATTATCAAAAAGCAGGTTTTAAAATGTTACCGGTAATTGAACCTAATGGTTCACGAACGATCCGTCAGATATTTTTGCACCTTAGCCTCTTATTTCCAGTATGTTTCTTACCATTTATCATAGGTATGAGTGGTAATATTTATCTATTTGGTACAACAATATTAACATTATTGTATTTTTTATCTGCCATTCCAATGCTAAAGGAAAAATCGTCCAAGAATGCTTCCCGAATACTTAAGGCGTCTGTTCTTTATTTACCATTATTGATGGTGATCATTATCATTGATAAAGGAATTTGAGCATGTTTTTCAGACCATGGGTATATGTATTGACTTTGATTGTGATTATAGCTTTGATTGCGGTTATGCAACCTGAGACGGAAGGGGAACAGCTCCCAGTTATTGGTGAAATACCAGCATTCAGCCTCGTTGATCAAGATGGTGACCGGTTTACTCTCGATAATGTAAAAGGTAATGTATGGTTAGCGGATTTTATTTTTACGACATGTTCTGGTCCTTGTCCAATTATGACAGAACGAATGGGTATGGTTCAACATGATTTACACGATATTGATAAATTAAAATTTGTTTCCTTTACTGTTAATCCGGATTATGATACGCCGGAGATACTAAAAAAATATGCGCAACGATTCGATGCAGATGTTGGTTCCTGGTCTTTTGTGACTGGAAAATATGAACAAATTCAGGAATTAATTGTGGAAGGTTTTAAAATGGGTGATGTAGAGGAAATTGTTTTTCATAGTACACGTTTTGCTTTGGTTGATCATGAAGGGAATCTTCGTGGTTATTATTCTGGCACAGAGCCAGCAGAACATGAAATTTTGACGCGTGATATTCAATCTTTAATAAATGATATACCTTAATATGTTGACAGCCAACACTGATAGTTTCTGGCTGAGAATAATATATATAGTTTCTGTTATAATATCAGGTGCAGTAGCGTTTCTAATTCTTGGTCCAAGACCAGTAGGAATTGAAGGATCTCTGGATGTATCCTTTCTGCCAATCCTAAATGCAACTTTAAATGGCGTAACGACTGTTCTATTAATTGTTGGATATAGTTTAATTAGACAAAAGAAGCGACAGCAGCATAAAAATGTTATGTTGTCAGCTTTTGGTACATCAACCGCATTTTTAATTAGTTACGTTATTTACCATTGGTTTAAAAGTGGTCCAAAGTTGTATACAGGTGATTGGACAACATTATATTACTTCATTTTAATTTCCCATATTCTATTAGCAGCTATTATTGTGCCGTTAGCACTTATCACCTTATATCGCGGATGGAATAATAATATTGGTAAACATAGAAAAATTGCCAGGATCACTTTACCCCTATGGCTTTATGTTTCTGTGACCGGGGTGATAATTTATTTTATGTTATACTGGTGATGTTGCTTGAACGCCCAGCTGAATATCTTTAACCAAACCGCCAAAATTTTTATCAATTTTAAAACCGTGTTTATAGAAAAATTCTTCTTGGAAGAATCCAACTATAACGTATTGAACACCTTTATTCCTTAACCTGCTCATTAGTTCATCCATAAGCTGGTTACTTAAATGTTTATTTCTATATTTTGAGCGAATAACAATCCACTCAAAATGAACAATATTAGTTTTTTCTGATTCTTTCCAATATACGCCTCCAACTAGTCGATCTTTCATGTCGAATATCAGCAGGAATTCATGATTTCCCTGAAATACAGGCTCAAGGTTTGATTTAATTAATAAGGAATGGAAACGGGCGATCTCCTTGGGGTGAAAAGGTGGCCGTATTCTATAACCATTGCCTTCATTATCTTCACACAACATAACCAGATCAATACGGCCACGTTCTCCTTCATCCATTGTTACTAGCTCAATAAAATCTGCAGCCGCCAGATGCTTAAACACCAGGTGAGTAAGAAAATATTGTTCTTCATCGTTCACTTTTAAATTTTCATGGATGTGATGAAGTCTATTCTGTAAATTATCTTCGGTTACTTTTCTGGCGCGCAAGTCACGCAGTAATTCCCATAATAAATCCTTTAATTCCGGGCGTGAATCTTTCAAACAGGTCATAAGAAAAAATCTTACCCGAGTTTCAGGATATTCTAATAACAGGTCACCAAGGTTATAATCCTGGTACAATTCCTGCAATATAGTTGTCCGTGCTTGTAATGTTGCGTTTTGGTTTAGATCTAGCCAGCGCTCGTATCGCAATGCGGCGAAAACCATTCGTTTAGTCAGTACTCCATCATTATTCACTTCATGGACAAAATCATCAATTCGATCATTAGTTAAACCATATTCCTTGGCTTTCCTGTGTTTGGTCTTGTCTTTGTTTAATTCTTCTTTAAACTGTGCAATTATAGGTATTCCATATTTGACTTTTGCTACTTGTAATATTACCGAGAAGATTAATTCCCAATCAGCCATTCGTTTTAAACCGGGGTAATGATTTTCTGTGTCTTCAATAAATTCTCCATAGATACTAAAAAGTAGATTTGCAATTCCCGTTGTATTTTTTCGATTAGAAATCGAAATCAACCTTGTTCCGGATGCATAATCGTGTTCAGGAATAATCAAGTTTTTTGGAGAAGGATCACCAATTCTAACCTTTTTATCAGAACGCCACCAGAAATTGATGTAAGCAGCTGCACCACTCCATATAAAATGAAGCCAACGCATTTGCCAGCGATCTGGAGCCGAATTTTCCTCGATTTCATTTCTATTTCGTTCGAGATATTGGTGGAGAGTTTCTCCGGGAATATATTCTTCGGTATATAGATTATATTCGGGCCAATAACCGCCAAATTCTTCAACAAATTTTTGTCCATGAATAGATGATCCCATTATTACCAGCCATTTAATCTCCTCTTCCATGAATTTTTTTTCATGTTCTTCATTTATATTGATGGCAAAATTATACGCTTCATCATCTCTGGTTTGAACCAAAATACGTAATACGCTTTTACCATGGTTTTTCCCCAGGAAGGTGATCCATACACCATCTGGTTGTATATCGTTTAATTCTATTAAACGATGATCATAGAAAAGAAATATTGATTCTCTGATAACAGCTGTATTGGTTACCGCTGATACTATCATTTCTCGTAATTCAGGGTTTACCAGTTCGTCAAATACAATTACATCTTTCCAAGTATATTCAGTACTATTTTCACGGTTGATGGCCAACTTTCGGTTTGGTCCGATCCAGGATCGAAAACCGTTTACCAGGTTATATTGTGCTTTTTGAGCGTATGAAATGATTCTTTTTGGGCAATCTGAAATTTGCCACCAATATAATTCTGATCGAGCCCAGATATATTTTGTGGGGTGTTGAAGGCCATAGTTCGCAACAATTGGTAATAATATCTGGATGAAGGAGAATTGCTCTTTTATGATACTGTCAATATCCTTCCTGAATTGATCAAGTTTCGACAAAATGGCCTCAAAATGATTGTCTTTTAATAATTCTACGTTTACTGTGAATCCATTTTTTGATTTGTCTTCATAATGCCGCTGGTGAGCCCCAGATAACAATTCAAAAAATAGTTCTCCTGATAATTCCGGTAGCATCGCTTCCATAGCTTTCATACGAAAAGATGGATCAGAATGATTTCTAAAGCTTAATAAAATATTGAATGCAATTCTAGTGAGGTCACCATAATTAGATGCCAGTAAATAGTTAAATGGTATAAAACCGCTTAAATGCCCAGCATATAATTGTCTGGTTGCTTTATGCAGATCGCCAAGATCAGGCAAACTGACTGAATCCACAATATTTTGTATATCTTTATCAGCATTGACGATCATTGATGGAAATGCCAGCTGCAGATTTTTTATTGGTTCAAATTTTGTTAATCGAAATGCACTCTTGCCTATGAAGTCTGCGAACGTGTTGTTGCCTAACCATAATTCTGGACTCAGGAGTAATTCCTGGAGGTCGAGACTGTCTTCCCGCGTATGATAAGTAAAATCACCAATTACCAGCCTGGAATTCTCCCATGATAACTTTAGACTGATCTTATTATTTTTAATGGATATTTTCGAACCATTCCATTTTACATCATTTCTACTGACACCTTTTTCCCGCAGGAGCCAATTTGGGATATGGACCTGATAATTTTTATATGATAAGGTGATATGATTTTTCTGGTACATGGGATTAATTATCTCGTGGAAATTCTTCAAAATCTGTTTTCGTTTATACGTTCCCTTTTGTGTCAGTTCTTCATCTGAATTAAAATCACGTTTAATTATTGCATAATTGATCACGCGTTCAAATGGCGTAAGGAAACTATTCACCGATTGAATCAGAGAACTATAGTATTCGCGAATTGTAACTAAGCTTGCATTGGAAATATCCATAGGCAGGCTGTCTGAGTCTGGATGAATAAGCAAAGTATTGAATTCTAAACCATCCCCCACGAGGAATGCTGATTTTATTCCATCAAAATCTTGAAACATGTTTTCAATTTTTTGCGGTGAGATGGTTTGACCGCGACTATTTTTGTAGATTTCTTTTTTACGGTCAATTATATAATAATGATCATGTTTTTTATTAAATATGTCTCCAGTGTGAAACCAACCATTGACTAGACTAGAGTAGTTTTGTTTTCCAAAATATGACGATGATACATACGGCCCATTGATAAGTAATTCTCCATCATCACCTAAAGCAAGTTTTATTCCGGGTAATGGTACACCTACGGAATCAGGCTGGTAATCATTGGTAGGCGTCATCGTGATACCACCAGTTGCTTCGGTCATACCATAGCCACTTAAAAGGTTGATTCCGTTGCCCTGAAAAAAATGAAATACATCAGGGTCCAAATAACCAGCAGCCGAAAGTCCATATTTCAAGTTTCCGCCCGTAATTTGGTTCACGATATTTTTGATTTCTTGATCTTCTCCATGACCAACAGATTTAATTGAATCTGTGTGTTCCATCAATTGTATCCATCTTTTTGGTACACTAATAAAAATGGTAGGTTTTGTCAGCTGAAAGTCCTTTAATAGTGATTTAAAATATGGAGATTCAGCGAATGTATAGGTTGCGCCCCAAAAAATAGACCCCAATAGCTCAAAGTATCTGCCAAATGTATGGTATAATGGTAGAAAGCAAAGGAATATATCGTCACATGAAAAATCGGGGAGTGCCAAGGCACGGGCAAAACGTTTGGTTACTATGTTTTCTTGGGTGAAAATAATTCCTTTTGGTTCATCAGTTGTGCCTGAGGTATACATCACTGTGGCAAGATCATTCATAGTGCACTGGTTGATACGTTTTAGCACATTTATATCATCAAAATCAACCGCTTGTGAGATGAAACTCTCCCAGGATTTAGCAAAGATAATAGCTTCTGCAGGGTCATCGAGGTGATATATATCCAACGATTTTTGTTCAACCTTTGATTCTCTAAGAATAGCCTGCACCGATAGTTCACCAATAAATAATTGAGTAATGGTTGAATTCTCAATAATGAATGCCAGATGATCTGGAGTAGTTGTAACTGGTATCGGCACTATCGGTATATGAAATGAAAGGCAAGCTAAGTCAATCAGCGCACCACGAATCGAATTCTCTGTAAATATACCAATCGTTGTATTTTTATCTGATATTGATTCTATAGCGCAAAGTGCCTGACCAATTTGAATGATTTGGTTCCATATTCCCTGGTAAGTGAATTTGCGTAATTGATTTCCATCAATTACCTGGAAACATGTTTTGATCAAATGGCCGACTGTTAATTTAGATTCAAGTATTAATTCGTGAATTATCTCGAACCATTCTTCAATTTTATTTGCTTCGGAAATAGTTTTATTTACGATCGATAAATGCCCTAATTCTAGAAAATCGTGTAGTTCCTTCTGATTAGGGTTTGAATCTTTTATCTGACTCGCTTTTGCAAAAAGATCATTAGCTGTAGGTTGAGTATCAAATAGGCGTTCAAGGTATTGAGAATGGGTTGATTGCGGGTTATTCATCTAATGTATATTAATATGTTTTTTAAATTAAAAAAAAAAGGCCTTCTAATTGAAGGCCCTTTTCAAATAATACAAGACTACTAAAGCCCGATCGAAAATGTTAGTCTATTGACTTGCCCTAAGACACCCATATCAGATACAGAATAATCTACGCTAAAGTTATAAGGGATAAGCGGGAACATAGCTGATGAAAGGCCAAAACCATAGGCTGCTTTATTGCTATATCCATGCGCATTATCTTTGTCAAGCATATCAGACAAATCGTCAGATTTAATACTGTCATCATTATCATCATTAAACTGAATAAATTTGTTTTCTAACCCAGCGCGCAGATAAAGTCCGCCCATTACTTTAACTTCAACACCACCAGCATAATATGGGTTATAATCTCTTGGGTCGTAATAGTCAATACTAACAGTGGCTTCAAGTGCATCATTTTTCACAATAGCATTCGGCCCAACAGGCGTTATTGCGAACCCAGCGCGATAAGTCATGGGTAAGGACCATTCTTCCGTTTGAAGTTGTGCAATCACATCCGGGTTAGCATCTTGATCTTCATAGGCATCTGTGTCAACTTTTAAATCGGTGCCTTTGAGTTGCATTTTCGTTCCAAAATTTGAAATTGCCATACCAATTATTAACCCGGAAAAACCCGTTTGGTATTGCGAACCAACATCGAAACCAAAAGCGGTAGCACTGGAAAAGGAAATAGTTTCTCGAATTATTTTCCCATGTATACCGACTGTGAACCGATCCGAAATTTTTCGGCCAAATCCTAAGCCTAGCGCCACATCAGATGCGCGGAAAACGACTTTGCTATCTTGGTCAAGCTCAGTAGTCTTTTTCATTTCTCCCATATCCAAGTTATTCAGACTTATACCAAGATTGCCGATCGAGCCCACTGGTATAACCAGCCCGAAATAACTGTGTTTCATATCTGCGATCCAATTATACTGGGTCAGTAAAATCTGTATATCCGTGGCATGGGCAATGCCAGCAGGATTCCAGTGCAGGGCAGAAGCATCGCTTACGCTAGCTGTAAAGGCACCACCGAGTGCCATGGCTCTGCTGCCTACACCGATCTTTAAAAAATTAGCGGCGGATGTACCTGTGTTATCAAACTGTGCAAACAAACAACAGTTAATAGAAATAACAGCTATGATCATATTTTTCTTCATTTTATCACCGCAAGTTTTCCTGTGAATTCCTGATTATTTGAGATAACGTGGAAAACGTATACCCCAAACGATACTTCCTGGTTATTATATGTACGTAAATCCCAGGCTTCAATACTGGGACCTCTGTAACCTGGACTATTCATATCATGTTTTATAACTTGTACTAATTCTCCAGCTGTATTGAAAATTCGAATTAAGCATTGTTCTGGTAGACCTATAAATTGAACCTCCCGTATGAATGCAATATGCTCGTAAACAGACGTAGCATTATATGGATTTGGAACGACAACTATTTCATCTAAATCCCCTTTAGTAACCGTATAAACATCAGCCTCGGTTGTTATGTCGTAGACATCCCCAGGTAATAGAGGATTTCGAAAATATACATTAAATACATCCCCAGGCTGAAAAAGGGTTTCAGCCTTGTTGAATTGGAACATCCATCCAATATTAGTATTGGTATAGTAATCTGCCATGCCAACGCCTGTGTAATCTTCATACACAGGCATTACAAAGAAGTTTTTGGTGAATTTGTAATGGCTTGGATTTTCAGCGTCCTCTTCGTAGATAGGCTTTGATCCAGCTGCCATATAGATCACGGCATTGATTTCTTTATTATCTTCAACGGACCAGACCTCAAAGGGTATATCTATTGTCTCTATGACACTTAGAGTTGCATTGAAATAGGTAGCAATAGAACCATCATTTGTAAATCTGAACTCAATATCCTTTTGCAGTAAATCACTATCAGGCCTGTCTGACGGTTGAGGATCCAACGGTGTATTTTCAACGAATCCAGCCCAGGTACCATCATTGGAATTTGAATTAATGCCACTGAATAAAATAGCGCCTGCTGTGTCCTGATTAACAGTTTGCTTTGCTGAGTCAAAACTGGTGACTGACCATGATCCTAAGGAAAATACAGGAATAAACCACATGTTTGAAGCTACCAGATTCAACATCAGTATCATTTGCTACAACAGTGTCACCTGTCGATGTATTAATCATGTTCCAGGAATTTACCGTTGCAGTATCACCAACTGTTGTTTGATTAAAGGTTACTTTGTAACTATAACCTTTACTTTCAAAATCTTGGGGTGATAATGAATCACCAAGAAAAACAAGTTCGAAGGCATCTGCCTCAACCAAATTCAAGACGGCGTCCGATTCTCCTGATGTATGTGCCGCTTCACGTTCAGTTCCTTTAGTAAATCCAGCTGCTTTACTTTGCGCAACGATTGCTATCGTATTATCATCATCACTGTAGAATGCATTCTTTGCCTTGGGGTTCTCCATTGGGTCTACAGGTGCCCCCGCCCAGTCATCAACACCGTCATAAGCTGATACGGCGTACCAGTACTCATAACCATTTATAATATTATTATCTACAAAAGAATACTTTAAACCGGTATTCGAACCGAGATTATAATAGATGCGCGGATCAGTCATAGCGTGGGCACCGCTAACATTATCGTCATAGTCATAAATAGCTAATGGTTTGAAAAAATCAGTGGGGTCACCATTTACATCCGTAATAACGGTACCCTCCTATATACGCGGTATCCCTGGAAGGCATTCTTACCGGTAACTGGGTCCAATGAAAATTCACTGCGATCATCCCACATAAGAACAACTTTGCTCTCATCTACCGCTGCTTGTACAACTGGCTGATCAGGCGGTTTAGGGGTAGCACAATTGTTATCATAAAGTGATTGAAATAATTTTGCGTTTCTGGTTAGATCAGTTTCATTGATACCAACAAAGTCAGCAAAAGTAAATATTACCTGTTCGCCTGGCGCTACATCCATGGGCCCGCCAGCGATTACCCAGGTAATATCTGGTCCATAACTGTATGGTTTTTGATAATGATCATATTCATAGGGTTCAATATGGTGCGGAGTCTGTATCCCGTGGGTCATTTGTTCATTGTAAGCCTGGGCATCGCTTTGCGAATCCATGCTATATTCAAATGTATAAAAAGTACTTATGCCATAGGTTGAATCAGTACCATCACTATTGAATTTTGTCAGATCAAGAAATTTAGCGCCAACCCAGCCTACGCCTGACGTAAGATAACCCTCAGCCGCATCATCTCGATCATATACAATGGCGAAATTTTCCAGCAGATGGGCGTCAGATGTATCGACCAGTTTTTCTGCTATATGAGGATCGTTCTCAGTGATCAATAGTGCCATATCATCGGTCCATTCAGCACCGCCCTGTTCCGGCGCGTCTGGATCTCCTGCAATCCCCATATAGAGGTCCTTCAGTGTATCTTTACCAACATTCGTCATTTTTTGAATGAAGATCAAGCCATCATTCCCAAAGGTACTCGAATAGTTCAATACCCAGATATCAAATCGTACGTTCAATGGTCCAACACCCTGGTTGCTAGCAAATGTATTTCCTTCCTGAGGATCGTTATCTGTTACTACAAAGTAGGCTTCACGATCCGCCTGAACTCCCAATCCACATGGTGCGTCAGGAAAACCATCCGGCCCGAGCTCTGGCTCAATACCTGGGAAATACAACGTATCAGAGCTGCCATCAGCATTATATATAACTGACTCAAAAGTGCCTGTGGGATCTTTTTCACGTGCCCAGAGTGCAGGCCATGATTCCGGTATATCACTGAATGCAATACCAATATTGGCATCTGTATCTGTATAACCGGCGTCATAACCGGGTAGGGGCTCAAATTCTTCTTCATGATCTCTTACACTGCCACGGACGCCAACCGATACGGATGGTAAGCCATTGATTAAGGCACCGACCATCGGTGATTGAGTCCAGTAATAAGTGCAGCAGCCTGTTTTTGCCATACTGCCCGCTGGGAATTCATGATTCAGTCCCCAGCGATCGTAACCATAAATTGCTGCGTTAGACATCCGCAAGACCATGTTGCCCTTATCAAATACGGATAGTTTACGGTCTGCGTAACCCATTGACCTATTAAGGCGATCTGGTATTCTGCCTTTTGCTGGGGCTACGTAATAATCGTAGTAATCAGCTTTTGAAATATTGGGAATCTCGCCTGAATTGATAGCACAACAAAAAATTAAAGTAATAAATGTAATCAGTTTTATCTTATTCATAATTAGAGTCTCACCGTAATGCCAAGTTCAATATGTATTGGTGCTTTCCAGTAATAGGGACGATACATCCACATGGGAGATGTATTTGGATTGGTTGATTCTGTTGGTGTACCTGTGTCAGTGAAAACATTATTGACATTTGAATTATCCAGTAAATTATCAATATCTGCGTAAAGCCTGACGTTGGCTAATTTGAGTGGTAGATCATAATAGGCCCGCATATTCACTATTGCAGTACTGGGCATTCTTGCGGAGTACGGGTCATCAATGGGGCGACCCCTGGCATCTGTTGGAGTATAGGGTAAGCCACTACCGTAATTACCGATAATGTTCAACCCAAAACCTTTAGGGTGTCTGTAATCAACACCATAGTTAATTACATGGGTTTGATCCCAGGACATATTAAAGGTGCGATTATAGTCATGCCAGCCGTATACCGATGCCAAATAAGCTACATCCCAATGAAAAAAATCATTTGGTGCACTTCCTTCCGCTCTGGAAAGAGTGTAATTCATATACCAGGCCAGATTATTCTTAAAATTTTTCCTTAATTCTAATTCAAATCCCCGAGAGTTTGCATAATCATGGTTTTCGTACAATGAATACTGCGCCGGACTAGCATCATAAATTGTAGCTGAAATCAGATCATAGATATCTTTATAATATACTGTAAGACTAAGTATATAAGTTTCTACAAGATAGGCACGGAAACCGAATTCATACTGTACAGTTTTTTCAGGTTTTACGTTAGGACTGCCAATTGCAGGTATATACCAATCAGCCGTATTAACAGGGAATGGTGCATAAGTATTCCCAAAATTAAATTCATCTATATTAATTCCAGTTAACCCTGGTGCCAGACCGCCCGCACCATTTGTATTAGTAAATGCATAAGCACTGCTGAGATCTGGATAGTCGAAAAAATGTCCGTAACTGGCATGGAAGGCAATGTTATCAGTGATAGGATAACCGAACCCTATTCTGGGACTCCATTTTTTCTTATGGCTGGCCCATTTTGCAGCTTCGAAAACATAATTGCCATCATCATCTACATCAGGGTTTCCGTCGTCATCAAGGGCAGCATAGCCCCAGTCAGCCCCTTCCATTTGGTCTTCACTCAGTTGGCTGAGATCTGACGGCTCATAAGCTTGGCCACCATATTCATACAATAATTTTCGACTTGGATCAGGATAACGTGAATTGGGATCAAGGGCATCATAACGCAGGCCTACATTAATGATGAATTCTTTGTACTCCATTTTATCCTGTATATAAAAGGATGCCTCCTCAGGTTCGAATGCATACATTATCCAGCTTGCATCTGAAGTGTTACCAAACGGGCCTCCACCAATTGCCCATCCAGCAAAATTTT
>JYMV01041638.1_pt1 | contig 13310 bp, 6 predicted proteins | sample 338911 | NCBI WGS metagenome assembly JYMV01 (sample SAMN03354496, study PRJNA234377) | hydrothermal vent metagenome | biome: Deep sea; feature: Hydrothermal plumes at the Eastern Lau Spreading Center, Western Pacific Ocean; material: Seawater | place: Tonga | collected 2009 | depth 2000 m m | reverse complement strand
GATTCCTGGCAACAACGCTGTACTGAAAGAAATTTGCGAGCAATGGGGCGCCAATAATGGCGTTGAGGTAACCGTAGATTTCATCACTGTCATTGGTAACAAATTATTGTTGACTGCACAGGCAGAGGCGCGAGCGAAAATCGGCCACGATGTGTATGTGATGGCAGGCTGGATGCCTTCTATGTTTCGCCACCGACTAGAGCCAGTTAATGACGTGGTCGCAGATATCATCGAGGAACATGGTCCTTTGGCCGAATATGCAACGTCCGCGGCACACCTGGATGGCGTATGGCTCGGATCTCCGGCACCGACCAGTTCGATAAATTTTCCCTCGTTGTCTCGGCTTGATTTATTCCAGCAGTACGCTGATATAGATTTACAAAAATTTTTCCCAGGCAATAGCAACCGGGACTTGGCACTAGTTGATTCGTGGGATTACGAGCTCTTTCTTACCGCGGCTGAAAAGCTTCACATAGCTGGACACCCGTTCGGCGCATCTCTTTCGGGAGGCGGCTACGATTCAAATAATTGGTTAGCGGCTCTATTTGCGGCATATGGCGCCTCCATTATTAATGAGGATGGTGAGATCTCGGTGGACTCCGATGAAGTCCGCACGGTACTTGAGTACCTCTCACGTTTGACACACTTCATGCCAGACAGTGTTTATGCTTGGGACAATGCCTCAAACAACCGCTGGATAATTTCTGGAAGAGGATCGAGCACATGCAATCCACCAAGCGCATGGGCAGTGGCAAAACGCGACAATCCAGCGGTCGCTGAGCTGTTGTGGCATCACGACAATCCAAGAGGTCCGAGGGGCAGATTCCGATGTGTAATTCCTACGTTTTGGAGCATATGGGACTTTTCGCAAAACATTTTGGCCGCCAAGGATTTATTGAGACATGTCGCTCGAAAGGATGTAGTGGACAAGATGGTCTTGGCATCTCAAGGCTTTGATATTCCTGTTATCACGTCCCACTACCGGAGCAACGATTACTGGACGAATGCCGAACCGCCTAAAGGGGTTCTTTATAATTATCCGGTCCGTGGTGATGAAAAACAGATAATTGCCGGGTATCCTGCACCCCCTGAATTTGCTTCCCAGGTCTATGCGCAGGCACTACTTCCAAACCTTGTTGCGCGAGTTACGCAGGGCGGGGAATCCTTTGACGACGCGATTGCTTGGGCAGAAAATGAGGCTGAACTCGTGTCGCGTGGGTAGTGCAACGTTTATAATTATCGCAGAGCAGGCCAAAGACACTTAAGAGAGGTTCGCCTGAGTTGCTGGCTAAGACCAGCAGCCCTTTTCTCCAGCCGTTTAGGCTACCACGTAATGTCGCGTCGAAAACGATAACTAATGAAGATAAACGTTCCCGCCAGGATACCGTAGAGAGCTTGTACGTTGTCTATTATTTCCGTCCGTATACCGTTCCGCATTGTGTCCTCGGTTGCAACGGAATGGGCTACAATTCATTATAATAATAATGGTCAGTCGGAGTACTAATGCCTGGAACGGGCAGGTGAGTATTGGGGGGAGACGGAGATGGACGGTAGCAGTCTGAGAAATGTAACGCTAGACGACAAATATCAGTTAGGTCAGGGGCGGGTATTCATTTCTGGAATACAGGCTCTGGTGAGGCTCCCAATCATGCAGCGCGAACGGGATCGGGCAAATGGTTTGAATACGGCTGGTTTTATCTCAGGTTACCGTGGGTCACCGATCGGTGGATATGATAACGCGTTGTGGGCTGCAAAAACTTATCTTGAGAACCAAGATATTCTTTTTAAGCCGGGTTTGAACGAGGATTTAGCGGCGACGGCAATATGGGGGACCCAACAGTTAGATTTTGTACCAGGCCGGAAAGTCGATGGCGTTTTTTCGATTTGGTACGGGAAGGGGCCGGGAGTTGATCGCTCCGGTGACGCTTTAAAACACATCAATTACAACGGCACGCACCCTAACGGTGGGGTATTGGTTGTTTTTGGTGATGACCACCCAGGAAAATCATCGTCGATCGGCCATCAGTCCGATCCGGCATTAGCGGCAAATTCCATACCCGTTCTCTTTCCTGCGACCATTCAGGAATATCTCGATTTTGGGTTGCACGGCATTGCATTGTCGCGTTTTGCAAGCGTCGTAGTCGGTTTTAAGTGTGTCAACGAAACGGTTACCGCTACCGCGACTGTTGCAGTGGACCCGGACCGTGTGTCGATCAATTTGCCGCAAGGCATGTCTGTCCCTGAAGGCGGTATTCACATTCGACCGGAATATGATCCATTGGGGCAGGACGAACGGATGGTTCGCTACAAATTGCCTCGTGTCTTGGCATACGCGCGTAACAATCGGATTGATCGTGTGGCATTTGGGTTGCCACGTCCGACCCGGCTTGGCATCGTCACCTCAGGGAAGGCCTATCTCGATTGTATTGCCGCTTTGCACCAGTTGGGGATCGACGATCCCAAGGCCAGAGCCATGGGAATAGGCCTCTATAAGATTGGTATGGTATGGCCATTAGAACCAGATGGATTGAAAGCGTTTGCGTCCGATTGCGACGAACTGCTGTTTGTTGAGGAAAAAAGACCTTTAGTCGAGGATCAGGCTAAAGGGATTTTATATGGAGAAGAACGAAGATCCCGCATTGTCGGAAAATTCAATGTCGATGGCGCACCCTTGTTGCCGTCGGATCGCCCGCTTGAAGCAGTCATGGTTGCCGACGCAATCGCTGATCGGCTCGAGTCAGTGGGTGCGCTTGAGGCAGAGGTAGAGGGGCATCACGCTGAAGTTCGCAATCGCATCAATCGGAATTTGCCAGCCCTAGATCAAGGGATAGCAAGATCGCCATACTTTTGTTCAGGGTGCCCGCATAATACTTCTACCAAGGTGCCAGTGGGCTCGTTTGCGCTGGGTGGGATCGGTTGTCACGGCATGGCGGTACTTATGGATCGCAATACGAGATCCATAAGTCAAATGGGTGGTGAGGGGGTCACCTGGGTTGGTTTAGCGCCGTTTACCGAAACTAAGCATGTCTACCAAAATCTTGGAGACGGAACCTACAACCACTCTGGTTCGCTGGCTATCCGGGCCGCGGTGCAATCAGGTGCAAATCTCACGTATAAGATCCTATACAACGACGCGGTTGCGATGACCGGAGGACAGCCTGTTGAGGGAAACATGTCTGTGGGCCAAATTGCGCAACAGGTGATGAGTGAAGGAGTGGCTCGCGTTGCAATTGTCTCAGATCAGCCCGACAAATTTAGAGGAGCTCCGGATGTCCCGTCTGAGGTAACCGTGCATGATCGCTCCGAGCTTGACTCGATCCAAAAAGGTATGCGCGATGTAGAGGGTACTACCGTAATTATTTATGAGCAGACGTGCGCGGCGGAGAAACGGCGGCGACGGAAGCGTAACGAATTTCCGAATCCACTGAAACGTGCATTCATCAACCCGCTGGTGTGCGAGGGTTGTGGGGATTGTTCCGTGAAGGCCAATTGCGTCTCCATACACCCCCTCGAGACGGAGTTGGGCCGCAAACGCGTGATAGATCAATCAAGTTGTAATAAAGATTATTCGTGCGTGGAGGGATTTTGCCCGTCATTTGTCACCGTGCATGGTGGCGAACTTAAACAGGGTGGAATTACCGAAATACCTGCCGAATTGCTGGATGACCTGCCGGATCCACTACTCCCTGTCATCACCAAGGATTGGAGCGTGTTGATTGCAGGTGTGGGAGGTACCGGGGTGGTCACCATTGGTGCGGTTCTTGGAATGGCTGCTCACCTGGAAGGAAAGGGCTCCGCCGTATTTGATATGACAGGCGTCAGTCAAAAAAATGGAGCAGTGTATAGTCATTTGAAAATTATTGCGGATCCTGCGGCGACATCTTCGGCGGAAGTTGGTCTGGGGGAAGCGGATTTGCTTTTAGGTTGCGATCTGGTGGCCTCAGTCGCTCCCGTTTCAGTGCGGACGATAGAGCCAGGAAAAACGCGGGTAGTAGTCAATGACACGTTGACACCTACTCCCCAGTTTCAGACTGCACCAAACATGAAACTAGATGGCGGACTTTTGCTGCGTGGCTTGGTGGATCATACGGGTAAACAGCACATAAATGCTGTGTCCGCGACGAAAATTGCTCTAGCGCTTACTGGTGACACCATTGGCAGCAACACCTTCATGATTGGGTACGCCTTGCAACTTGGGGCGTTGCCACTTTCTGTTGCCGCAATCGAGCGTGCAATTGAACTAAATGGGGTGGCCGTTTCATTTAATATACATGCATTCCAGTTGGGTAGATTAGCGGTAGCGAACCCGAAAGGAATTGCCGATCTTTTGCCGCCCGACAGCGAACCTCTGGCGCAAGGCATCGACAATCGAATTCAACAAAGGGTTGCATTTCTAGTGGCTTATCAGGATGTTAAGTATGCAGCCCAGTATCAGAATTTGGTTGATCTCGCACGTAAGGCTGAGCAGAAACTGGATGGAAACCGCGATGCTTTTACGAATGCGGTAGCAAGATATGCATTCAAGCTTATGGCCTATAAGGACGAATACGAAGTCGCCCGCTTGTTTACCAGTGGCGAATTCAACCAAAGGCTAGACAAGACATTTGATGGTAACTATCGATTGCACTTCCATTTGGCGCCGCCATTGTTTGCTCGCAAGGATCCCGAAACAGGACTACCTCGTAAAAGCGAGTTTGGTTCCTGGATGTTTACCATATTCAAAATACTGGCGCGTCTAAAAGGGTTGCGAGGTACGCGCTTTGATCCATTTGGCTGGACCACCGAGCGACGGACGGAACGTTGGCTCCGGGATCAGTATTTCACCGACATCGAGCGTATGTGCGAGGAACTAGATTCTGATAATTACGCTTCTGCAGTTGAGCTCGCGGAAGTGCCGGAACAGATTCGCGGTTTTGGACACATAAAGCTTGAGGCTATCGAAGCTGCTGAGCAGGGCCGTGCTGTTATTTTCGAAAAAATTAGGGCCATCACGCGACAGGACCGTGCTGCGTGATTTGAGGTTTTTTATCTTGGACTTTAAATCATAGAGTTGGATCCGGGGACACTCGCACTATCAGCTTTCCGAAATTGTTCCCCTTAAGGAGTCCAATTAAAGCCTCGGGTGCTGTTTCCAGCCCGTCGACAAAATCTTCACGATAGTGAATTTTATCGTCTTTTATCCAATTTGCAGTCTCAGAGAGAAACTCGGTTTGTTGATCGTCGTAGTCTCGCACAATGAAACCCCGTAGCGTCAGTCGATGAGTAAGCACTTTGAACATGAGCTCGGGTACGCGGTTTGGAGCGCCTGGTAGGCTAGTTGCATTATAGTGCGAAATCAGGCCACAGACGGGAACGCGCGCAAACATATTAAACAGTGGTAGCACGGCTTCCCACACTGCTCCGCCGACGTTTTCAAAGTAAACATCGATACCGTTGTTGCACGCTTTAGAAAGTTGTGCGGCGACGTCGGCATCGCGATGGTTTAGGCACGCGTCAAACCCGAACTTTTCTTTCACGTACTTGCATTTTTCGGAAGAGCCGGCAAGTCCTACTACTTTGCAACCTTTGATTTTCGCTATCTGACCTACGATCGATCCAACAGCTCCGGACGCTGCGGCAACCACCACGGTTTCTCCAGGTTGTGGTTTCCCGATGTTGAGAAGACCTGTGTACGCTGTCATTCCCGGCATCCCGAGCACCCCTATGGCGGTGGAAATCGGCGCAAGTCCTGGATCCACTTTTCGCAATTGAGAACCGGGTGTGACTGCATAGTCCTGCCATCCTGTGCGTGCCACCACGATATCGCCTTCTCTGAATGCATCATTCTTGGATGAGACTACACGGCTGACTGTTCCCCCTTCCATCACACCCCCTATCGCAACGGGCTCGGCGTAAGTTTTTGTATCGTTCATACGCCCGCGCATATATGGGTCGAGAGAGAGATAGATTGTTTTGCACAGAACTTCCTCATCACCAGGTGTAGGAATATTTTTTTCAACTAAGTCGAAGTCGGATGGTTTCGGTTCGCCAACGGGCCGGGCAGCAAGAAGGATTTGCCGGTTTGGTTCCGCATTCATGGAATGTGTTTCCTTTTCCGTTTTCTATTTAGAAGTCTGAATTCCGCGTGATGGAAAATGTTACCGAAGAAGTTTTGGTGCCTTTACCCGTAATTCAATTCTATTGTTTCGTAGCTTTCAACCAAATGCTGGTTCCTTTAAAAGAGAAAGGCCATTTGGCCAATCTGACACTTTGTAACAAACGATGTATTAAAACAGCCTTATCGCGGACATAGAAGACTGTAATAGTCCGCTATTTCTACCATAAAGGGAATTGGCGGTACGGAGGTATTACCGTCCAAAAAGTTGGAGGAGCGGGAGGCAATACATGAAGATAGCAGAAGTGAAGACATATGTAGTGGGAAACCCGCCGCCCCATCGCGGCGGCCCATATTTTGTGTTCGTGAAATTAACCACAAATGATGGAATTGAAGGTATTGGCGAAGAATATGGTGTGCCGTTTCATCCAAATGTGGTAGCGAAAATGATCGAAGACGTTGGGGAGCGCCATGTACTTGGTGCGGATCCCTTCCAGATCGAACGGTTATGGAGGATTGTTTATTCTAGGGCTTACTCGCAGCATCCCGACCTGGCGTTAATGGGAGTACTAAGCGCCATCGAAATGGCTTGCTGGGACATAGTCGGCAAATCTCTAGACCAGCCAATTTATAATTTATTGGGAGGTCGGGTGCACGAAAAACTACGTTCTTATACTTACATCTATCCGTCTCCTGATGACTTTAGTTCGTCAGATGTGGAAGACATGGACCCAATCGAAATTGGTAACGTGTTTGGAGATGCCGAGAGAGCGCCGAAACGCGCTGCTGAATATGTTTCTCAAGGTTTCACGGCCGTAAAGTTCGATCCGATTATGCCAATGTCTGCTTTTGATCCGCGTCAGTTGTCGTTGGCTGCTCTTGCCAATGCGGAACTGGTGGTAAAGAACATCCGGGAAGCAGTAGGTGACCAATGTGATTTGTTAATAGGCACCCACGGTCAGCCAAATGCAGCTGGAGCTATACGATTGGCAGAACGATTGGAGCCGTACCATCCATTATGGCTTGAGGAGCCGGTACCGCCAGAGAACTTGGACGAGATGGCCAAAGTGGCGCGCTCTACCAAGATCCCAATCGCGACAGGGGAACGTTTGGCAACCAAATACGAATTTGCAACTCTGTTTGCCAAACAGGCTGCCGCAATTATTCAGCCAGCTTTAGGTCGGGTTGGGGGTATTCTGGAAGCCAAAAAGATAGCAGGTATGGCTGAGGCTCATTACGTCCAAATTGCACCCCATTTGTATTGCGGACCAGTTGAGGCGGCAGCCAATATCCAGATTGCGACCTGTAGTCCTAATTTCCTCATCCAGGAGAGCATCGAGCGTTTTGGCGGTTTTCATGCAGAGCTTTTGAAGAAACCAATTGAGTGGCAGGACGGATATATTATACCGCCAACTGCACCGGGCCTCGGTATTGAGTTGGATGAGGACGTCGCGGCGGCGAACCCGTATGAAGGGGACGCGATTTTCCCGGAGATGGAAGAGCAGCCCATTTTGTAGACGCGGTATCAATTACCTGTCCTACTTTATGTTCACACACAGTTATTGGAGGGTATTGTGAGCCTGGCGTCGTTGCTTGTAGCCAACCGGGGGGAGATCGCGGTCCGCATTTTACGAGCCTCCGGTGAGGCAGGATTGCGGACTGTATCCGTTTATTCTGAGGATGACTCGAGTGCCCTCCATGTTCGAATGGCAGATGAATCACGGCCGTTGCCCGGCGTTGGTGCCAAATCCTATCTGGATGCGAAATTAATAGTAAAAGAGGCGTGCGCTGCAGGTTGTGACGCCGTTCATCCTGGTTATGGTTTTCTTAGTGAGAACCCAGATTTTGCTTTGTTGTGCGAAGAGAACGGTCTCGCTTTCGTTGGACCTACACCGGAACAGTTAAAATTATTCGGCGATAAGTTGGCGGCGCGCGCTCATGCTTCTGCGTGCGGAGTTCCTGTGGCTCGCGGCACGGAAGGGTCAACAAGTCTGAAAGAAGTTCTGCTTTTTCTCAAATCCCTGGGTGAAGGCGGGGCAATGATGATTAAAGCTGTCGCGGGAGGAGGCGGCCGCGGCATACGTGAGGTGCATGATGGAGATGACGCTGAATCCGCGTACGAACGTTGTCGTTCGGAAGCGCTCCGTTTTTTCGGAAATGATGAAGTGTACGCCGAGGAATTAATCAGTCATGCACGTCATATTGAAGTTCAGGTCGTTGGTGACGGAACGGGCTCGGTTATTCACCTGGGGGAGCGCGAATGTAGTTTGCAACGTCAACGTCAGAAGCTAATTGAAATAGCACCTTGCCCGGGTTTGTCGGAAGGGTTGCGTCAACGCTTGGCGGAGGCCGCAACTCGACTAGCTGCTGAGGTTAAATACAAAAACCTCGGAACTTTTGAATTTTTGGTCGATGCTCGAAGTATCGAGAGCAACGATGGTCAATTCGTATTCATAGAGGCAAATCCTCGTCTGCAGGTTGAGCACACCGTGACAGAGGAGGTCACCGGGGTCGATTTGGTGCGGCTCCAGATCGACATTAGCTCAGGGCTCGATTTTCAGGACCTGAATTTTCGGCAACCGGACGTGAACGATGCGCGGGGACATGCGATCCAAGTACGCGTCAATATGGAGACTATGAATTCAGATGGTATGGCGCGTCCTGCTGGCGGCACCGTGGTGGTATTCGAGGTGCCAACGGGGCCGGGTGTTCGTGTAGACAGTTTTGGGTACGGTGGGTATCAACCGAGTTCTAACTTCGACTCGCTACTTGCTAAAGTAATAGCGCATCATCCGTCTCTTTCCTTTTCGGACGCTGTAACCAGGTGTAGCCAGGCCTTAGAAGAATTTCGAATCGAGGGTGTCGCAACCAATATATCGTTTCTTCAGGCGATCCTGGCACATCCGGATGTAGTAGCGGGGAAGATCCATACTCGGTTTGTAGAGGAAAATATTGGGCCGTTAATAGAAACAGCGAACGCTTTAAGCAAATCCTCTCTCGATTTGGACACAAAACTATTGACGACTGAACAGCGCCGTGCGGGAGCCAGCATAGATGAGAGGGACCCCCTTGCTGTGCTTGACTATGGCAAAGATTCGACATTGGACGTAGAGGTTGTGACAACTACCACCGATGGTGGAGTCGATAAAACTTCCGCAAATATCGAAACGACTAAAGGTACGGTTCCAATTATTGCCCCAATGCAAGGTACTGTCGTTGGTATTGACGTGAGTGCAGGTGATAAAGTGCGCGGTGGTCAGAATATTTTGATCATGGAAGCGATGAAGATGGAGCACGTCATTGTTTCCAACAGGTCGGGTTTTATTAGGGAGTTGGCTGTAAGCGTTGGGGATACCGTATTCGAGGGATACCCTCTTGTTTTCCTAGAGGCTGACGAAGTTCAGGAAAGCATGACCGAAGAGTCGGTTGAAGTGGATATTGATCACGTACGGGATGATCTTGCTGCGGTTCAGAAGCGCCATAGCCTGGGGTACGATCACGAACGGCCAGAAGCGGTTGCGCGCAGGCGTAAGACTGGTCAAAGAACAGCACGCGAAAACATTGCGGATTTGTGTGATCCTGGCAGTTTTATCGAATATGGACCTTTGATCATTGCCGCCCAGCGGCAACGGCATTCTGTCAAAGATTTGATTGAACGTACTCCTGCTGATGGGCTGGTTTCCGGTGTAGGTGGCGTGAATGGAGATCTATTCGGCGAGTCAAAATCTCGATGCGTGGTGATGTCGTACGACTACACGGTTTTAGCTGGCACACAAGGTTTTATGAACCACGACAAGAAGGATCGGATGTTTGAAATTGCTGAGCGATCGCGCTTGCCGGTGGTATTTTTTACGGAGGGCGGTGGAGGTCGACCAGGTGATACGGACGGTGCGCCCCCCGCAGGCCTCAATATCAAGGCATTCTATTTGTTCGGAAAGTTATCTGGTTTGGTTCCGCTAGTTGGTATCACTTCAGGCCGATGCTTTGCAGGCAATGCTGCGTTGCTGGGTTGTTGCGACGTAATAATCGCAACGGAAAATTCGAACATTGGTATGGGTGGTCCTGCGATGATCGAAGGGGGGGGTCTGGGTGTATTCAGGCCCGAGGAAGTAGGACCAATGGAAGTTCAAGTGGCGAACGGTGTAGTTGACCTACCGGTTTCCGATGAAGCCGAGGCCGTGAGTGTGGCGAAGCGATACATTTCATATTTTCAGGGGTCAATCGAGGACTGGAATTGTGAGGATCAGCGTTTGCTACGCAACGTCATTCCGGAGAACCGATTACGTGTTTACGACGTGCGAAAGGTAATCGACACTTTAGCGGATAAAGGGAGTGTGCTCGAGTTGCGTCGCCATTTCGGATTAGGAATGGTAACAGCCTTGATAAGAGTGGAGGGCAAGCCACTTGGTCTTGTTGCCAATAATCCGATGCATTTGGCTGGCGCTATTGATAGCAATGGTGCTGACAAAGCTGCACGTTTTATGCAGCTGTGTGATGCGTTTGATTTACCTGTGCTACTGCTTTGTGACACACCGGGGATGATGGTCGGTCCCGAGGTGGAGAAGACAGCTTTGGTTCGGCATTGTTGTCGTTTGTTTGTAACAGGTGCCAATTTGACGGTTCCATTTTTTACCATAGTGCTTCGCAAGGGTTATGGGCTTGGTGCGCAGGCGATGGCTGGTGGTAGTTATCATGCACCACTTTTCACAGTGTCTTGGCCGACCGGAGAATTTGGTGGCATGGGCTTGGAGGGTGCAGTCAAACTAGGCTATCGCAAGGAACTGGTTGCTATCGAAGATCCGGACGAACGTAAGGCGCTGTTCGAAAAGATGGTTGCTCGAGCGTATGCAGAAGGTGAAGCGCTAAATGCAGCCTCACATTTTGAATTTGATGATGTAATTGATCCAGCGGAATCGCGACGGTGGATCACGGAAGCGCTCCACGCTTCTCCCCCGCCCACACCACGGACAGGAAAAAAGCGTCCCAATATCGATACCTGGTAGTTGCACGGTTATCCGTTGATCTGGCGCATGATCTCGGCGTTTTTATCCAGAAGCGGCAGCACAGTGTCGGCTGTTTCTGATGGCAGGCGGAAAACCGAGCGGGTGATCCCATGATCGGCCAGCCTTCGGTTTCCGTCCACGTCGCTTGGCGCACCATAAACGCTTAGACCCAAGCTATCCGGCTCACGGCCGGCTTCTGCTACCATTTGCCGAAACTGCGACTTGATGTCCACAACATCCGCGTCACGCCCACCCACCGGCATCCACTCGTCCCCTAGATCGATGGCGCGTTTTGCACCATGTGGAAAGGAGCCTCCAACGACAATTGGTGGATGTGGCTGTTGGACTGGTTTGGGGCGTGTCATCATTTCATCAAAATCGACGAATTCACCGTGATATTCGGCCTTTTCATTCGCCCAAATTACTTTCATCGCTTCGATACGCTCCTTCATCAAACGTCCGCGTGTTTTGGGGTCCGTCCCATGGTCGGCCATTTCTTCTCGGTTCCAGCCTGCACCCACGCCAAAAATGAATCGGCCCCCTGAGATTTGATCGAGGGTTGCGACTTCCTTGGCAGTTTGGAGAGGGTCGCGTTGAATAACCAGGCAAATGCCTGTTGCAAGTCTTATTGTTTTTGTGACCGCTGCTGCGGCACCGAGCGCTATGAAGGGGTCCATCACGTCGTAATATGGTTTTGGTAAGTCTCCGCCTCCGGGGAACGGGGTTTCCCGCGATGTCGGGATATGGCTATGCTCAGGAATCCACATAGATTCAAAGCCACGCTCTTCAGCCGCTACCGCTAATTCGGGTGCGGACATCGAATAATCGGTAACGAACATCATTACGCCGAAATGCATAACTATCTCTCCCATCAAGGCAGGACGAAGCCGCCAGTTGTCTATTTAGGTACTTCATTATTTGACTAACACTTTCTTTTCAAGTCGGATGGCGCACGCTCATATGGTGCGAGGGGGGAGCTTTTGTCATGAAAATCACAGTGGTGGGGGCGGGGGCCATGGGTGGCTCATTTGGTGGTCTTTTGGCGCTTGCCGGGCACGAAGTACGGCTTATCGACACCGATGAAGCCCACGTTTCCGCAATCAATCGAGAGGGATTGCTGGTCGACGGTGTGCTGGGTACCCATCGGATCAAAGTACAGGCCGCGACTGAGCTCGAAGACGGAGAAGTTGCTGATGTCGCGATTATGTTTTGTGACACAAATAATACAAAGACCGCATCCAAAACTGTGGCGAAACTGATCGGGAATCATGGATTTGCGATCACTTTTCAGAACGGTATTGGCAATGTTGAAGCTTTGACTGCGGAAGCCGGTCGGGCACGTACTTTGGGCGGGTCTAGTATGTGTAGTGCGGCAAATCTGGGACCTGGCCACGTTTCGCTTACCCATATGGGGAAGACCTCTCTTGGAGAATTGGACGGCGCTTCCAGCAAACGTGCAAAGGCATTAGCAGACGCGCTTGCGGAGGCTGGGTTCGCTGCAGAGGTCTCTGATAAGATAATCGGTCAGATATGGCAAAAGTTTCTGGTGAATTGTGCGGTTAATGCGATATCTGCGACGACTGGTTTGCGGAGCGGGGAGATTCCCCGAGTGCCTGAGCTCGCACAGTTTCAAGCCCAAGTTATTAATGAGGTGCTGAAGGTCATTGAGATCAAAGGGATCAAGTTACCGAACCCAAATGTGGTAGATGATTTGAAGCAGCATCTGCCTAATAGGTTTAATCGGCCATCTATGCTGCAACATGTCGATGCAGGCCGGCCAACTGAGATTGATGCGATTAATGGAGCGCTTAATAGGGAGGCGAAAGCTTTAGGAATTGCAACCCCTTATAATGAATCGTTAATAGCTTTATTAAAGGGTCGAGAGCGGGCCCAAATCAGGTCAGTCCACGATCCTAATTTTGATTACGAGGCTTGGGAGGCACGAATCGCCGCCGGCGAAGAAAAGTGAGAAGGAACTCAAAGATGCTAACAATTTGGGGCCGTCGCAATTCCAACAATGTTCAGAAAGTTCTCTGGTTATGCGAGGAAATTGGGCTTGATTATGAACACGAAGATGCAGGCGGTGAATTTGGACGCACACATGATCCTGACATGTTGGCTCGCAATCCAAACGCTGTTGTGCCAACGATCGAGGATGATGGGTTCATACTGTGGGAAAGTAATGTAATTCTCCGTTATTTGGCGAGGAAATA
>JYMV01033385.1_pt1 | contig 13311 bp, 8 predicted proteins | sample 338911 | NCBI WGS metagenome assembly JYMV01 (sample SAMN03354496, study PRJNA234377) | hydrothermal vent metagenome | biome: Deep sea; feature: Hydrothermal plumes at the Eastern Lau Spreading Center, Western Pacific Ocean; material: Seawater | place: Tonga | collected 2009 | depth 2000 m m | reverse complement strand
CCATTCAGTGAACATGGATATATGGCAATCGATGCCTTGGATGCTGGCAAACATGTGTATTGTGAGAAAACGATGGTAAAAGGGATAGAAGAGACCAAAAAGGTGGTAGACAAGGTTTCGTCTACGGGAAAAATCTTTCAGACCGGACATCAGTGGCACAGCTCAAGGCTGTATACCCACGTAGTTGAGAAGATTAAGAAAGGCGATCTTGGAGAAATTGCTGCCATTTCGTGTCAGTGGAACAGAAATGGTGACTGGAGACGAGAAGTACCCGACCCGAAATGGGAACGCCTAATTAACTGGCGTATGTATAAAGAATATTCCGGAGGGTTGGTTGCCGAATTATGCTCTCATCAAATGGATATTACTAATTGGATGCTTGGAAGTCCTCCCACCAAAATTATGGGAACCGGTGGCATAGACTATTGGAAGGATGGCAGGGAGACCTATGATAACGTCCACATTATTTGCGAATACCCATCTGGTGTTAGAGCGAAATTTACCTCACTAACAACGAACGCCCTTGGGGACTACCAGATCAAAGTATTGGGTAAAAAGGGTACAATTACACTTGACTATACGGAAGCTTGGTTTTATCCGGAAAAAAAGGAAGACCCGGAAAAGGGTATTATAGATGGTATAACGGGAGCATCCGTCAAATGGGATGAAGCGAAAGGATATCCAATTGAGATTGACCATATAGATCCAACACTTCAGGCAATAATCGATTTCAGAGATAGCGTCATCAATAATACAAAGCCAATTTCCAATGAATTAACAGGGGCACAGGCTGCCATCATGGTGCAAATGTCGCTTGATGCTATTGAAAACAGCTCCGTATTGAATTGGAAAGACGCTTATAATCTGTAAGACTGGAATTTAATTTATAAAACCAAAGCGGGGCACGATACTCATTGATTGTAACTGCTTCACAATGCCTAAATAAGTTGAACTCTAACACGGATGATATCCAGCGGGAATTTGCTGATATCTACGGAGAGCAATTGACCGTGAATAATGAACGACTGAATGCCATCACTAAACTGGTTGAGCACTTTATCAAAATCTATAACGAGAAGAAAAAAATAATAATTTCAAGAGCCCCAGCTCGTGTGAATTTAATGGGGCGACATATAGATCACCAAGGCGGGTACGTTAACACAATAGCCATTGATAAAGAAATCTTACTCGCAGCATCACCACGCAATGATAATATTATTAATATAAAAAATGTGAATTCTACACAATTCCCAGCTAGAGAATTAAAACCCAATACATTACTAGATATTGCAACATTTTCGGATTGGGAAACATTTGTAAGATCAAGCCAAGTTCAGAATTTGAACAAGTCTATTCCGGATGATTGGAGCATGTACATTCTTGCAGCTTTTTATCGCTTACAACTCCATTTCCCGGATGTTCGACTAAAAGGGATAGATTGTATTTTCAGTGGGAATATACCCGTTGGATCAGGACTATCATCCAGCAGTGCCCTTGGAGTCGCTTTTTCGCAAGGACTTCTTACACTTAACAATATTCAAATCTCAAAGAATCTGTTGATTGAAATGATTGGTGAATCTGAATTATTTGTTGGATTTCATGGAGGGAAAGCTGATCCGGCTGCCATTATTACTGCTGCAAAAGGGATGGTATCTACCATCGGATTTTTCCCACTTCATATTTCATCCAATACACCAATGCCTGAAAATTTGAAAGTAATTATTGGTTACAGTGGTACAGCTGCAAAAAAAGTGGGTAGTATAAAAGATATTTTTAACCAACGAGTTGCTTGTTATAGACTGGCGATGATGATCTTACGCCAACAGTGGGGGGTGGCAAAAAATGTTCACCATTTACGTGATCTATTACCTCAAAGATTAAATGTCTCTGTAAAAAATGTCTTTAAGGCTGTTTCTAGTTTACCCGTTTATCCAACTAGAGAAAAGATCACCCACATTTTGGGTGATGATCAGAAAGAATTATTGATCGATATCTTTATGACACATAAAGATCCCGGTACTTATGACCTTATTGGTGTAACTCTTTTTGGATTAAGTGAATGTGCCAGAAGTGAGTCTTTTCATAAAGGTCTTTTAAAAGGTGATCTCAATGAAATAAAGAACATCATTGATACCAGTCATAATGGTGACAGGCTATTTTCATTTAACAATCGTGGCGATTGTGTTGATTTCGACCACTCTGTGACAGTGGGTCATCTTGCGGAAATGGAAGAAAATGAAACACCCCTCACTTCCATTCCAGGGAATTATGGCTGTAGTACAAAGGGAATAGACCAAATGGTAGATATTGCTAATCGTGTCCCGGGAACGGTTGGCGCCCAACTTGCCGGAGCTGGTATGGGAGGAAGTATGACCATTTTGGCAAAAGATAATTATGTAGAACATGTCCTGCATGAACTACGGGATCAGTATTATCAACCCCAAAACATTCCATTTGATGCACACATTTGTTATCCAATTTCAGGTGCCTCTGTATTGAGAACTCTCAGATAATGAATCTTGAAAAGAATAGATTTGCTGTCATTTTATGTGCGGGATATGGCACACGGATGTATCCACTAACAAAGAACCAACCTAAGCCTTTGCTCCCGGTGGGGGGTAAGCCTGCTTTAGATTATTTAATAGAAGAGATAATGAGTCTGCAAGAAATAAATGATATTTATATAGTAACCAATGATCGGTTTTTTAAACACTTCATTGAATGGGAAACTAATTGGGATAATCCGATGAAGAAAATGGGCAAATCCATTCATATAATTAATGACGGGTCAACATCTAATGATAATCGGTTAGGAGTAGCTAGGGATTTGGATTTTGTTTTTCAACAGACTTCCCATTTCTCTGAAGTTCTTGTAGTAGGAGGAGATAACATCCCCCTTTTTGGGTTAAAAGAGTATTGGTTATCATTTTTGAATAGGGAAAATCATTTTGTCATGGCATTAATGGATGAGGATAAGGAGCGTCTTCGCCGTACAGGTGTCTTGTTGCTCTCTGAAGAGAATCAGGTTTTACGTGTATACGAAAAACCAACCAATCCGCCATCAAATCAATTTTGTCCCCTCTTGTACTTCCTGAAGTCGAGTGCTAAACACCAATTAACAAAATATTTGAGTAATGAAAGGGCAAACAATGAACTGGGTAATTTTGTTGACTATTTGTGCCAAGTGGAAACAGTAAATGCATTTTTCCCTGATAAAGGTCGTTTAGACATTGGAGACATGGAGTCATATAAACAGGCTGACGAAATAATTAAATCTTTACTCCTGTAGTAGTAATTGACTGTATTACATATAACTGACTTTATAGTATTGATCCTTTATTTTTTGGGGATTACTGTCATTGGTATCTGGTCTTCGAAAAAGATCAAGACTGTTGGTGATTTTTTTATGCCACGGAAATTTGGAAAATTTGCTTTAATCATGCATGGCTTTGGAACTGGAACTCATTCAGACCAGGCTGTTGGTGTTGCATCCAAAACATTCAGTAGTGGTTTATCAGGGATTTGGTATCAATGGTTATGGCTTTTTGTGACACCCTTCTACTGGTTGATCGCACCGTTACTTCGACGATTTCGTGCTATAACTATGGCTGATGTTTTCGTTGCAAGATACGATCAAAGTGTGGGGATGTTATATGCGTTCATAGGCATGATAAATCTGATGGTGAATATTGGTCTCATTCTGAAGGGATCCAGTGCCATTATTTCAGCAACATTTGGGGAGGCAATATCCTCCTCAACCATTATTGCTGTCATGACAATCCTTTTTCTAATATATGGTATAGCAGGAGGGTTGACAGCGGCAATTGTCACTGATTTTATCCAGGGGATTCTAACGGTTATTTTTTCGTTTTTACTTCTGCCATTTGTTTTAAGTGCGGTCGGTGGCTTAGAAGGAATGCATCGAACCATTACTGATCCAAATATGTTTTCACTTATTGCTCCTGAAGAAATTGGTATTTTCTATATTGTCGTTATTTCCATCAATGGATTGATTGGGTGGGTAACGCAACCACACACAATGGGAAACTGTGCAGCGAGTAAAACTGAAATGGATGGCCGAATTGGAGTTACATGCGGAAATTTTATCAAACGTTTTTGCACTGTGGCATGGAGCCTGACCGGCCTGGCAGCGGTAGCTTATCTGGCTGGAAACAACATTGATCCTGATAAAGTGTATGGTTTAATGGCTCGCGACTTTTTACCACAAATCATGCCGGGACTTTTGGGAATTTTTCTGGCATCACTATTGGCATCAGTTATGAGTTCGTGTGATTCTTTCATGATCGCATCTGCGGCGCTTTTTACTGAAAATATTTATCGTCCCTTCATGCCAGAAAAATCATCTAAACACTATATTCAGATTGGTCGCATCACATCATTAATAATCGTTATAGGTGGTGTTAGTTTTGCCTTCTGGCTGCCTGGTGTTGTGAAAGGATTAGAAATATTCTGGAAAATCTCACCTATGATGGGAATCGTTTTTTGGCTCGGCCTATTTTGGCGCAGAGCAACGGTAGCAGGTGCCTGGGCTGCGACCTTTTCCGCATTTTTTATGTGGTGGATAACAACCCAGCCGACATTTATTTTATTAATCGGATCATTACCCATTGCGGACAATGCTCGATTTGTTGTAGAAAAGGCTACAGGAGCTGAAATCTATCTCCCCTGGCAGATGATATTTTATTTAATCACAGGAATCTGTACCGGTATAGCTGTCAGTTTGTTTACTCAGCCTATTGAAAACCAAAAGCTGGATAATTTTTATGCTTTGGTTCGAACACCTGTATTAGCCAATGAATCTTTCATCAGTAAACCTTGTACAATTCCAGAAAATGTTACTGTTTCAAAAGCCAAAAAACTATTTTCCATCAATAATTTGGAAATATTAAGACCTTCAAAAATATCCATTATTGGGTTTATCGTCAGTTGGGTTTTTGTTGCAATATTAGTTGGATCAATGTTTGCTATTGCAGGTGGATAATTGTCCGAATTCCAAAACATTAGATTGAGCAGGATGGACACACTTCAATTTCAACTCTATGTTTTTCAGCCTAATTCCCAATCTCAACTTGGAAAGTGTCAAGGTATGTTGGCAAACACTAGACAACAAGTAAATGATATTTAGACACACCTATATCAGATTATTTCCCTCTGTGATCTATTGTCTGCTATCTTCAATTGATGGACAGACCTTTTCTGAATCCATACAGAAAGAGATTCAGGCAATAATGAATGGCCCACTTCCCACAATCGAAATTCAAGGGGAAACACAAGAGAGGAGAGGTAGCAGATTATTTGTGGATCAGGAAACATTCGGACAAACAGATGGAGGAGTTAGTGTTGATCTATTTACTTTAACAAATAACAATGGACATACAGTCAAGATCACCAACTATGGTGGCATTATAACGTCCCTGTTAGTGCCAGACAAGAATGGTAATCTTGAAGATATCGTACTGGGTTTTGATGACCTCCAAAGTTATCTGGACGGTCATCCATATTTCGGAGCCATCGTAGGAAGGTACGCCAATCGAATTGGTGGAGGGATATTTGAATTAGAAGGAGTGCTATATAGTCTGGCTGCCAATGACGGAAATAATCATCTCCATGGAGGGATAAAAGGATTTGATAAGGTGGTGTGGGATCCAGAGCCGTTCAAGGGAGAAAACGAGGTAGGAATTAAACTAAGTTATCTGAGTAAAGATATGGAGGAGGGGTACCCCGGGAATCTCAATGTCAAGGTGACCTACAGGTTAACAAATGAGAATCAACTGATGATCGATTATCTTGCCGAAACCGATAAGGCTTGTCCAGTGAATCTAACCCATCATGGGTATTTTAATTTGACAGGAGGGAAACAAAACATTCTGAACCATGAAATAATGATCAAAGCCAATAACTATGTTGTCATCGATAAAAACCTTATTCCCACGGGAGAAATTCGTGATCTAAGAGGAACTGAAATGGATTTCACACAGCCAAATACGGTGGGATCAAGAATTGACCAAATTAAAGGAGGATATGATCATTGTTATGTTATTGATGAGAAACCAGGACAGATGAGTCTTATTGCCAAAGTGCATGAGCAAACAAGCGGTAGGGTCATGGAAGTCTATTCTACTGAACCGGGTGTACAATTCTATTCTGGGAATTTTCTTGATGGAAGCATTATTGGCAAGCACGACATTGTTTATAATAAGTATTTTGGTTTCTGCTTAGAAACACAACATTTCCCAGATTCACCTAACCACAAAAATTTTCCAAATACTATGTTATATCCTGGAGAAAAATATATGCACTCTACAGTTTATCAATTCTCAATCCATTAAAGCACACCTGAGTCTCTAGTGCTTGACAAAACAATCCAATAATTATGCCGCGGGTCTTTTTGAAGCCGTTAATGTGTTGTCTGATTATTTTCGCGGGAATTTTTTCCTTATCCTGTGAAAACCCTACTCGACCAAAAAAGATCACGGTGGGTTTAATTCATAATGAAATAATAGGACAAATGACAGATGAAGAAAAGGCCGCTATTGAATTCCTAAAACAGAACGAAAAATTGAGTCTAAAAGCCTTTACTTTTGACCAATTGAGTGAAACAACTCAAATCTTGGATGAAATCGACGTTTTGTGGTTTCATAGAGTTGACACCTCGCGTGTGCCGGTTATTAATAAAGAACCTCACATCCTATCATCTGTGAAAAATTTCATCCGGGAAGGTGGGACTCTTCTACTGACTCAGGATGCCTTTACGTACATAGTGGATCTTGGTCTTGAGACCGAAAGACCGCAGGTACGATATGTAGAAGTGCGAGACAGTGGCTATGGACGTAAGATAGGGTTGCATGCCTTCAGACAGCACCCCATTTTTGATGGGTTTTTCGGGGGTGCCAATATATATAATCCGTATCAAGATGTTAAGTGTCGCCAACTCGGCTACTTTGATGATATTGTGCCTCAAAATGGAAAGGTGATAGCGGTCGATTGGTCTTATATACACTTAAGGGAAAACTCAAAACTGATGTTGGAATATGAATATGGTGGCGGGAAGGTTATAGCCGTTGGTGCCTATGTCTATCTGGCTGCACCAAACTATCATAAAGATCATCTGACCCTTTTTCTCGAAAATATTTTCAATTACCTCGCTGGGCAGAAAAGATTTAAGAATAAACACTACTGGGACTATCAACCCAATTTGATTCGTTCTTTCAATAGAAATACACCTTCTGTTGAGATTCCGCCCGCTAAAGTGTGGGATAAGAGCCCAGGGTCTATTTCCCTTTATTCTCGAGATGCGTCCGAGAATTTCTGGGACGTTGCTGGACGTCGATTGGTTGTTATGGGAAAGGAAAAGGGGGGTATAGAAGAGGTTTGGGTGCATCCGTTCATGGCTCTGAGGGATTATAAGGTGGGAATTCAGTTCAACAGTGGTGACAGTATCCTATGGCTCAATGATCAGAACCCCGAGCTGGAAGTTCGCCCCGAATCTTTTTCAAGACAGTACAAGTTTAGAAGGGCATATTTAACAGAAATAGTCACAACTTCGATTACTAGACCCACTGGGGTCATTCATTATGAGTACCGCGGGGTTTATCCCGCAAAAATGATTGTCAGTTTTAAATCGAATATGCGTCTTATGTGGCCGTATTCCCAAGCGGTGACCAAGAATCTATTCTATGCTTGGGACCCGGGCTTGAACGCATTTGTCATTAAGGACAAGAATGAAGAGTCTGGTCTAATCCTGGGTTCCAACAGTCGTCCGTACAAACAAATCATAGGTCCTTTCAATGAGATAATCAAAGCAGACACTCTTCTGCGGGGAGTAGAGGGAGAAAACTTTCTTGTATCAGGGGCTCTTGAGTTCAACCTTGAGATGAATGACAACCTTGATATGATTATTACGGCATCCAATCAAGGGATGGTTGAGTTAGAGAAAGAATACAGAGCAGCCGTGATTGACCCTGAAGCGATGCTGATTGAAGCGAAGGAATCTACAAGCGGTTTTCTCGCAGAGCATACACAGGTCACAACGCCGGATTCCGTTGTTAACGAAGGTTACAAGTGGTCACTTATCGGTGCGAACCGGTTTTATGTTGATACACCGGGTGTGGGCAAATCATTAGTGGCTGGATATTCCACCACAGCCACTGGTTGGGATGGAGGCCATCAGGTGAACGGACGTCCCGGGTATGCCTGGTATTTTGGTAGGGACGCTCAATGGAGCGGATTCGCCCTTCTCAATTATGGTGATTTTGAAAAGGTAAAATCGATACTCACAATCTTCCAGGATTACCAAGATTTGAGCGGAAAGATTTTCCATGAACTTTCTACTTCAGGGGTAGTCCACTATGACGCAGCTGATGCGACGCCGCTTTATATAGTGCTGGCGGGACGATACCTGAAACATTCAGGAGACCTGAAGTTTCTTCGGGAGAGCTGGCCGTATGTAAAGAAAGCTGTTGATTTTTGTTTTTCGACAGATACAAACGGAGATCATCTGATTGAAAACACAAATGTTGGTCATGGTTGGATTGAGGGAGGAGGTTTATACGGATCACGTTCCACACTCTACCTTGCTTCGTGTTGGGCGGAGGCCCTAAAAGAAACTGCTTACATAGCATTGTCACTGGGCTATACCGAGGAGTCTGAAAAATATTTGAAGGAACATAAGATTGTAAGAAAAATCATTAATGAGGAATATTGGAATGAAAAAGACGAGTTCTTCTATTATGGGAAAAATAGCGATGGAAGTTTTAATCCGGAGCTGACAATTTTAGCGGCAATACCACTGTTGTTCGATCAGATAGATGAAGATAAAACATTCCCTGTTCTGGGACAATTTGGGCAGAACGGTTTCTCCTCAGATTGGGGAGTACGAATTGTAAGAAAAGAAAGTGACCTCTTCAATCCTAACGGCTATCATACTGGAAGTGTGTGGCCTCTTTTTACTGGATGGACGGCTCTCGCTGAATACAAGAATGGTAATTTCAAGCAGGGGTATTCCCATATCATGAACAACCTGCTGGTGTACCGACATTGGGCCAAGGGATTTGTTGAGGAGGTATTGAATGGTCTAGAGTACAAGCCGTCTGGGGTGTGTCCACATCAGTCCTGGTCGCAAACAATGGTATCACAACCTATCCTTGAGGGAATGCTCGGGCTAGAATCGAATGCTGTCGAGCATAAGGTTTCACTGTCGCCAAGTCTACCTGCTCACTGGGATTCTTTCAAGGTCAATAATATCAAGATCGGAGATCATGACTTGGATTTTGAGATGAAAAGGATTGAGGGGACAACAACCTACCAATTTGCCCACAGCGGCAGACGGCGATTATTATTGTCGTTCGCACCCTTCTTGCCTCCAGGAACCGAGATCCATAACGTCAAACTAAACGGCGGAGAACTTAAACCTAAGATTGATTTTAATAGTCGTCATACTCAGCTAATAATTAATCTGGAATTGAGAAAATCTTCAATTCTTGAGATCGAGCATTCTGGTAGCATTGATGTAATTCCCTTGGTGCCAAATCCAAAACCGGGATATAAATCCAAAGGATTCAGATTTTTAAGCGCAGATTTCAGAGGGAAAGAATTTATAATTGAACTTCAAGGTCGAAGTGGGTCGAATGAAGTAATTGAACTCTATATCTCCGATAGAGAGATAGATCACATAGAAAATGCAATGATGATCGAGCGGAAAGATAACTTACATAGACTTGCTATAAGCTTTGCACTGTCCAAAAAGAAGTACGTGAATAAAACTGTAAAGGTATTGCTCAAATGAAGTTTCGTGGGAAAGCAAAGGCTGCAGAGCGAATAAAGTGGTTTGCTACGGTTTGCCTTGCTTTGTCAATCTCTTCTGCTTACGGACAGTATTTATCGAACCTCAACGCTGACAAAGATGACGCTGTTTTTACTACGTATGCCGCCCCCCTGTCCCGGTCAGCATACAAAATTGATCAAGGTTATCATCTGGCGTGGTACCGCTCACAGGACCCGGTGTTGTTCAAAAGTGAAAAAGGTGGCAGTTTGGGCTTGGCATTCAGACTGAACGATGATTACCGGAATCGACTTTATCAGTTCTATAAAGAGCCGATCATAACCGCCACGTATAGTGACATGGTTAAGTTCTATTATTACCCCTTTCAGAATTTACGTGTTGATGTGTTCTTCACTGTTTATTCATCTTCTCTGACCATCATGCAAATTGAAATCATTAATGAAGGTAGTACTTCAATTAAATTGGAACTGTACCCTTATTATAGCCATGAAACAGGACGGATCGAGAAGCTTGGAATGGTTGATTCTCTAGCTTTCGGATTTGAATTTGTTAATAAGCGGGACGCGTGGATGGATGACCATGATATTCCTTTAATAGAAAACCTAAGAAGCATTTATCTCATTGATCAGAAGACTCATGGTAAAGGTGTTTATGAAAGTGAAAAATCATTCCTAAAAGGCATAAATGATTTAGCAGATACTGCAGATTTATCGGGAGGGAAGTTTTTCATTTTTTTGAATGATATATCTCTCAGCCCTGGGGAACAAAAATCAATAAGGATTGTGCGGGGAGTTAGCGATGCAAAAAAAAGCTATAATCAGCTTCGCTCTCAGTGCAGGCAGGCAATTGATTTCAATCTGGAGAATGTTTTGAGGGACAATGAAAAAACGTATTCAAGGATTCCCATTTTGAACTTTTCCAACAAAGATTACAAAAATCTCTACTGGAATGCATTTTCGTTAATAAGGCAGTGCATCATGCCCCCAGAAGGGGCCTGCAACTATAACTACTATGTTTTTTCCCGTGAGCCGAAATGGGGATGGGGCTATGGTGGACAGGTTTTCCATGAGAGTCTAGTCATGTTGGCTTATGCGCACATGGATCCGGAGAGCGCAATGGATTCGCAAAGGGTTTACATGGAAAGACAAGGGCCCAACGGATATATCAATTACCGAACAGGACCTTACCTCAATGAACAGATTGAGCACAACGGAGACTTCACTTCATCAGCTCCCTGGTACAATTATCAGAACTACGAGATCTTCAAGATCACTGGTGACAGAAAATTTTTGGAGCAGGCATACCTTTCAGGAAAAAAATTCTACAACTATTACAGTTCGAGACGGGATTCTAACAATAACGGTTTAAGTGAATGGGGTGCCCATGCTGAGTTGGAAAGTGTCAGGGATGGACGGGTGGCTGTATGGGACCGTATAGGTTGGCCATCCAATTTTGAAGGTCCTGACATAAATGCGATGATGGTTATGGAAGCAAAGTCTCTTACAAACATGGCACATGAACTGAGATTGACTGATGAAGAGCATCAATGGAAGTCAATTGCGGAAAGAAGAAGTAGATTGATTAACCACCATCTCTGGGATAAAAGAACAGGTTTTTACTACAACATCGATAAGAACGATCTAGACTTCTCGTTTAACAACAATAATGATTTGAAGGTCAAAGAGATCATCGGATTTCTGCCATTGTGGGCAGGCATCGCTACAAAGAAACAGGCTCATGATCTCATAAAGGTTATGACTGATCCCCATGAATTCTGGAGACCGTTCGGTGTTCCCACGTTGACTGCAAAAGATGAGTACTATAATCCAATAGGATATTGGAATGGACCCATATGGATCCAGTGGCAGTATCTTCTTTTCAGAGGCTTACTGGACTATGGGTATGTTGACGAAGCTGTTGAACTGGCGTCACGGGTAATGGATAATGTAATTCACCAATTGAAAGTGGATCACAATTTCTGGGAATTCTATAGTGCCGATGATTATCAGACGGGCTGGAATAAGACCTACATATGGACTGGAATTGTTGCAAGGATGTTTATTGATTTAGATCAGATTAATTAATCTGTAACACTAGTGTTGCGTTATGGGCCCCATGGATGGAAGTTCATCCGCTTCGGTCCAGACGGCCGACTTTATATACCGGTAGGAGCACCGTGTAATGTCTGTGATGAAGACAATGAGATTTATGCGTCAATTACAAGCCTGAACCCAGACGGCAGTGATATGCAGATCTATGCCCACGGTGTTCGGAACAGCGTCGGCTTTGATTGGCACCCCGTTACTGGTGACCTGTGGTTTACAGACAATGGTAGAGATTGGATGGGAGATAATAATCCACCGGACGAATTGAACCTTGTCTCTGAATCGGGACAGCACTTTGGTTTTCCTTATTGCCATGGAGGCGAAATTCTTGATGCAGTGTTTGGCTCCGGTCATGACTGCGCAAATTATGTGCCACCGGAGAGAAAACTGGGGCCTCATGTAGCTGCCCTCGGTATGCGATTTTATTCGGGTGAGTGCGTTCCTGGGACACAGCAGTGTAAGGGTTACAGAAAAGCACTATGCTGAGCTTTTGCCAAGCAATTACGAAACAACTCAATAAAATGTTGTCAGCTATTCAGGGCCACTGCCATTTTTTGTGAATCATCAAATAGATGAAATTCTGTCTGCAGCCCATCTTTCACCACAAACATATGAACTGACTGCGCATCTAAATTATCTGCTGTGTAATGTAGATAGACATGAACTCGGTCATCCTCCGCTGTCACATTTAAAATATCCACATTAAAGTTTGGAAATTTGATTGGTATTTGTGCCAAGAAGTTATTTAGAAAATCATCAAATCCATGATATTCTCCTGAAAGTTCGTGGTCTCCATTGACCTTAATCAACGCATCCTTGTGATAAATTTTACCAAGACTTGCCATATTACCCTCAGCAAAAGACTTATATCCACTCAAAACTAATTCTTTCGGTGTCATAAAATCCCCCATTTATATTATTGATAAATCTACCCATCATCCCACAAACAAAAAACCCCCCGTGAGGAGGCTATTTGAGCCAGAGGCGTTTTATTTTATTCCAAAACTACCCGAAGCACTTGGCCCTATAAATGTGGACCACAGCCAACTCCCTTCAAATTGATCTATAAAATAATCAGCATTCAGATAAATATTATTATCTTTCCATCCTGGATTCAAATTTATAAATATTTTCCCAGCTTTGATGCTGCCTACCAATTTGCCTGTGCCTATCTGGGGGCCAATCTCTTTTTCGCTAAAGCCATCTGCAGCACTGAAATCCCATGATCCAGTTATAGTTGAATCTGTATCAATAGTCATTTCCAGAAAACCGCTGGCACAAATCACCAGGCTTTTTGCAAAAAAAGCAGTGTATTTATAGGTAACATTGGAATTTTCTTTATCCTCACAAGAAAAGGAAAATATTAGTGATAATATGACACAAAGGCGTTTCATTCTTTCATCC
>JYMV01006096.1_pt1 | contig 13317 bp, 14 predicted proteins | sample 338911 | NCBI WGS metagenome assembly JYMV01 (sample SAMN03354496, study PRJNA234377) | hydrothermal vent metagenome | biome: Deep sea; feature: Hydrothermal plumes at the Eastern Lau Spreading Center, Western Pacific Ocean; material: Seawater | place: Tonga | collected 2009 | depth 2000 m m | reverse complement strand
TTAGTCCGATTACCTGTTTTATCGTCGCCGTAGCGTTTATGTCCTCAACACCCCATGAAAAAATGGATATTTTGAGATTAAAACCTTTTATGGGCTATACCATCGTAATGGAGGAATTACTTTAACGTCACATTAGGAGAAAAATTTGGCACATATTAGTACGGGTCAGGCTGTCGTTGAGTCGTTGATACGACACGGCGTTGATACTGTCTTCGGAATGCCGGGTGCCCAGACTTACGATCTTTTTGACGCGTTTTATGAGGCGCGTAAAAAAATTAAGGTTATTCTTGTAAGGCACGAACAGGCAGCGGCTTATATGGCATTTGGTTACGCGCGTTCTACTGGCAAGGTTGGCGTATTTTGTGTCGTGCCCGGTCCTGGTGTACTAAACACTATGGCGGCGCTTTGTACTGCCCACGGTGCCAACCAACCATTACTTTGCCTTACATCGGAAGTGCCATCGGATTTCATTGGAAAGGGACGCCGGCACTTGCACGAATTACCAGATCAATTGGGTTCCCTGCGATCACTCCTAAAATGGGCGGAGCAAATTGATCAACCGCAAGATGCTCCGGCAATGGTTAATGAAGCTTTTGTTCAGATGCAAAGTGGACGACCGGGACCGGTATCCTTGCAAATTCCTTGGGATACTTTAGGTGCTACGGGTGAAGTGGATTTGCTTGATCCCATTAAGATTCCGAGGATTTCTGGTACTCGTTCCGAGATTAGGGCAGCAGCAGAATTAATAAGCCAGTCTAAAATGCCGATGATCTACGTTGGAGGCGGTGCCTTACATGCTGGAGAAGAGGTTATAAGGTTAGCAGAAATTATAGGAGCGCCAGTGGCGTCCTTCCGTTCGGGACGTGGTGTCGTCAGTGATGATCATCCCTTAACTGTTATGTTGCCGGTTGCTGCAGAGTTGTGGGAAGAAATTGACCTAGTCATTGGGGTCGGGTCACGGTTAGAGGGTCTCTACATGCGTTGGAACATGATGCAATGGCAGGAACGTCCAAGAGAACCAAAAGTCATCCGTATCGATATCGATCCAAAGGAGATGAAATATTGGCCTCCCGATCAAGCTGTAGTTGGGGATGCAAAGCCGACTGTTGGGGCGCTTGCGGCGGAATTAGAGAAGCGTGGTGTAAGGTATCAGAATCAAACCGAGAGGATTTCCAAGGCCAAATCAAGAGTTTGCGAAGCTATACATTCTGTACAGCCACAAATTGCATTATTGGAAGTAATTAGGGAAATACTACCAAGGGATGGATTTATCACGGGCGAAATGACGCAAGTTGGCTTTACTTCTCAAGTTGCATTCCCAGTTTATGAGCCTCGAACCTATGTTACTTGCGGTCATCAGGATACTCTAGGTTATGGTTTTCCAACGGCCCTAGGGGTTAAAGTTGCCAACCCAGATAAGATCGTAATTTCAATAACTGGCGATGGTGGGTTCCAATTCGCAATCCAGGAATTAGCCACAGCAAAGCAATTTAATATTAACCTGATCACAATTGTGTTTAATAATTCAGGATATGGAAATGTTCGTCGTGATCAGGAAACTCGATTTGGCGGACGAGTAATCGGTGCCGATTTAGTGAACCCTGACTTCCTAGCGTTGGCTCGTGCTTATGGCGTCCAAGGTTATCGAGCACAAGATGCAGATGGTTTGCGGGAAGTGCTTCGTGTGGCCGTGGTAAAAGATGAGCCCGCAGTCATTGAAGTTATTTTGGAGACGGGTAGCGAGGTGTCTCCTTGGCCCTTCATTCTGAGAGATGCGTTTACTGGCAACACTGTTGTCTAGAACTGTATAAAGTGGGAATTTTGGAATTTAGCGTGTCGAATTAAGCTAATTGTTGCGAATCTTTAATGGGAATAGAAAGGGTGTCTTTCATGAAAGGCAAAATCACTCTGGAAGAGCACTTTGCCCTCCCTGAAACATTTACGAGTACCACACGTTTTTCCAAAAAGGGAATGGGGGAGGACCTTCGTCACCGATTAATGGACCTTCAGGGTGATCGCTTAAGAGAAATGGACGAATTTGGCATAGAGTTTGCTATCCAATCCTTGAACTCACCTGCCGTGCAGGCGGTCCCCAATGTTACAGAAGCTATTGCTCTTGCCCAAAGAGCAAATGACGTATTGGCAAATGAGGTAGTGAAACGCCCCGATCGGTTGGCTGGTTTTGCGGCTTTGCCGATGCAAGATCCTGAGGCAGCTGCTGAAGAAATGAAGCGCTGCATAAAAGACCTCGGTTTTGTTGGAGTTAATGTAAATGGATTTAGTCAAAGAGAGAACCAGAATAGTCTCGTCTATTATGATGTCCCTGAATTTCGTCCATTTTGGGCCTCAGTGGAAGAATTGGAGGTACCTTTTTACCTTCATCCGAGAAATCCGCTGACTGATCAGATGCCGTTTTTTGACGGGCACCCCTGGTTCACTAACTCACCTTGGGCCTTTGCGTTGGAGACGGCCATGCATGCATTGCGGCTAATGGGTTCAGGTCTTTTCGACGAATACCCCAAATTGCAGTTGGTGATCGGGCATCTAGGCGAGCGAATTCCATTTGACCTGTGGCGCTTAGACCATCGGTTAAAAAAATCACCGCAGGGTATTCCAGCAAAAAAAACCATGCGGGAATACATGCGGAATAACGTTCATCTTACTACCAGCGGCCAATTTTATGACCCACCACTTCATTTAACCATGCACGAAGTCGGTGTGGAGCGAATAATGTTTTCCGTGGATTACCCGTTTGAAACCACCGAAGACGCATGTGTTTGGTTTGACGATGCGGTGCTCACAGAGCCGGAACGGCTTGCCATAGGGCGAAACAATGCGATTAAACTCTTCAATTTGGATTTAAAGTAGAAATCCCAAATCCAAACCACCGGAACTCAAAAAACGGATTTTTATCGGCAAGTTTTTCTAACTAACCTGCATTGTTGCAATGGTGCATCCTACAGCAAAAATGGGAATGGGGGCGTAGAACCAAATTTGTCCTGTGTTCCCCTCGCATGCTGCGGCGATAGCAATGAAGGTGCGGATTTCAAAGCCACCTTGTCCGCCTTCTGCGTAAGTTTGGTCATCTGTATAGGCGAGGAGGTCTTCTTTTCGGTTACCTGCCCATTTTTGAAGAAAATCTCTGTCCCAAGTTTCATTAATTTTTCCTGAGTCGGGTGTAGCAGGCCAGTGGGAGATGCCGCCTGTACCAACGATAGCAATTTTCTCTGGGGCAGCGTCGCAGGCATCACGGAGCGCCTTACCGAAGGCCCAGACCCTATGTAGGGGCGTTAGTGGTGGACCTTGGCAGTTTATATTTACGGGAATGACGTCCAGGTCATAACGGGGGGTCAGAAAATGTAGCGGCACCATGATACCGTGGTCAAACTTCCACTCCTGGGCGTAGGCCAGGTCAACGTCTTGCATGATATCCTTGATGAGACGCTCTGCTAGGTCAGGATTACCTGGAACGCGATGACGTTTGATCCCGAGCCATGCCTCATCCTCGATAGGCCCTTCATAGTCATCTGCCATTCCCATACAGAAGGCTGGCATATTATCCATAAAGAAATTGGCAAAATGTTCGGCGGCTATTACTACTAACGCTTCTGCTCCCGATTTCTCAATAGATGCACGCATTCTACCGAAATTTTCATAGAGTCCATCACGGAGGGCAGGGTCCGCCCGTTCTGCCCGGCCTGTGATACCTGGTGCGTGGGAGCACACTCCGGCAAAAACCAAACTCATAAATACCCCCCTCCAGTTCGTACATACATACCTGCACGCACTTCTCCATGTTCTTCGATTCCATCCTTCATTGCCTGGATATAATCATCCCACTCGAATTCCCACAGTGCAGCATAGTGCATTAAAAGTTGTCCATTGACACCGAGTACATATAACAAGCCTATGTCCGGCTTGCTAATTGCTGAGAGTTCTTCTTCCGTGAGTTTATATTCCGTAAGTACCGAATCAATATCAATCTTAAACCGCTCAACTAGGCTGGGATCTCGGTTTAAATTGTATATCAATTTTTGGACGGAATAGAGGCTCATGGTGGAACCCGTCTAATTATTGGGAAGTGTCTAGCTTCAAAAGTTATAAAGTTAAATGCGAATAAACATGAGGTCCGTAATAGATTAAAAACCTATCTGAGTCTTGGTTCTCTCCAAATCCGGTTGCTTCTTAATATTTGGGAGGTGACCCGGCATTTTTAGTGTTCTAGTCTTAGGATTTGGCAATGTAATTATTTAAGTTATGTTTGTTGATACGTAGTACAGGGGGCAATTCGAATATTTCGATCGAAAGCGCCACTGGCGATGTGTCATAGAGAGATTTTACGTACAAGGTTAGTGATTCAAAAATTTCTTCCATAGCTTTTTTTTTGATGGCCTCTTCTCGGCCAGGTCCAAGTTTCAACTGGAGGTGTACAAAACAGGCATCCAAATTGCCATCTGCTATCTTATATGTTTCTCGACGCGCAGCTCTGGTGCGCATGCCTGATAAAGGGAAGACACCAGTCTTAATGCATGCGTCATGTACCTCATCGACTAAACCTTTCAAATCGATCTTTTCTTCCAAGTTAGCCGAATATTCTACAATAGCATGGGCCATCGAAATAATTCTCCCTCCTAAATTTTAATGGTTATCTCGCCAACATCAACGGTAAACGTTGACAATTATAAATTATTATTTAACGAGTTAGTCAGCTTATAAAATAGTGTCAATCGTCTTTAACTTAAAGATAAATTACCAGAGGTGGATATCCTGTTAGCATTAGACAAATTGAAAGGTTCCATGCCTCCTTTAATCACCCCTTTTAAGGGTGGGGAAGTCGATTATGATACCTATGCTAGTCTTGTAAAATTTCAGATTGAGAGAGGTTCTCACGGTATTCTGGTAAATGGCACGACTTCAGAGCCTTCAACATTAACAATTGAAGAACGAAATAAGGTTGTTGACGTGGCCGTTGAAATCAATCAAGGCCAAGTACCAATAGTCGTTGCTTCGGGATCTCAGTCCTTGTCCGAGACAAAAACGTTGACGAACTATGCTAAAAAGGCGGGGGCCGATGCTGTCTTAATTGTAACTCCTTATTATATCCGCCCTTCTCAGCAGGGTTTGATCGAATATTACCTTGAGGTTACAGAGGGTCAAAACATTCCGTGGATGATCTATCATATTCCCGGAAGAGCTGCGGTGTCAGTGACTTTGGATACGATCAAAGAATTACGAGACTGTTCCCCAACCTTTGTAGGCATGAAGCATGCGGTTAATGATTTGGGATTTGTCTCGGAGTGTCTCGATGCCTTCCCTGATTATCTAATATTTGTGGGTCTCGAAGAATTGAGCTTCCCTGAAATGGCCATTGGCGCCGTGGGTCTGATGAATGCGGTGGGAAATTTGCGACCCGATGTACTAGTCGATATGTGCCAATCAGTGTGGGATAATGATCTTTCGAAGGGACAGGAACTTCATCAAAAACTTTTTGAACTCAACCAGGCCGTATTTTACGATACTAACCCAATACCAATTAAGTATATGATGAAACGCCTTGGTATAATTCCCGCTAATGAGCACCGGCTGCCCATGCTACCGGCCTCTCCTGAATTGGAAAAACGCCTAGACGACGTACTTGAGCGTGCAGGATTTTTTTAGGGAATTAAAAAAATGAGAATTGCCACTTACGAACAAGAAGGGAAACAATCGTTTGGCGTTGTTATTGGCGATGCTATCGTAGATTTAGGTCGACGAATTGGTGATAAGTATAATGGCGTATTGGAGCTGTTGAGGGCAGAAGCTTTGGCAGAGGTCGCTGAAGTAATTGCGGGTGCTTCTGCTGATGTGAAATTGGATAAAGTGAAGCTATTGAGACCTGTTCCATTCCCTGAGAAAATATTTTGTGTCGGTGTTAACTATATAAATCGAAATGCTGAATATAAGGATGGCTCGAATGCACCCAAATATCCAAGTATATTTGTGCGAACTCCAGATTCCCTCGTTGGGCACGGTGCCCAGATTGTGCGACCTCTTGAATCGGAGCAGTTAGACTATGAAGGTGAGATTGTAATTATCATTGGAAAATCTGGCCGAAGAATAAAAAAGGAGAACGTCCGTGAGCATATCGCAGGTCTCACTATCATGAACGAGGGTACGATACGCGATTGGTTACGGCACGCTAAATTTAATGTCACACAGGGGAAAAACTTTGCATCGACTGGTGCGATGGGACCTTGGATGGTTACGACGGAAGAGTTTCCTGATTTCGGTAAGATTAGCCTAGAAACACGGGTCAATGGGGAAGTTCGTCAATATGACAGTACCGAAAACATGGTATTTGATTTTGAATATTTGTTACCATACCTTTCGACCTTTATGGAGCTGAAACCGGGGGATGTGATAGCTACGGGTACGCCAACGGGTGCAGGGACATTTTTTGATCCACCTAAATGGCTGGTGCCGGGCGATGTGGTAGAGGTTGAAGTAGGTGGTATCGGGACGCTACGTAATACAGTTGGAGATGAAAAAAACTAATGACGGGAGGGATAGTAAATAGTTGTAAATTAGACCTTAAATCTCCCCCTAATGCTTACCAGGGTAATTCCTCTCCGTCGAAATTCCAAAATCGGCCGGTCTCTGCTAGGGTGAGGCCAGAGATAACATGACGCATTCCTGAAACTGATTCTTCCGCACTATTTGTCGCATGTGGACCGCCCATGGCAGTTCGTGTCCAACCCGGGGAGAGGGAGATCACAATAATGTTTTCTGATTTTAACCACTCTGCAAGCCCTTTTGACACCATATTTAGGCCAGCCTTGCTTGCGCAGTAGCCGTATTTACCGGCCCATGCGAGGTTTGTAATGGACCCCAATCCTGAGGAAAGGCTGGCGATTTTCTTTTGTCGGCCCGCTCTAATATTCTCCAGGAATGTGCGCATCATCTCCTCCCAAAAGGCGAAGTCATAATTTTGAATGTCAGGATCTTCTTTCATTTCATAAACCCCGCGCCCATAACCATCGGCAATCCCAGCATTGTTTATTAGTAGGTCTATTGTCAGGTTCTTTAATTCCTTTGCAGCGGCTTCTATCTGTTTTTTGTTACCAATATCCATTTCTCTGAGATGGATATTACCTCGGCTATCAGTAACCATCGCACTCAACTCTGCAGCCTTATCTGGCTGGCGACAGAAAGCATGTACTTCCCATCCATCCTTTAAATATTGCCTGGTAAACTCCAAACCCAGTCCCCTGTTCGCACCGGTAATAAGCACTGAAGGCATATTTGATTTAACTCCAAAAATTCTTCTATTTAATCCACAACGGCAATGGCATTGATCTCAATTTTGCATCTTGGATCTGTTGCCATACGAACTACCTGGACAGTGGTGGTTGCAGGTTTAGCTTCACCGAAAAACTCAGCCCAGACCCTATTGAGATCGTCCTGCTCGTCCATGTTGGTAAGAAATCTATCTGCCGAGATGACATCATTAAAGCTAGCCCCGGCTGCAGAGAGTCCCTTGTTAAGTTGTTCAAGAGCAATCCGTGCCTGGCCTTCCATGTTATCGGGCATGGCATCAAACTCCTCTGGGCGGTGAGGGTGGTGATGGTATACGGGTGCCGCGGTCACCCCGGCACAAAAGATCATTGAGCCGCCCGTTACCTTGATGGCTGGGGCGTAGGGCATCCACATATCCGGTGCGTCAGGCCAGTGTAGGTTTTCGATTTTCTTGATCATATTTAGATCCCCTAGTCTGTAAAAGAGAATTTTAGATCTATATTACTTACTTTCAATTATTCTCAATGAACTTTCAATCCTTCGTGCTGAAGATATAGTTAGCGTAAATTAGGGAAGGGGTTAAAAATGGCATTTAATTGGAGAAACCACGACGACGACACCATTGAGTATCACTTTAATCCCAGGCTAACTATTCCGGATGCAATGGATCTCCTCCAGGCCATGCCCGATATTGCTGCATCGGCGCGTATGAGCCTCGATGGGTCTATTGATATTCGTTACGGCAAAAGGCCGAAGGAAACCCTAGATGTTTTTCCAGCCACAACGGAAGTTATGGGCGATCCTCCCCCTGCACTGATTTTTATCCATGGTGGATACTGGCGTATGATGGATAAGAGTGATCACAGTCATGTAGCCTCTGATATGGTGCAGAGTGGAGTTACGCACATCTCTCTAAATTATGACCTCTGCCCAGAGGTCACTTTGGACGATATTGTTGATGAGATTCGAAACGCCATTATTTTTATTTATAAATATTCCGCCAAACTGGGTGTTGATAGAGATCGTTTATTTTTATCTGGTCACTCTGCCGGCGGACATCTCACGGGAATGATGCTAAAGGAAAATTGGGTTTTGCATGGATTGCCTGCAGATGTCTTCAAAGGAGCTTTACCGCTATCCCCGGTATTTGAGCCTGAAGCGGTCATCCATACCTCGATTAACGAGGATGTACGACTTAATATAGAAATGGCGCAGCGAAACAATGTTTTAGCTAGCCCGCCTACCATCAAGGCACCTATTATAGTGGCTGTTGGTGAACTGGAGCCTGAAGGTTTCCGCCAGCAATCAGTTAGCTATGTGACCCTATGCCAAGCTAATGGCATGGAAGCTGAATATTACGAAATTAAAGGTTGTAATCATTTTACAGCATTAGATGCCTTCTCTAGAAACAATCACGAGCTATTTCATAAATTGATTTCCATAATTAGTGAGTCATGAGAACAAGAAATAATCCCAAATTGGTTATTTTCTATGGCGATTTTTTATAATTATGTTATTTGCCTGGCAGTTTTTTCGGGTTATTCTTAAACACAAATTTTGAACCCTTACGAGTGGATATATTATGTCTAATATTAGTATGCTTGAGATAGCGGAATTAGAAAAAACGGAATTAGCCCCATTTATAAAAAAAGCCCTTGAGAGCAAAGCTCCAGATCCTGCTTTTCATGCAATAATGGGCCATAATCCTGAATTGGCGAAATCAATGTATGTCGCATGGGGAACGGTGTTCCAAACGGGCAGGGTAGACCATAAATTAAAAGAAATTATTCGAGTAAAGTTATCCCGTGCCGCTGATTGTAATTATTGAGGTAACGTCAGATCTGCTTCGGCGAAGCAGCAAGGTTTGACAGAAGCGAAGATCGATGAGGGCATCGACAATTATGAATCTTCCCATAATTTTACTGAAGCGGAAAGGGTGGCTCTCCGATACAGTGAACTAATGGATACGTGCCCAGAAAAAATAGATGAGAAGTTTTACTCAGAATTAGCTAAACATTATACGACCGAGGAAATCATAGAGCTTGGTATTTATATCGGGTTCAACGTTGGCTACCATCGGTTTTTTGGAACGCTGGATTTTTATCCAATGTTTGCCCCCGATGGAAAGTTGGTTGATCAGAAAACTTCCCGGGAAATTTATGGAGATACCCCGGTCTCTCATCTGAAAGGCACCTCGGAGCCAGAAAAATTTGGTACAGCATTAAGGATCATGAATTATGCCTATGGTTGATATAGTTCCGCTGGAAACTCTTGCACAATCGCCCTTGCGTTCTTTAATAGATAAAGTGCGCGATCAGAAAATACCTGACCCACTTTTTTTTCAAATTTTTGCCCATGTGCCGGGTTACACTGAAGCCCTCTTTGATGCCCTGCATCGTTCCCATATGGAGGGCAATGTAGATCATAAGTTGAAAGAGATTATCCGTATCCGTTTAGCTCGTTTAGCCGGAGATCAATATTTTTCCAATTTGCGTTCTGAAGTCGCCATTGACGCAGGGCTAACCGAGGAGATCATTGAGGCTGGTTGTGGTGATTTTGAGGGAGATAAACGTTTTAATGAAGCGGAAAAGTGGGCCCTAAGCTATGCCAAATTGATGTACACGGAGCCGAAAAAAGTAAACAAACGTTTTTACCAAAAGGGTAAGACCTATTATTCTGAGGCGGAAATCATGGAGCTTGGTGCATTCATTGCTTTCCATTATGGATTACAAGTTTTTATGCGCACGATAAAGGCGTTTCCGTTACATGATAAAGACGGCAACCTAATGACACATGCGGAAAGTCGAAAATACTATAGTAGCAAATAGAAAATTTTTATTCTTTTCCAAGTCGGTGGCATTGGGAGCCTGGTTCATTTACGTCAAGATTAGGTCCTGTTTGCAGTCCCCGAAGCGGCGTGTTTCTTACATTTATGGTTAAGTTGATATTGCTTCATCTTCTTGGCGGAGACGAAACCTTTGTAATTTTCCAGTGGCAGTCTTGGGGAGTTTATCAACATACTGAATGGTGCGTGGGTACTTATAAGGGGCAATTCTATTTTTGACGAAATCCTGCAGGGTTTTGGTAAGATCATCGCCCCTTTTATTTCCATCCCTCAACACAATGAATGCTTTTACGATTTGGGTGCGTCCGGGATCGGGTGAACCGATGACGGCACATTCCGCAACTTCGATGTGTTCTAATAACACACCTTCTATTTCGGGACCTGAGATATTATAGCCTGACGAAATTATCATGTCGTCGGCGCGTGCAACATATCGAAAATAACCCTCCTCATTAGTTTCATAAATGTCTCCAGGATAGTTCCAGCCGTTCCGCACATAGTCAGATTGGCGCGGGTCATCCATATACCGGCAGCCTGTTGGGCCTTTAACCGCCAGCAGTCCCGGCGTGCCGGAAGGAACTTCTGACCCCTTTTCGTCCATCACTTTGGCTTGATAACCGGGGATAGCTTTACCCGTATAGCCGGGTAGCATTTCGTTGGGTGCTGCAGAAACAAAAATATGTAGCATTTCCGTCGAACCTAGTCCGTCGATGAGTTTGATGCCCGTCGCCTCATGAAAAGCCTCCCACGTAGCCTTTGGTAACGTCTCACCAGCTGAGATGCCTTGTCGCAAGCTTGATAAGTTAAATTTTCCTGTCAAATCTGCCATGGAGCGGAATACGGTTGGTGCCGTATATACTTGGGTTACTTGATAGTTGCTGATGGTTTCCGTCAGAGCTTCGGGTCCTGTTCCCGGAAAGAAACGAGTTGAAGCGCCAAAACGCATTGGAAATAAGGTGACGCCACCTAGACCGAAGGTAAAGGCTAAGGGAGGGGTTCCCGAGATAACGTCGTTCGGTGTGATTTTACCCACATAACGGGGGAAGCAATCAGTTATGGCCATAATATCGCGGTGAAAGTGAATTGTTCCTTTCGGTTGGCCCGTAGTGCCAGAAGTAAATGCTATAAGTGCCACGTCGTCGGCAGCTGTATCGGCATTCTTTAGATCTGAAGATTTTCCCTCGGCCGCCTTTTCTAACGTTGCTACGTTACCGCCCCCTGCCATGGTAGTGAAGTAAAGGAGGTGTTTGAGTTCCGCAGATATGGCTGCAGCTTCTTCCAAATCTGTGTCAAGGTTTGTATCGCAAAGCGCTATCGTTACACCTGCTCTATCTAATATATATGAAAGCTCTCTGCTGCGGAGAAGGGGCATAGTGGTGACACAAATGCCGCCGGCTTTCAGAACAGCAAACCAACAGGCGACTAGCATCGGTGTGTTCCCTGCCCTCAGTAAAACCCTTCCACCGGTAACCAGACTACAGTCTTCTATCAAAACCCGTGCAAGACGATTGCTAAGCTTAAGCAATTCATTATAGGTCCAACTTTTATCCTCGTAATGTAATACTGCCAACCCACCAAAACCCTTAGCCACCATCTTATCGAGAAGTTCGACACCGGCATTCTGATGGTCTGCGTAGGTTGTTAATTCGGGAACTCCTGAATAGTCATATTCAGGCTGTAGGTTGGTATCCGGCAGTAAATCTCTTGCATAGGTATCCCTATGGGCGGTTGGAACACCGCCAGGTGGTTTCTTTTCAATTTTGTCCCTGCTAGATTTCATGGTTTTTCACAGATTACCCGGTATTCGCTCTATTTATTCACCGGTATTTATGCTTAAGCCTTTGAGATTTGCAACAAGATCGTAAGCGTTAAGGTTTTTCCCTCTTTGTGTCTTTCCACAATTTCTCTCTCATAATCACTAATTAATTCCACAAACCCATTTTGACTAAATTTGCTACCCCCCAAACACGATCAACCGGAGATCTTGTAAGATGGACGATTGTAAGTCAGTAATAGGTTAATTTTAAACGGTTTCTATTAGGCCAGCTAAGGTGGTGTTGACCAATTTCTTCGGTCCTCTTAGGTTAAATGTCACTCAAACATAAGATCGCGTTGGTAATTAAGTCCATTTAAGCGGCAGCAAACTGCGTCGTATCCAAAAAAAGGTTTAGTTCCTGTGACTATCTTGCGTATTGAAGAAATGATCTATGGGGTAAATGATCTCAATACGTGCGTTGAATTCATGGAGAACTGGGGACTTGAGAAAGTCGAATATAGCGTTAACGGCGCAGTATTTAAGACCAGCGAAAATCAATTCATCAAATTACTAAAGAGAGATGATGTGTCATTGCCCCCAACTCACGAACAAGGTTCAACCGTTCGAGAGGTTATTTGGGGGGTAGAAAACAAGGTTGATATAGGAAAGATTGCCGCTGAATTAAACTTGGATCGCGATGTTTCGGTAGACCATAACGGTGGATTACACTCTCAAGACGACAGCGGAAATTTTATCGGGTTCAGACCTGCAGATGTTATTAAGGCAAATACCCAGAGAGCGGAATTCAATTTTCACGATAATATTGAGCGTTTGAACGCAAGAGCGTGGCCCGATGAGCGCGCTCATCCGCTTCGAATTGGGCACATAGTTTATAGCATAGAACGTGAGGGTAATTGGGATGCAGCAAAATTTTATATGGACCGTTTGAATTTTCGCCTGTCCGACCGGAGTAAGGATGGGGGTACTTTTTTGCGCTGTGATGGATCTCAATTTCACCATACACTATTTCTTTTTCATCGGCAGGGTACTAGCCGTTACTTTAATCACGTGGCCTTTGAAGTGAATTCATTTGACGAGATAATGACTGGTGGTCGGCATATGTTAGAAAGTGGTGCCCAAAGTATTTCCGGTCCTGGGAGACATTCACTCGGTTCAAACTTGTTCTGGTATTTTAAAAACCCCTGCGGAGGAGACATTGAATATTTTGCTGATATGGACAGGATGACCGACGATTGGGAACCACGTTTTTGGGACGAATCCCCACCTTATGCACGATGGATGATCGGTGATGACGTTCTAACCGGTTAAAACGTTTAATCCCATAAATAAAGAGGTTAAGAAATAAATTGGGACTAGATCCACTGACTTGAATTTTCGCCTGTCCGACCGGAGTAAGGATGGGGGTACTTTTTTGCGCTGT
>JYMV01025813.1_pt1 | contig 13324 bp, 11 predicted proteins | sample 338911 | NCBI WGS metagenome assembly JYMV01 (sample SAMN03354496, study PRJNA234377) | hydrothermal vent metagenome | biome: Deep sea; feature: Hydrothermal plumes at the Eastern Lau Spreading Center, Western Pacific Ocean; material: Seawater | place: Tonga | collected 2009 | depth 2000 m m | reverse complement strand
TTCGGGGCTATTTGGCTTGTATTGCTCAAGCTTAAAACCTTCCAACATCTTGAGTATTTGTAACACACTGATACCACCAGATGCAGGCGGTGCGATGCCACAAACCTTATATTTTTTGTAATGGCCGCAAATGGCATCACGCTTTAACGCCTTGTAATCGGCAATATCTTGTTTGCTTAATACCCCTGGACGTATTGAAGAATTTTGCACAGTTTTTGCGATGTGCTCAGCCAGTTCTCCCTGATAAAAATAATCAGCACCTTCCAGGGCGATACCATGAAGGGTGCGCGCCAGCTTCTTATTCTTGCGTTTGTATCCGGCTTTTATCGGTGTGCCACCGGGATAAAAATAAAGTTTCGTATTGGTAAAGGCCTGCAGACCTGGATGCAAATCCAGTCCCACTAACTTTTCGAGGCGCGGGGTGACAGTGAACCCTTCTTCAGCAATGGCCGCAGCGTCTAAAAACAGTCTTTGCCATTCCAGGACACCAAACTCCTTGTGGGCCAATTCCAGTGCACGCAGAACGCCGGGGACACCAACAGAACTGCCTCCCACTACTGCTTCTTTCCAGGGAATGGGCTTGTTGCCACGCATAAACATAATAGGGCTGACAGCAGAGGGCGCTGTCTCCCGACCATCAAAGGTGTGCAGTTGTTTATTTTCGTTATCCCAATACAGAATAAAAGCACCACCGCCTATCCCTGATGATTGCGGTTCCACCAATGTCAGCATAGCCTGGATGGCTATCGCTGCATCTATTGCGCTACCACCTTCATTGATTATTTTTTTGCCGACCCACGAGGCGTATGGGTGGGCAGCCACCACCATATAATTTTCAGCAGTTACCGCTGATTTAGCCTTAAATCCAGTAGCCGCTTCAGGCTCACCGTCTTCTCTTACTTTTTTACCTGTCTGAGCCAGTGAGTTGCTGGCACAAGCAAACAATAAACAAAGTGTGAAGATTCGTTTAAACAATGTGTAATTTCCTCGATAGATAAAATCTGAGCCAGAAAATGAAAAACCGATTTAGCAATACTTTTTCGGATCGGGTTGGCGCTTTTCCAGGAATGCGCTAAATGCTTCTTTGGCGGCTTCCGATTTAAGTTGCTCAACAAAGACATCAATTTCATTGTCTATGTGCAATTTTACGCGATCTGATGCAGATTTCATTAAGGCTTTTGTGTGTTTTAAAGCCGCAGCCGGTTTAGCACCGAGTTTCTGAGTAACTTTCAGACAATGTTCCGCTAACTTTTCTGCCGGCAACACATCATTCACCAAGCCAAAGTCTTTTGCTTCTGTTCCGCCAAAAGACTCTCCCAACATCAACCATTCGCTGGCTTTACGCTGACCAGCTAACTGTGGCAACAGTAAACTGGATGCATACTCAGGAACCAAAGCCAGGTTAATAAAAGGAAGTGAAAAGACGGCAGAATCATCACAATAAACAAAATCACAATGCAATAACATGGTGGTACCAATCCCTACTGCCATACCTGACACTTGTGCCACAACAGGCATTGGAAAGTTCATCAACGCCTGCATAAATTCCAGAGTTGTGGCTAACTCTGCCTTGCTCTCTACCTGTGCAAACTGTGCCAGGTCATTGCCCGCGGTAAAATGCGCGCCTGCCCCTTTGATTAGTACAGATTTAATGGCCGGATTGTGCTGTTGCTCATTGAGTTCATCGGCTAACTCTTTGTACATTTCAGCACTTAAAGCGTTGCGTTTTTCTGGACGGTTTAAGGTTAAGATCAAACAAGATTGGTTTATTTCTTTCAAAATCAGCGACATAGCAATTATTATTTCTGTTAATTTTGTGGCATATTCATTTCAACATAAACCTTGCTATGCTGCTATGCAATCCCAAACTGAGTTTTTTCAGCATAATGTCATTATTTAAGTCAGTGTTACCCAATCATCTTCCAATTAAAACCAGGCATTGGTTGGTGCTGTTTATCTGTGGCATAGGCGCTACGATATTATTTGCTTTTGATGAGCAACTACATACACAGTTAAATTATGATGTTAGTGCATTGGTTCAGGGACAGTGGTGGCGTTTACTCAGCGCACACCTTCTACATACCAACCTCTATCACTTGTTATTAAACCTGGCGGGATTATTTTTACTTTGGGCATTGCATGGCGAATATTACCAACATAAAAACAGCCTGTTTCTAATTCTGTTATGTAGTTTAGGTACCGCTACCGGACTATTGGTTTTCTCCGACCTGACTCATTACGTTGGTCTTTCAGGCACCCTACACGGTTTATTTGCCTGGGGCGTTATTCAGGATATTAAACGCGGTTATAAAACCGGTTGGCTTTTGTTGGCGGGTGTAGTTATTAAACTGCTTCAGGAACAATTCTACGGAGGCAGTATAGCCACTGAATCTCTGATTCAGGCAAGGGTCGCAGTGGATGCTCATTTGTATGGCGCGTTATCGGGATTGTTAGCCGCGGGTTTAATATCTCCGTGTCAGCAGCATAAACAGGCGTCAAACGACGCCTAAAAGAAAACTTTCACTGATTTCTCAGTTCAATGAAAACGAGAATCATAGATAATTTTTCCACGAAAAAGGGTATTTAATTGTATTTTGGCAAGAATTTAAAGGTAGAGGTTTATGGAAAAGAATAGCGAAGAGCACATCTTAAAAGATGGGGACGAATGTAAAGTTATATCGGGAACCCATTCAGGTAAATCCGGTACAGTACGCGACGTCAACACGAGTAAAGGCGGTAACGTTACAATCACCGTAGTACAAAAAAATGGTGATCGATTCAAAACCCTCGCTCGCAATGCTCGCAAGCATAAAGACACATAACAGGTCAGATTAAACTGGGCGATAAATGCAAGGCCAGCGCTCATTAATCGCTTGAAATAGCCATACATTTACTCGCCCGATATTATGACGGCTACTTCACATGGGTTTCCATCAGTTTGTAAATGCGGCGATACTCATCCAGCCATGAACTTGGCTCTTTAAAGCCATGAGGTTCCACTGGATAAATCGCGGTTTCAAAATCTTCTTTTTCCAGCTCAATCAGACGTTGAACCAGGCGCACTACATCAACAAAAAACACATTGTCATCCACCATCGGGGCATTGATCAGCAATGGTTTTTTAAGTCCTTCAGCAAAATAGATAGGCGAGCTGCGTTCAAACGCGATAGAGTCTACTTCAGGTGTGTTCAGGATATTTGAGGTATAAGGCGTGTTGTAATGTGCCCAGTCAGTTACCGGACGCAATGCAGCCCCAGCCTGAAACAGATCAGGTTGAGTAAACAACGCCATAAACGTCATGAAACCGCCATAGGAGCCACCATAAGTGCCTACCCTGTCGCGATCAACACGCGCATTTTCCACCAACCAATCAACTCCATCCTGTAAGTCCTGAATTTCTGGTGTCCCCATCTGACGATAGATAGCGGTGCGCCAATCGCGGCCATAACCCATAGATGCGCGGTAATCCATATCCATCACGATATAGCCCTGTTGTACTAAAAAGCTGTGGAACATAAATTCACGGAAGTACCCCGACCAGCCAAGATGAGAATTCTGCAGATAACCCGCACCGTGATTAAAGATAACCGCAGGATAATTTTGTTCGGCAGAAAGTTGCTTTGGTATATAAACCCGTGAATAAATCGGTTTTTCGCTGTGGTCTGATTGCACCGGCACAATTTGCGGAGCCACCCAATCAAAACTTAAAAACTCTTCACTCACTGTATGGGTCAAACGTCTCACGTCAGCACCCGGCTGGGCAGACAAAACATAAAGCTCCGGAGGCAATGTGAGTTTAGAATGTTGTACGACTAATTTGGATTCATCTGGGCTCAATTGATAATAGCTTTCGCCATTTATATCAGTGATGGCCTGAATTTCTCCAGAGTCCAGCGCAACCCGATATATTTCATAGATTCCAGGGTGCTTTTTATTGGCCTGAAAGTACATGAACTTGTCATCTTGAGTCAGAGTTAACTCATCCACTTCATAAGGGCCAGGAGTCAGATTTTTTGCTTCGCCATTGAGTGTTTTCGTATACAAATTGGCGTAACCTGATTCTTCAGATAGGTAATACAAGGTCTCGCTATTGTTTAACCAACCGAAGCTGTTAAATTTATAATTAATCCATGCGTTGTCGTGCAGACGGTGTTGCTGGTTAAATTGTTGCTTGTCCCAATCAACAGTGGCTATCCAACGGTCTTTGTTGTCCCAGGCTTCCAACATAACAGCCACCTGAGAACCGGTTTCACTCCACTGAATAGCGCTCTGGTCCCAATACCAGTCCAGCATCAAACCAATCGCTCTGGGTGTGGCTTCAGACTGATATTCCTCACCTTTGCGCTTTGCATTTTCCGCTTTTACATCAGCAAGAACATCTTCATCAAAGCCAGCCAATTGCTCATAGCTAAGCAAGTGTTTTTCCTGCGAGGTCAAATCCAGGTACCAGATTTCATGCTCAACCGGCTCAGCATCCGCCACTCTGGCTCTGACACTCTCCGCCTTAATTCGACCGTTCTCTTTAATGTAATTCGGCATGATATCGCTATCAGAGCGACTTTCCACATCGTCTCTGGTGACTAAAATCGCCTTACTAAGATCGGGAGAAACGCTGACTTCCACCAGTTCGGTGGCACTGTCAAAGTAAAATACGTTGGCGTTATAAACCGGATTTTCAGCTTTCAGTGTTTGCTGATGGTCGAATTGCTGCTGTCGCTTTTCGCGTTGTGACGCCACATAACTGATCAGTTTAATTTGTTCTTCCGCAATATAATCTTCCGGCTCTTCAAGCGCTTTGGGCGCATCTGCAAAGTGCCAGGCTAATAGTTGCGAGACACCGCCCTGCTGCATATCCACCACATAAACCGTCCCAGCATCGGAATAAATCAAATCGCCGTCATTGCTGAATTTCAGGTTGTAGGGTTGGCCTAACTGTCTGGTGTGCTGTCTAACTTCACCTGATTGCAGATTTTTACTGAAAACGCTGTTTTCATATACCCAGGCAAGTGTTGAACCGTCTGGGGAGCGCACTGCATCATCAGGTACCAGGTGCATATCAGACAATGGCACCAGCTCTCCGTTACCCGCATCTGGCTGTGTGGTATCCAGGCGCCATAAATCGTTCACCACTGAATCCTGCCTTTTGCGACTATAAATCACTGTGCTGGAATCATCGGCCCAATAATAATGGCCGGGCTGGCGACCGAGCCAGTCGGGATCTGACATGATCTTTTCCAGAGTGATGCCGTTGGGGGTGGCCTGATTAGCCATCTGGGCAACCACTGGCGGTACCTGAGTTGATTGTAGTGCTAGATTATTCCCCTTAGTTTCAGCGGTTGCAGAGCAAGCGGTTAACACCACCACACTAGCACTGAGCAGGGATATTTTTAGTTTGCGGGTAAACATATTTATTCCATCGTTATTGTTGTTTCTGGACAATAATTCATTAAACCGTCATTGTGTAGGGGTTGCAAACACCGCCAGAACAATATTCAGTAGTGACTGATCTTTAGGTGTTAACTTTTAGTAACAAAGACAACCCGATTGTTGAAGAGAAAATTATGAAACGAATCTTTCTGCCTGTAGTACTTTTCCTGTGTTCAATCAACCTGGCGTGGGCCACTCAATGCCCTGCCGAGCTTAAACATCTCAAGCGCAAATTAAATAGCCAGGAAACTGTAAATTTATGTAACGAATTTGCTGGCAAAGCGGTTCTGATAGTAAATACGGCCAGTTACTGTGGTTTCACACCACAATTTGAAGGGCTTGAAGCATTATATAGCGATTACAAAGATCGCGGTTTTGTGGTTCTGGGATTCCCAAGCCATGATTTTAACCAGGAAGATAAGGATGAAGCCAAGACAGCTGAGCTGTGTGAATTGACTTATGGTGTGCAATTTCCCATGTTCGAACCTCTGCATGTCAGAGGCGATGACGCAGACCCAATGTTTAGGCAGCTAGCCAAGGCAACCGGAACTGCGCCTAAATGGAATTTCTATAAGTACTTAATCAACAGTACCGGCGATACCATAAAAAGTTATTCATCTTACACCAAGCCAACCGATGCCGATTTTATAGCGGATATCGAAAGCGCACTTCCCCAATAATTTTGAGCCAAAAAAAGCCCCGTTAAATTAACGGGGCAATAAGCACACTCAACTTGGAACACACTTTAGCTAACAGACTTGTTATCGGGGAGATAACAATGTCAGCTTTGCTAACTGCAATAGTTTAGGCAGCGGTTTTACTGATTAGTTCAATAATTTTTTCATTTGCTTGTGCAAAAGCATTGTTTGCCGACTCCTCTCCCATTGCCAAACCTTCTGCGTAAACGAACTCAACATCGGTAATACCAACAAAAGCGAAGAAGTCTTTTAAATAAGTAGTCTGAGAATCTTTTGCAGTACCCGCATACATGCCACCACGTGCCGCCATAACATAGACTTTCTTATTCTCTAACAATCCTTGAGGACCATTTTCCGTATAGCGGAAAGTAATGCCTGCACGAGCAATACGGTCAATCCATGCCTTTAACGTGGAAGGTACTCCAAAATTATACATAGGCACGCCCAAGACGATAACATCGGCATTTTGAATCTGTGCGACAAACTCATCCGACAAACTGGCCAGTGCTTTTTGCTTATCTGTGCGTTCCTCAGGCGTCGTCATCCAGGATTGCATTTCTTCACCGCTTAAATGCCCAATGTTTCTTTGACTCAGATCCAGTGTTTCAATGGCAACACTTTCCCCATCATTTAGCTGGCGTAAAAAATCCTGCACCAATTTATTAGAGTTACCCTGTTCACCATTAATACTGCTGTTTACCACTAAGATATTTTTCATTGCTTGCTCTCACTCATTTAATTAAAAACAACTGGCTGCAGTATCATTTATATTTTTTCGATTTAAAATCGCATTATTTAGGCACTTAAATCCTATTTTTTAGAAAATTAGGTGAATTCTCAATTTTTGAGGCCCTTAAACACGGCGAAAAACGCTGAAAACAACGAGAAAATTCATAAAAACCTGACTAGGGGGTTAACAATTAGCCAGATAATTCACACTTTTTAACCGAATTGTTTACTTCGTCAGCAGTTAATAAATTTGTCATAAAAAGGGGTTGACCTACCCAATCCAGATCAGCATAATACGCGCCACTCGACAAGCAGTCGGGTACGGCTAAGTAGCTCAGCTGGTTAGAGCACATCACTCATAATGATGGGGTCGCAGGTTCGAGTCCCGCCTTAGCCACCAACTTTTTTTGCGGAAGTGGTGAAATTGGTAGACACGCTGGATTTAGGTTCCAGTGCTTCACGGCGTGAGAGTTCGAGTCTCTCCTTCCGCACCATAGATTGTTGGGGTATAGCCAAGCGGTAAGGCAGCGGGTTTTGATCCCGCCATTCGTTGGTTCAAATCCAGCTACCCCAGCCATTCAAGAACGCCAGACCAATGTCTGGCGTTTTTTTTATGCCTGATATCCCCTACTTTTCCCCAGAAGCGCGATTTCATCTGGACTTATGGTTCGACAAAAGTCAGTATTGGTGCCAAAAAAACTATAAGGTCTTTATTTTGGTCAACGAAATCGTTTCTGCCATTAACGGCGTACTTTGGGGCAATACGATATCTCTCCCCATCATTGGCGGTGTCCCCATCCTTATTCCCCTGTTGGTCTTCGCAGGTTTTTGGTTTTCAGCAAAATTAGGCTTCCTGCAATTCCGTCATTTTGGTCACATGTTCTCAGTAATGAAAGGCAGTACTAAAGGCGGCGCAAATGGTATTTCTTCATTCCAGGCTTTGTGTACCAGCCTCTCAGCCCGGGTCGGCACAGGTAATTTAGCCGGCGTAGCGGTGGCCATTTCATTAGGTGGTGCTGGCGCCGTTTTCTGGATGTGGATGATTGCCCTGCTAGGTATGGCCACTGGTTTTGCTGAAAGTGTTTTAGGTCAGCTCTACAAGGTAAAAGATGACAACGGCGAATTTAGAGGCGGTCCCGCTTATTATATCCAGCAGGGACTCAATAAACGCTGGTTAGCCATTGCCTTCTCGCTGTGCTTGTTTCTTGGTTATGGCTTTATTTTTAGCGCGGTGCAGGCAAATACTATCACCGACGCACTCAACAATGCTTACGGCATTCCAACCTTCTATAGTGGTCTGGTAATCATTTTGGTGGCCGGTGCCATCGTGGTAGGTGGATTAAAACGCATCGCCTCATTCGCTGAATACATCGTGCCCTTCATGGCAATTGGCTACGTTACTATCGCCCTGGTAATCACCCTGATCAACATTCAACATGTACCAGCCGTCCTGTGGGATATCATTAGTTCTGCATTTGGTTTACAGGAAGCGGGCGCAGGCGCACTAGGGGCTGCCATCAAAAATGGTATCCAGCGAGGTTTGTATTCTAACGAAGCAGGATCAGGTAGTGTGCCTCACGCAGCGGCCGGTGCCACACCAAACCCTAACCACCCGGTTTCTCAAGGGTATGTACAAATGCTAGGGGTGTTTATTGACACCATGATCCTTTGTACCTGTACGGCAATCATTATTTTACTGGCTGGCGGCTCACAAAGTGATCAGATGGAAGGTATCCGTTTAACCCAATCAGCAATGGAAACTCACCTGGGCGGCGTGGGCGCAGATTTCGTCGCCGCTGCGATTAGTCTATTCGCATTTACATCTGTGGTGGCCAATTATGCCTACGGCGAGAGTAACCTGCATATGTTTAAGCTGGATCACAAGGTAGGCCGTACCGTGTATACCACTGGGTATCTGGCGATGATCTTGTGGGGTTCCAGTGCCGCTTTACCGGAAGTCTGGGCAATGGCAGATATGGCTCTGGGTATGATGACGGTTATTAACATAATCGCGATTATTATGCTCACCCCGACCATAGTGGCTATCAGCCAGCATTACTTTAATAAACACAATGCCGGTGAGCGACCTGAATATAAGAATGGTGATTGTGAAATTCAGGGCGAAACTGAAAAAGGTATCTGGTAGTCAGATACGCTTTTTCCGGGGCAGAATTAAACAGCAATTCTGCCTTAAAAAAACGCCATCCTGATTAATTGCAATACCAGCATTATGCCCACCAGCGGCCAAATCCAGCGAGTGATCTTTTGCAATTCTTCCGGGCTGTGGCGTTTACCGTGCTTTTCCACTAAAGGCACCACAATAAACAGTGCCAAAAACAACAGTCCTAAAATTATCAATACCGTCATGTTCTTACTCCCAACGCCCTTTTGAGCGCCTGTTTTTTTAACGGACCACTTCGCTGCGCAATAAACAGTCCGGCATTACGTATTAACTTTAATATTGGATTGGGATTGCAAAAAGCAAGATTAAATCCGTCCATTGCCGTCATCATCAGGCCATTTTCTTTGCGACGCGTTGTTTCGTACTGATTCAGTTGTTCTGTCATTTCAACTTCAGGATTTATCTTAAGCAATGCGGCAACATCCTGAAATCCGAGGTTCACACCCTGTCCTGCCAGCGGATTGATACTATGGGCGGCATCACCACAAAGCACGACACGTCCCTTGTGATAATGATTAGCATGATTACGACGAATTGGAAAACTGGCGACATTGAGTATTTCGAAATCGCTATGTAGCTTTGGGAAAGACGCCAAAATCCGCGCTTTTAATTGCTTTTTGTCCAACTGAGCCAACTTCTGAATTTCATTAGCAGAGTGGTACCATACCAGGGTTGCGAATTGTTCAAACAACGGCAAATAAGCCATCGGCCCTTCATTAGCAAACTGCTGAAAGGTATGTGGCAAACTTGGCTGTGCCGTTTTGATATTGACGGAAAGCACCTTTTGTTGGTACTGCCAACCAGTTTCACCCACCTGCAAAATCTTTCGGATGTTGGAGTTGCCGCCATCAGCACCAATGACTAAGGAGGCCGTATAAACATCACTGCCTAATTGACAACGTCCAGATTCTGCATCCAATAAAGATCCGTCTTCAAACCATGTTAGCTGCGATTCAAACTGACTTAAGGCCTGATGAATTGCCAATTGCAAATGGCGATTCTCCATTAAGAACCCCAGGTGACTGATACCCAAATCGCTGGCTGAAAAATGAGTTTCACAACCGGGTTTTTCCCACACAGACAATTTGCTATAGCGCTGCAATCGCTCCATCTTTAAATACGACCAGGCACCCAGTTCCGTCAGTAGCTGCTCTGAGCCGAGACTAATTGCCGAAACTCTGATATCTGGCTCAGGGGGCAATTCTGACCAGTCAGGGACATTGGGCTCCACAATCGCTACGCTAAAGCCTTTCTTCACAAAGCCCAGAGCCGCTGCGGCACCCACCATGCCACCGCCAAAAACAATCAGATCAACGTGTTTTTGGTTCATCGTTTATCTATCCACCTTAGTAGATAACCAAAGTTCGTTAAACAACGAAAACTTTTCTGAAATGTTGATTTTTTTCAATGACATGAGTTTGTTAATCACAGGCAGTACAAAGGCCCATAATAGCAAAGCTGAGGATGGCTTGTGGAGTTTTTAGCTGTATCCGATTATTTCTCTGTACCCATAGAAAACGCCAGTTGCGCTTTAGCGATGAAAAAGTCACCTTTGGCAGCTAATAAATCGCTTCGGGTACTGGTTAGCAGATCCTGAGCATCTAACACGTCATTAGCGGTACTCAATTGTTCCTTGTAACGAATTCCACTAACCCGAAAGTTCTCTTCCGCCTGACTCACTGCTTTTTCCAGCACCTCGATGTTTTGTCTGGCTTCCTGTACCGCCAACCAGGCACTGTGAGTTTCCTGCTGCACTAACTCTTTACTTCGCGCCAGATTTTTTTGAGCAATCTGAAGATCATGAACCGCATTTCGATTTCGATTACGGGTCGAAAAGTTGTCCCATAATGTCCAGTTCATATTAATACTAAGCTGAGTGTCTCTGGCAGCACCGGCAAAATCAAAATGATCAGATAAATTAGTTTGTGTCACTCTGGCGGTAAGAGTTGGCCAATACCCAGACACAGCACTGCTTTTGCTGCGTCTTGCTATTTGCACTGCGAGGTCAAGTTGTTGCAGGTCCGGACGACTGGCTAACGCCATTTGCAAACTTTGTCCCAATTCTGGTGTATAAGAAATGTCAGGGTTGGAATCCTCAGGAGACACTTCCACCAGGATGTTTTGATTTAATAGTATGTTTAAATTGGTAAGGCTTCGCTTTGCGGTATTTTCAGCCACCAGCAAAGCCTGTTCGCCGCGCGCAACCCGAACGTCGGCCTGGAGTAAATCGTTGCGCCAAATCTTGCCATTGGCATAAAGGTGTTGTGCGTTATCCCGGTGCTGCTTTAAACGCGCCAGTGATTCCTTCGCTTCTAGTGCCAGAGCCTTGTTGGTGATTAACTGATACCAAATCTGTTTGACATCAAAAATCAATTGCTGCTTCTGGCGAAGATAGCCCAACTCCGCATCCAGCGCTCTTAATTTACTGATTTTCCACGCCTGCCAAACGGTTGGATCGTACAGTACCTGATTTAACTCTAATCGCGCAGAGTACGAGGTTAACAGTGTGTTATTCTGATTATCAAAAAGATCTTCACTTCTGGATGCGCTTAAACTGAGCTCAGGAAACAATTGGCCATAAGCAGTTTGCTCATCATTGTGGGCTTTTTGTAGCTGCTCCAGGGCGATCTGATAATTAATATTCTGTTTAAATGCCTTTTCCAGAACCGCATCCAGAGTTTCTGCCTCAGCGCCAAACCCCAAAATACTTGCAATTACCACACAAGCTTTTAACCGTTTTAAAACCACGCCTTTAACTCCACATATCGACCTGAGATCAGAATAGACTCATTGGTTTGGATATCCCACACCACTCTCCTGAGGCCGCTGGAAGGCTGGAGAATTGGAAACAGGCGCTTCACTATTGCAGTACCAATAACTTCACCTTTAAACAACACATCGGTAGTATCGCCCACTTGCAATAAATCGGTGTACTCTGGAGGAACGTCTAATGACATGGTTAATTGCGTCAGGGAGGCAAACTCAATAATAGGATCACCTGGTTGCGCCCATTCCCCGGCTGATATTTTTGTATTTGCAACAACACCATCATAAGGGGCGAGTAAAACCGCCTGCTCCACAGCCAATTCTGCCAGCTCAAATTTGGAGCGATTAACCGCTACTTTGGCTTCAGCTGTTCTTACCGAAAACTCAGCCTCGGTTAATGCTATATCCGAAAGAATATTTTCATTTACAAGGCGTCGGCTTTTTTCCAGAGCGTGCCGTGCTGCGGCTAGCTCAGCTTCCGCCGAAAAAAACATAGCGCGAGCCTGGCTTAACTCGGCCTTGAGTTTAATATCATTGATCTGGGCCAGCTTTTCACCACTTTGCACAAAGCTACCATCGGGAGCAATCCACGTGACCTGCCCCTGTTGCGCCACCGATAATTTAGCTTGCTGGGCAGGCACAACCACGCCTCGTAGATGTACTGAGGCCAGATTTTCTGCCGAAACAGCTTGGCATAAAAACAAACTGATGAATAAAAATAATCGCCTAATTAAAGCCATAAATCCGCTCTGAAAAATTTCCTGATTTTAAACATAAAGTGTCGCCACAGAGGCTGGTTTTCACCATAAATCTTAGCCTCTCCACTTACCCCTACCGGCAAATAATCTCCCGGCTGCCAGTCCGTGATCAGCATCCTGACCAAAACTTTTTGCTCAACACCAGCTGATTTAGCCAGTGCTGAGATCACCTGAACTTCAGCTTCATGTACCCGACTAAGCTGAGCCGTTAATCGCACCTTAGCTTTGTCGCCTGGAGAAAGGTAAGAAACATCCCTTTGATCAACTATTGCATCGAAAAAGCGGCTGTTTTCTGACAGCAGTTTCAATACTTCCTGCTGCTCAGCAAAATAACGCCCTTGCAATAAGTCCGGAGATAACCCTTCAACCATCCAGTTGCCTTCAGGGGCATGGACTTTCAAATCACTTAACTTTTTATTGGTGGACTGCAGCTTTTCAGCCACAAGAGCCAGTTCAATCGCCAGTCTGGCCTGAGTGGAAGATTCGTTTTCCAACATAGCTGCCACTTTCTGGCCTTCCAGCTCTGCCCGTCGCGCCAGTAAATCTTGCTTTAACATCAGTAATTCCGGTGATGACATTACTAACAATGGCTGTTCAGAATTAACCATCAAGCGGCGTTGCTCTGAGTAGTTAACCTGCTCGACAAAGGCGTTCACCGGGCTGTAAACAATGTGAGTTGGCGCTTCTACCACCCCTTCTGAATACAAGGTCAAGCGCGGTTGCCAAAAAACACTCACACAAATAGCGATAAACAATAACGCCAG
>JYMV01017029.1_pt1 | contig 13325 bp, 9 predicted proteins | sample 338911 | NCBI WGS metagenome assembly JYMV01 (sample SAMN03354496, study PRJNA234377) | hydrothermal vent metagenome | biome: Deep sea; feature: Hydrothermal plumes at the Eastern Lau Spreading Center, Western Pacific Ocean; material: Seawater | place: Tonga | collected 2009 | depth 2000 m m | reverse complement strand
TATAATCGACATTGAGCGCCATCCCACGGGCGTGTTCTAATGCGACCTCTATATTTAGTTTAGCCGCATCGATCCCAGTTACTGTTGCCCCCAGACGCGCCATAGGTTCGGATAAAATCCCACCCCCGCAGCCGACATCCAACAGTGCAAGACCATTAAACGGGTGGCTCCCAAGGGAGTTAGGTGCGTTGCCCGCTGTGATTTGGTCTCGTATATAGGCGATACGTGTCGGGTTCAGCTTGAATAAAGCAGCCATGGGGCCGTTCGGCTCCCACCAGCGTTGGGATAACAGTTCGAAATGCGCCACTTCGTCTGCATCAACGGTTCGATCGTAGGGGCGTTCTGATTGGTGTGAGAAAATAGGCACTGACTATGGTCCGGTTGCGTCGACGGTCCGAGCACAGTATCTATAATTGTTCCCCAACCGCAACCAGAAGAGGCACACCCGCATTTCGTCGCGCATGAGTATTAGCTGACGGTATTTTAACCATGACCCGTGTTGTTCAAAAATTTGGCGGCACCTCACTCGCTGACATCGATAAAATTTGCGATGCTGCTCGTCACGTCCAGCGAGCTGTAGATAGTGGTGACGAGGTTGCCGTGGTTGTTTCTGCAATGGCCGGAACCACAAACCAATTAGTGTCCTGGACTCGTGAGATTTCGGCGCTGCACGACGTGCGCGAATATGATGTAGTGGTTGCAACTGGTGAACAGGTGACCGCTGGTTTGATGGCGATGGCGATCCAGGCACTCGGTATTCCCGCTCGCTCTTGGCTTGCTTGGCAGGTGCCGATTGTTACGGATGGTGTTCACGGGAAGGCCTATATCGAATCAATTGACACCGCGGAGATATCGAAACGTTTATCCGCCGGGGAGGTAGCTGTAGTACCCGGATTCCAAGGTGTAGGTCACCGAGACAGATTAACTACTCTTGGCAGAGGCGGTTCGGATGCCTCAGCGGTTGCGTTGGCCGCTGCGCTTGGTGCTGATATCTGCAACATCTACACTGATGTTGATGGCGTCTACACTAGCGACCCGCGCATTGTGACTAAGGCCCGTAAGCTTGACAAAATTACCTATGAGGAGATGCTTGAAATGGCATCCCTTGGCGCAAAGGTTTTGCAAAGTCGAGCGGCTGAGCTCGCAATGCGGCACCAGGTTGTGGTCCAGGTGTTGTCGTCCTTTGACAATTTGCCGGGGACTCTGTTGGTTGATGAGGATGCAATCGTGGAACAGCGGGTCGTGAGTGGAGTTGCCTACAGTAGGGACGAAGCAAAGATCACTTTGACAGGTATACCCGACCGTCCCGGTATTGCCGCTAGCATCTTTGGGCCGCTTTCTGATGCTAGCGTGAATGTCGATATGATTGTGCAAAATGCGTCAGATGATGGTGCATCCGCGGATCTAACCTTCACCGTTGGCAAGGCCGACCTAGATCGTGCAATTGAGGTGATCGGGGGGGTGCGGGATTTATTGCAATATCAGGAGCTTTTGTCTGACCCCAATGTGGTCAAAGTGTCGGTGATCGGAGTAGGCATGCGCACTCATGCCGGTGTTGCTAAGACGATGTTTGAAACTCTTGCAGAGAAGGGGATCAATATTCAAGTTATTTCGACCTCTGAGATCAAAGTTAGTGTGCTAATTTCGGAAGAGTACACTGAGCTTGCTCTTCGGTCGCTTCATACAGCGTATGATCTCGACGATGAATAACCGAATTGACCGGGTATGCGGCTGTGTACAGCTGATCGGGAGTCAACCGCATTCGTTACGGCGGCAGGCCACAATATAAAGATTTTAGTGTCAATTATAGACTTGTCATTAACTGGTTGTTGGCGCCGAGAGCCCGTGTCCGGCGGGTGGAATCAGTGATTGGGAGGGTTACTATTGCTGCCGAGAAAATGCGTGGGTGAGCTAGAATAGCGGTTTTGGCCTATCGCTGGTACTTCATACGGAATTTTGCGATGGATCATTTTAGTCGTGATTAATCTAATTATGTCACTGACTTTCTTCTTGGTTGAGTTAATCTTGGGCATAAATGTTGTGTGAGTTTCAGTCAGTGCGCGGAGTGCATCCGACGGGCGGGGATTGGTTGGTGCCGCCGGGTGAGAAAAGATTGTGGATCTAGGCGGCGAATGACGTTCTCAGACGAACTTAATTTAGATCCTAATTTAAAGGGTGAAACCGACTCTTATCGGGGTGTTGGTGATGAGCTTCGGGCATTGCGCGAACAGCAAAGCCACAGGCTTGAAGACGTGGTCCAATCGCTGAGAATAAGTTCTAGATATCTCCGTGCGATCGAAGAGGGAAGCTTTGAAAAGCTCCCCGGTCCAGCGTATGTGGTCGGTTTCTTGCGTACATATTCAAAGTTTTTGGGGACTGATCCAAAGACTGTTGTCGACCGATTTAAGGCGGAATCCACTGGATTTCATTCTAAACCGGAACTCGAATTTCCGACTCCGCCTCCGGAAACAAGTGTGCCTCGCACGGCAATCGTAGTTGGTTCTGTTGTAACGGCGGCAGTAGTTTTTGGGGCTTGGCATTTTTGGCAGACTGACGAGCAGGTAAGATTCGATGCCGTTCCCCCCGTGCCTGAGGGATTTGGTGACTCAAGTCCTACTGATTTGCAAAATTCGGCTCTGCCAGCAGATGAGCAAGTTGTGCTTGAGATCGATGAGTCGTCTGACATTGAAGCGACGCCGGAGCCGATCGATTCTGCTGTCGTTGCCATCGAATCGGTGGATATTGAAGCAGAGGAAGAATTAACCACCGTGGTTCCTGAGAAGTTGAATATGCCTAGCGACGTTTCGGGAGACTACACTTTTGTTCGTGATTCTGTGTCGAACAGTTCGGAGACGATCACTGGCGACTTGGTGGAAGCTCCTGCAGAGCCGAACCTAATACCGACCCCACCTCCCCCACCTACGAGCACTGTCAGTCAGGAACCACCTCGTGTTTATGGACATGAGAATGCCGATTCAAGGGTGACGCTGCTTGCGCGTCAGGATAGCTGGGTGCAAGTTCAAAGCGCGGAGAACCAGTTGTTGATTACCCGCATCCTGTACTCCGGTGACAGTTATCTAGTGCCAGATCTTGAGGGTCTGACCCTGATCACCGGAAACGCGGGCGGCCTGGAAATTTTGGTTGACGGCGAGTCCATTTCGCCATTAGGTCCCGAGGGTGCAGTACGCCGCAACATCCCGCTTGAGCCGAATGCATTACGAGCCCTTGCGGAAAATGAGAGGCAGTAGCATTAGTTCTTGTGCTCAACCTCTGTGGCCTATTGGTGTTACTGTCAATTTGTTGCTGGGGGTTCAGATGCCGAACCAGAAGAGACCACTGTGAGCGTGCGCCCTTATCGTGATATTTCCCGCCGAGAAAGTCGTCAGATCAAGGTTGGGGAAATTGCGGTTGGTGGCAATGCCCCAATTTCCGTGCAGTCTATGACTAATACCCCGACTGCAGATGTTGCAGCGACGATAGAGCAGGTGCGGGCGCTGGAAGCGGCTGGTGCTGATATTGTACGAATTTCCTGCCCCGATAAAGAATCAACCGTTGCCCTTGCAAAAATTGTATCGGCAGTAAAGGCGCCGATCGTGGCAGATATTCACTTTCACTATAAGCGGGCACTTGAGGCGGCTGAAGCTGGTGCGGATTGCCTTCGTATCAACCCGGGGAACATTGGCGCGCCGGATAGGGTTCGGGCAGTCGTGCAGGCAGCGAAGGACCATGGTTGCTCCATGCGAATCGGTGTAAACGCTGGGTCGCTTGAACGTGATTTATTGGAAAAATATGGGAAACCATGTCCAGAGGCGATGATCGAGAGTGCGCTCTTTCACGCTCGTATTTTAGAGGATCACGATTTTTATGACTTTAAGATCAGCGTTAAGGCATCTGACGTATTTTTAACAGTCGCCGCATATCAAGGGTTAGCGGAGGCGTGTGATTATCCTCTTCATGTAGGGATCACCGAGGCTGGTGGGTTAATGACCGGCACCGTTAAATCTTCTGTAGGACTTGGCATGCTACTTTGGTCCGGCATTGGAGATACAATTCGTGTGTCGTTGTCTGCGGATCCAGTTGAAGAGGTTAGAGTCGGGTTTGAGCTATTGAAGGCCCTTAATCTGCGTCATCGTGGTGTAAGTATTATTTCTTGTCCGTCCTGTGCCCGTCAGCAATTTCCAGTAATAAAAACAGTTGAACTATTGGAGAAGCGTTTGGCGCACATTGAGGTCCCAATGACGTTGTCCGTGGTGGGATGTGTAGTAAATGGCCCCGGTGAGGCTCGCGAAACCGATATCGGCCTTACTGGTGGTGGTAAGGGAAACCACCAGGTTTACTTGGGTGGGGTTACGGATCACAAAATTACAGATGAGGACTTGGTCGACAAACTGGTCCAGCTGGTAGAAAAAAAAGCCTTGGAGATCGCTGCTGATTGTGAAGACGAATAAATGTCTTATAACACTCTGCCGCTATGCTCAGCTATATACCTAAAGTCCTGGCAAGCCTTCCTTCGTCTTCTTCCGTAAGGGCGAATGATTTTTCACTAACTTCCACAGCGATATTCGATGAAATTTGACGAACAAATCGACAAGATAAGTAAGCGACACGCAGAACTCAGCGAGCAGTTAATCGAACCTAGTATATCGGCTGATGATCGCATTCGCCTTTCTAAGGAATACGCTGAGCTATCGCCAATTATTGAGGCAGCTGACGAGCTGCGCAGGGTGCACGACGAAATGAAAGATTTGGCAAAATTGATAGCAGAATCAGACAGTGACAGTGAGTTTCGTAAGTTGGCGGAATCTGAATTTTTTGCGCTTAAGCACGATGAGCCAAAGCTTGAGCGTCAAGTGCAACTTTTGCTTTTACCCCGTGATCGTGACGATGATAAGAACGTGATCATGGAGGTGCGTGCGGGCACTGGTGGTGGGGAAGCAGCCTTGTTCGCTTCCGATTTATTTCGCATGTATCAACGATATGCAGAGATGCGTGTATGGCGATTCGAGGTGTTACACTTGTCGGAAACGGGGCTGGGTGGATTCAAGGAGGCTACCGCATCGATTACCGGGCCGGGTGTGTTCGCCCGGATGAAATTCGAATCAGGTGTACATAGAGTTCAACGCGTGCCAAAGACTGAGACATCGGGACGGATTCATACCTCAGCAGCGACGGTTGCAGTGCTGCCTGAAGCCGAAGAAGTCGATATTCAGATCGACGACAAGGATCTCAGGATTGATGTGTTTCGAGCCAGTGGTCCGGGCGGGCAATCGGTAAATACTACCGATAGTGCAGTTCGCATAACGCATCTGCCTACCGGTACCGTAGTGTCTCAACAGGATGAAAAATCTCAACACAAGAATAGAGCCAAAGGCATGCGAATAATGCGAGCGCGGTTGTACGAACAAAAACGAGCTGTGCAAGCTGAGGAGAGAGCTGCCGATCGGCGTTCGCAAGTCGGAAGCGGAGACCGTTCAGAGCGAGTTCGGACTTATAACTTTCCGCAAGGTCGAATCACAGACCACCGAATAAACGTCAGTGAGTTTGACATGGATAAAATGTTGCGCGGCGAATTACTCGACCCATTTATTGATGCATTATTAGCTAATGACCAAGCAAACAGATTGGCCGAACTTGGCTGATGAGGGTCACATTTCAGAAACAGATTCTATCAGCCTAGTCGATTTGGCCGGGTTAATTGATTGGGCTGGTATTGTGTTGGGCAAAACTGGGTTGGAAAATCCTCGGCATGAAGCTCGGCTCCTTGTTAGTTATGGCCTGGGAATCACCATAGAGCAGACTTTATATGACCAATCACGGCAGTTGGCTGAGGCTGAGTTTGCGTGTGTTTTGCCACTAATTCGCCGTCGTAGTGACCGTGAACCCCTTGCTCATATTACTGGTATTAGAGAGTTTTGGAGTTTGGAATTTGGAGTTGGAGTGGACTGCCTGATCCCGCGTCCGGACAGTGAATGCATAGTAGAATCAGCTCTTGATATATTGCGATATCCGAAGTCTGAAGCTCACGTGCTTGATCTCGGGACCGGAAGTGGTTGCTTGTTGTTGTCGGTAATGCACGAGCGCTCCTATGTCAGCGGCATCGGTGTTGATTGCAGTTATGAAGCCGTTTGTCGTGCTAGAGATAATTCGCGTCGATTAAAACTGAACGAACGCGCAAACTTTATGGTTGGCCAATGGGGTGCTGCATTAGAGCGTCGGTTTGATCTTATCCTGTGCAACCCGCCATATGCTCGTGCGCAAGAAATTAATGGCCTGATGCCAGAGGTCTCATGCTATGAGCCGCACCTTGCTCTTGATGGAGGTGCTGATGGTCTCTCTTGCTATCGTAAGATAGCGCCGCAACTGTCACGTCTGCTGATCCCGCGCGGCATGGTTTGTATTGAGGTGGGTCTTGGTCAGGCTGATTCTGTCGTAAGACTATTTAGCAAGTACGGTCTAGGTTTACATGCTCGGCGAACTGATCTCGGTGGGGTTGAGCGGTGCCTAGTATTCGTGTGTTTATCCTCGGTATAGATGGGTCCCAAGAAAAGGCTTGGAAAGGTGTGTTGTAAAAGCTAACTTGTTTGTGCGAGAATACGTTGATAGGTGGGCGCAATAGAGTTTGTAGCCACTTAGCTTCCCTAGCAGGATTTACCGAAAAAGGCACGGGATGGTCACGGAGGTGGTTGACCCTCCACACGGTGTTTCCTGCCCGTACAAATGCACAATTATGTTGCGATAAGGTGATGAAACAAAATCACAATCCCAATCCCAAGAGACATCGCGGTCGCTCTAATGGACGGCGAGGCCCGTATGGCACAAACCATTCTATGGAAAGTAATGGGCCCGAAGTCAAAATCCGCGGCAACGCTACGCAATTGTACGAAAAATATCAGTCGCTTGCGCGTGACTCGGTATCGTCAGGTGACCGGATTGCCGCGGAGAGCTACCTTCAGCACGCAGAACATTATTACCGCGTCATGATCGTGCAATCTGCGCAAACTGCGGATGGCCAAAATGGGGGCCGATCGCGTGGAAACCACGATCGCAATAATCAGTCCGGAAGTACCACTATTGCCGAGGAGAACCAGGAAACACCGGAGGTGGAGACAAGCCAAACTCCCTCCAAGACTATAATTTAGCGGGACAGAATCGCACTAATTTGATCCTATTTTAATGTGCCGTCCTCCCGGGGAGAGCTGTCGCCGGGAATAAATTCGACACTGGTTCCAAGGGCATTAAGTCAGATATTTGGTCAATCTGGGGAACGCAGCTAAATTTGCGACCCCTTGTGTTGCCGATTTACAACAACCACATAAGCGTAGACAACCATTCCGGTGCCGGGGCGCCGGCCTCTGGATATGTATTTGAGGGTTTTTATGAAATTGGAGAAATATACAGAGCGCGCACGCGGCTTTATTCAGTCCTCGCAAAGTCGTGCTCTTGCCGCCAAACACCATTATTTCACGCCAGAACACCTTCTAAATGAATTGTTAGAGGACCAAGAGGGGTTCGCTTCGAATCTAGTTTGTGCCTCCGGTGGTGATTCCGAGACGGTAAAGCAATCAGTCCGGGGCGAACTTGCGCGCCTGCCTAAGGTGGATGGGGGGGATGGTATCTCTCAACTTTTTCTTACGCCAGAGTCAGCCCGGCTATTTGAAAGTGCAGAGCAGTTAGCTGGGGAAAAGGGCGATCATTTTGTGACTGCTGAATGCCTTTTGCTAGCTCTCGCAATGGCTTCGGGTACACCGTCAGAGCGTATGCTTAAAGCCGCTGGTGTGACAGTCACCGGCCTGGAGGCAGCGATTATAAAACTTCGCAAGGGTAGATCTGCTGACTCATCGTCCGCAGACGCCAATTACGATGCGGTCAGGCGATACGCCCGCGATATTACTGAGCTTGCCCAAGACGGCAAACTTGATCCCGTGATAGGCAGAGACGAAGAAATCCGCCGCACGATCCAGGTCTTGTCGCGACGAACAAAAAATAATCCGGTACTAATTGGAGAGCCGGGTGTCGGTAAAACGGCAATCGTAGAGGGTCTGGCGACCAGAATGGTTAACGGTGACGTACCGGAGTCGCTTTCTAACAAGCGTCTGCTGGCTCTTGATCTTGGTGCGATGTTGGCTGGTGCTAAGTTTCGGGGGGAGTTTGAGGAACGCCTGAAATCCTTGCTGACGGAGGTTACTAGTGATCCGAGTGACATTGTACTGTTTATCGATGAATTGCACACACTGGTTGGTGCAGGTGCAGCCGAGGGGGCGATGGACGCATCCAATCTATTGAAACCAGCACTTGCGCGTGGCGACCTGCACTGCGTGGGTGCAACTACCATTGATGAGTATCGCAAGCACATTGAAAAAGATGCCGCATTGGCACGACGATTTCAGTCCGTGTTTGTTCCGGAACCGACTGTAGAAGATACGATTTCTATCTTGCGGGGACTCAAGGAGAAATACGAGCTTCACCATGGCGTAGATATTACCGATGGAGCAATTGTTGCTGCGGCAAATTTATCAGAGCGTTATATTGCGGACCGATTTTTGCCGGATAAAGCCATTGATCTTATCGATGAGGCGGCAAGCCGCAAGCGTATGGAAATGGACAGCAAACCTGAGGAAATAGATGAGCTAGATCGGCGAGTGATTCAACTAAAGATTGAACGTGGGGTTTTGATAAAGGAAAACGACTCGGCTTCTAAGGACCGACTAACCGAGCTTGAGTTAGGATTAACCGCGTCGGAGGGGCGAGTGAAATCGCTAAGCGCTAAATGGCAATCGGAGAAAAAATCGTTGCACGATGCGCAGAATTTAAAAGAACAATTGGACACTGTTCGCAACGAACTCGAAGCGGAAAAGCGTAATGGCAACTACGAGCGAGCTGGCGAGCTTGTTCACTCCGTCATACCCGATCTTGAATCGCAATTGTATGTGTTTGCTGAGGCACATGGCGAGGACGGCGCATTAATGGTCAGCGAGAAGGTGGTAGACGATGATATTGCGAGCGTCGTTTCCCGCTCGACTGGAATTCCCGTTGATAAGATAGTTGAGGGAGAGGGCGATAAGTTGCTCCAAATGGAAACGGCTCTTGCTAAGCGGGTTGTCGGCCAAAAGGATGCGGTGTTGGCAGTGTCTAACGCGGTGAGGCGAGCAAGGGCTGGCTTGCAAGATCCTACCCGCCCAATCGGCTCATTTATGTTTTTGGGACCCACCGGTGTTGGCAAAACTGAACTTTGCAAAGCTCTAGCAGAGTTTCTTTTCGACGATGAAGGGGCAATGTTGCGCATAGACATGTCAGAATACATGGAGAGGCACGCAGTCGCGCGTTTGATTGGCGCTCCGCCAGGTTATGTGGGTTACGAGGAAGGTGGAACGCTGACCGAGACCATAAGACGAAGGCCATACCAATTGGTGCTATTTGATGAGGTAGAGAAAGCCCATGAGGATGTCTTTAATGTGCTCTTGCAATTGTTAGATGACGGTCGTCTCACGGATGGTCAAGGGCGGACAGCAAACTTCACTAATACCTTAGTAGTGATGACCTCAAATTTGGGTAGTGAGATACTTGCCCAACAAGGTGAAGATAAGGAATTTGAGACGAGCCGGGTGGCCGTCATGGAGATGGTGCGGCGCTCATTTCGACCTGAATTTCTAAATCGCATTGATGAGATGATTGTGTTCAAAAAGCTCGATCGTGACCAAATGACGTCTATCGTTCGAATTCAGCTGGACCGACTGCAAATGTTACTTAGCACCCGCAGAATCAACATTGACGTGACGGGAAGTGCGATAAAGTGGTTGGCTGAGGTTGGATACGATCCGGTATATGGGGCACGCCCTCTAAAACGTGTCATTCAACGCCGTCTCCAGGACCCGTTGGCGCGTTATCTACTTGAGGGTACGGTTAAGGATGGCGATCAGGTGGCTGTGGCGGCTGATGATGATGGTTTGAGATTCGACGTTGCACATTTAATAGCGGCGTGAGCTTTCTAGTCCAGGTCTAGCAGAACGGAATTTGCGTTAGCGTAAGGTGTTGCGAGCAAATACACGGAGATGGAGCCCGCTCAACCTGAACTACATGTACAAAACCTGGTGACGAATAGTGGTCGGAGGTGTTTTTCTGTTGCTTATTCGGCGACTTTTGGTTTCAAGATTGTCTGGCCAGTTTTCCCCCAATCATCAAGGAACGCTGCAAGGCCCTTGTCCGTAAGTGGATGACTAATCATTTGCCTCAACACTTTTGGGGGTAGGGTGGTAACATCGGCACCTAGTTTTGCGGCCTCGACCACGTGCAGTGGATGACGGACTGAGGCGACCAGTACATCAGTTTCTATCGTGTGCGGATATTGACGATAAATTTGGACAATATCGCGGATCAATTGCATTCCATCCTGGCTAATATCATCGAGTCGGCCAATGAAGGGTGAGATAAAGCTTGCGCCAGCTTTGGCGGCCAAAATTGCTTGCGCCGGTGCAAAGCATAGCGTGACATTTACCAGCGTCCCTCGGGCACGTAGCGCTCGGCAGGCCTTCAACCCGTCCCAAGTAAGTGGCACCTTAACCACAATGTTTTCCGCGATCGCCGCAAGTTTGCGGCCCTCTGCAATCATTGCTTCGTCATTGGTTGCAGTGACTTCGGCGCTAACTGGTCCTTCTATTGCTCCGCAGATCTCGGCGAGAACCTCAAACAATGGTCGGCCGGTTTTTGCTATAAGGGATGGGTTAGTAGTCACGCCATCAAGGAGCCCGGTGACGGCCAGTTCACGAATTTCGTCGATGTTTGCAGTGTCAATGAAGAACTTCATACAGCGTCCATTACTTGGTGGCATGTGGTTGTGACCCTTGCCCCAAAGACATTAACCTATGGCTGAGAGTGTCGCTAGCCTTCTCAGGGGAGGGCCCGGTGAGACCGTGTCGGTTCTGCTACCGATTCCGCTGGCAAGAGCTTACGATTACCGCGTGCCGGCTGGCATGTCTGTTGAGGAGGGGCAGTACGTTCGCGTACCATTGGGTGCACGGGTCGTATCGGGGGTGGTCTGGGGATCAGGTTCAGGCGATGTCGCAGCAAATAAAATAAGGCCAATCGGTGCTCTGTTAAAGCTACCGCCGATGAAAGCAGAGCTACGAGGCCTTATTGACTGGGTTGCACACTATTACTTGGCGTCGCCGGGCGCAGTTTTGCGAATGGCGATGAGTGTGCCAACTGCACTCGAGCCACCGAAACCCCTTAAGTTGTATATTGATACTGGGAGTCGACCCCAAAGAGTGACGCCGCAGCGGGCACGGGTTTTTGCTGTTCTCGCCGACGGGTTGCCGCGTCTCGCGGCCGACCTTTCCCGAATGGCTTCGGTCGGCCCTGACGTGGTGAGAGGATTGGTGCATGCAGGCCATCTAAATATTGTGGCCGGCACCTCATTTTCTGAAGGTTCTAACCCAGATCCAAATCATTCTATACCGACGTTATCGGGATTTCAGCGAGCAGCGGCGAACGAACTTTGCTCTTCGGTTGGAGCTGAGCGATTTGTAGTTAATCTTCTTGATGGAGTGACAGGCTCTGGTAAGACCGAGGTATATTTTGAGGCTATCTCAGCCACGCTGAAGACCGGCCGCCAAGTACTAGTGCTCTTACCAGAGATAGCCCTCAGTGCCCAATGGCTGTGTCGGTTTGAGTCACGTTTCGGTGTACGTCCTACTACATGGCACTCAGAGCTCAGCACGGCCACTCGCCGCGAAAGCTGGCGTGCCGTTTCTTTCGCACGGGCACCGTTGGTAGTAGGCACGCGTTCTGCGCTCTTCTTACCGTTTGCGAAACTCGGTTTGATTGTGGTCGACGAAGAGCACGACGCGTCTTACAAACAAGAGGACGGGGTTTTTTATAACGCTCGCGATGTTGCTGTGATGCGTGGAAGGCTGGCAGCGATACCAGTGATTTTAGCCTCTGCAACGCCATCGTTGGAGAGCCACTGCAACGCAAGTGCAGGACGTTATCGTAGGCTCTCCCTTCCAACTCGCCATGGACAAGCAAAACTTCCAGATGTCGAGGCAATCGACATGCGCCGGCAACCGCCCGTACGGGGCCGATGGTTATCACCTGCACTCGATACCGCGATGCGTGAAACGGTCGAAGGTGGAGAACAGGTCATGCTATTTCTCAACCGACGAGGTTACGCGCCTTTGACGTTGTGTCGGAGTTGCGGTTTTCGTCTGCACTGTCCTAATTGTACGGCTTGGTTAGTTGAGCACCGACTAACCAGGAAGATGCGTTGTCATCACTGCGGTTATGTAGAAAAGCTTGCTGAGAGTTGCCCTGAGTGTGGGTTGGAGGGTTCTTTAGTTGCCTGCGGGCCGGGGGTGGAAAGGCTTGCCGAGGAACTCGCACGAGTTATGCCGAAGGCGAGGCTCAAAGTGATGACCAGTGATACTGTCGCGAGCATACGTCATGCAGAAATGCTAGTCAGTGACATGCTGGCAAATAGGATCGATGTTCTTATAGGCACCCAAATGATAACTAAGGGTTACCACTTTCCACGTCTAACGCTCGTTGGAGTAGTAGATGCCGATTTGGGCCTTTCTGGAGGCGATCTGCGTGCTAGCGAGCGAAGCGTTCAACTATTGTCCCAGGTTTCTGGTCGAGCAGGCAGAGAGGAACGGGCTGGCCGGGTATTATTGCAGAGCTACATGACTGAGCATCCTGTGATTCGGGCTCTTGTTGAAGGTGATCGTGACGGGTTTTTGGCGGCTGAACTTGCTGCTCGCAGCGCCGCCCGGATGCCACCATTTGTGCGCCTTGCTGCTGTGATCATATCGTCGCGCATCGAGCGATTAGCGGCAGATGTGGCTGCTGACTTAGCTCGAGCAGCACCTAGAGAAGGTGAGATAGAGGTGTTTGGCCCGGCCCCGGCGCCGATTGCTCAACTACGAGGTCGATTCCGGTTTCGCCTTCTAGTGAAGGCTTCGCGCCGACACAACTTGCAGGCCATATTGCGAGGCTGGTTAGCTTCGGTTTCGTGGACACGGGCAGCAATCGTACGTGTTGATATCGACCCTTACAGTTTTATGTGACATGACCGGAAATTACTGGTCGCACAGGGCCCGTCATTTGTGCAACCCATATTGCAACGCCTTAGCGACTATGTTAGGTAACCCGACCGTCGAAAATCGGGTCGCCAGCTGGTAGCGTGGGCATCCGCTATTTTCTTTTAGTCAACAATTTACTAATTTTTTTGGAATACAGGCGGGGATTACGCGTGGCTGAGGAGGCAATCGGCGTTTCTGGGCTCGCAGGTCGATACGCGACGGCGTTATTTGATCTTGCCAAAGAAAAGGGTG
>JYMV01036030.1_pt1 | contig 13326 bp, 14 predicted proteins | sample 338911 | NCBI WGS metagenome assembly JYMV01 (sample SAMN03354496, study PRJNA234377) | hydrothermal vent metagenome | biome: Deep sea; feature: Hydrothermal plumes at the Eastern Lau Spreading Center, Western Pacific Ocean; material: Seawater | place: Tonga | collected 2009 | depth 2000 m m | reverse complement strand
CTACACATAGGCAGAATATCAATTAGGATTTATAATTTATACTCTTGAAATTTTATCCCTAAATAAAATTCCCTCATTACCTTTAATCTTTCGAGAATCTTGTTTCAACGCATATTTCTGATATTTATTAATTGATTAGACCTCTTGAAATCTCTCACATTAATCTGACATTTCCCATATAATATTTTATATCCTGGCTCAGCTACGCCGATGGACCTCTTTTCTAATAGAATATCAAATCTGTCTCGAAAACTCAATTTTTCCAACTTTATTTTGAAACTATTTTAACAGCAAAAATAGCAAAAACACGAATTTAGCAACCAAAATGTCACCATACTTTCCATCTAATTCGTGCCGTCTAACTGAATAATTATCAACCCTGAATTTATAGGGCTCTGTCGCGATATCCATTGGGCCATTTTTATTATCTCGCTACCTAAATCAGTGTTATAATTTAAATATAGGCTAAATGTTCGATGTTAATTTTTTATATTCTACTATATAACGCATAAAACCTTTCAGTTTTTATCTCTCAACATATCTCTGGCAAACTAAATAAACCCAGAGACATATAATTAATAATTTCCAGTTAATCTAAGAAGAAATGACATGAATAAGATCATGAAACTAACAATCATTGCTATCGCTGTATCTATTTCCGTTTTTATGCTCTCAACGTCTCTGCTTTCACACGATACTCCAACAGATGCATCTAAACAGGTTGAGGCTGAAATGGAGGAAACCTTCGGAGCAGCTCCAGTGTCTTTCAAAGTCTATCCAGAGCATATGCGTGCTGGTGCGTGGGAATGGTTCAAATCAACGCTAAGTCCGGATGCAGCCATTCCAGCCAAATATTCCCAACTTATCCCCCTTGGAGTGGCGTCCCAAATTCCATGTAATTATTGTATCTATGCTTATACCACCATGGCAAAAATGCTTGGTGCAACTGGAAAAGAAATTCAAGAGGCTGTCGCGAGTGCAACAGATACACGCCATTGGAGTACCGTCCTGAACGATAGTGGTATCGATTTTGAAGAATTCAAGGCGGAGTGGGACGGAATATTGGCACATCTAAAAGGACAAAGTGAAGTTAAAGAAACCGAGGATGTAAAAGAATAATGAAGCTAATTTACAGATGGCACGTATACTGTGCTGAGGTGGCGTATATGCAATGGTTCACCGAAAGGGGTTTGAACGGCGGACTTAAAAGACGCCACAGCCTTGCTGGATGAATTGAGCTGGTAACCAGCCAGGTTAGGTCCTTAGCTTACCTAACTGTGGAAAGTTTAACTGACCTAGAGTTATTAAAAAAGTAGGGAATAAGATACGATTTTTGAACAACCCAGTCCAGATTATCTAAATTATTGAACTTTGGCAGGAGACTGAAAGCCATCATCAAATTTGGAAACAAGAAAACAAGTTACATAAGCATCATGCTTCAATATCATAGAAGGGTGGAATCGACGACTATGAGTGTTTTATAATCTATAGTCAATAAAAACTAATCAGGTTCATCTTGATATTTAGGCTAAAATATACATAAAGGAGATACACATGGGAACTATACTTTTCACCTTTCCAATAAAAGAGGGGAAATTGGATGCTTATAAGCAATGGAGTATCGAATTATCCAAAAGAGCAGAAGAAATCGTCGAATTTAACCAGCGATATGATATAACTCGCCATGCATCATGGCTCGCCCAAATGCCTAGTGGTTCTTATGGTATTGTTTTGCTAGAAGGACCTGGAGCCGAAACACTTAATCAGGAAATGGCAGAATCCGGACATCAATTCGACCGTTGGTTTCAGGAATGGATTGATGAGACTATTGACACATCACTTATTACATTCCCTCAATCGAGTATTGAGTCGAATCATGAAGAAGCATCTGTCAATCACCTAAAGATTGATTTAGATGGTATGTCTGATGGGATTGCAAGCGCGTTAGTTGATCATTTGTCGGACAACAAATAAGCCTCGCTATTGAAGAAATCAATTGAGTCTTTATATTCTTCTTTTCTAAAGTAAGCCTGTCCTAGATAGATAATCACAGGCTCGGTTTTAATCTACTCATACAAAAGTTTTAAAAGATAGCAACCCAACTTGAGCCACAATGGTATCAACTGAAACCATTACTCCTTTTTCTGGCCCAGGTACACATTACTGGCAGAAACTCAGTATATACTCCCCTTGGACCAATAAAAGTATCATACTGTGGTTACATGACGGTGGTTTTTCTAGGGATTTCTCTTAGATTTCCTCTGGAGCAAACAATGGAGATTTGGTGGGAATTTTGTAACCAAAATGTGGTAAGGTGAAGACTATAAGCATACTGCCAATACTCCAAATCGACAAAAGATAAGACAGGCAATAAGACAGAAATTAAACTTACCTAATTCTTTTGGCTGCATGATTATCATCTATCCTTGGAATATCATTAATTCCCAGAGTGACTAATGCTAGAGGTTTTTCATAGCCTTTTAGCTCCGTGAGGACTCCATTCAGGCGATTTATCATATCATGCGTTGTATCTCCACCAACTCCATGATTGATGGCCAATCCTTGCGATATATTCTTTAAGTATTGATGAATGAATGTTAACAGGTCCTAGTCTAGCAATGAAGCCACCTCGATTGTCTTTAGCACCTGCTGCTGTGCTAGCCCCAAAACTGTATGCTGTAATCACCAAAAAATTCTAACCTCCTGGATAGGATCTAGTTAATCTGTCATAGACTCCAAATGAAGTTGGTGACAAGAAGAATATCAAAATTCAAACCTGATTGAAAGGTCAGTAGCAAAAATAAAAAAGCCCTCCAAATTGCTTAACCTGAAGAGCTTTTCTTATCAGTGATTTAGATTGAGGGGGAATACCCCTCGTGCTGGTATAGTATGACTATTTGCACACTTGTCAGTATTATCCGCCTACTCTTCGGGGTTAATTTTTATCTGAGTCACTTTAAATTCATTTGTCTAAATCTACAAAGCCTGGCCGTATTTTGGCATAAAAATCTCGTTGTACCCCACGCACGCTTTCTCCCCCGTCAACTACAATATTTGATCCAACACTAAAATTACCCGCATTTGAAGCTAGGAATATCGCAGCGCCAGCAAGATTTTCTTTTTCACCTACACGTTTCCCTGGAATGTATTTTTTCATTTCATCCGTGTGGTCTCGTGCAATAGTGTTTAAATCTGTTGGAAAATCTCCTGGAGAAATTGTATTTAGTTGTATTCCTTCCCAGGCCAAGCTATCTCCTAAATGTTTACCTAATTGAATGACACCTGCTTTGCTAACACCATATGCAAAATTATAAAATGAATTAATTTTACCGCAACCGTCAATAGAAGCAATGTTAATAACACTTTTTGGTGTTTCAGGTGAACAACCAACTCTAAGCAATGGTAAGAACTTTTGTATCATAAAAAAAATGGTCTTGATATTGAGATTCATAACTGAATCCCAATCTTCTTCTGTTATATTATCTACTTCTTTCCCTCCATCAGAAATACCCGCATTATTAACTAGAATGTCTAATTGCGATTCCTTTTCACTAAATTGTTTAACCAATTTTTCAATCCCTGATAGAGTTCCTAGATCGGCTTGAATATATTCACATGGTCCTATCTTTGAAAGCTCAAATTGTTTTGCTTTAAGTATTTCCTCTCTTCTAGATACAATGTAGACCTTAGCACCGAAATGTAAAAATCCCTTGGCTATCATTGAACCTATTCCCATAGAACCACCTGTAACTAAAGCTGTCTTATTCTCAAGTGTGAAAAGATCTTTCATTTTGACTCCTTTACTTTCAATGAATTCAGGCTATTCTCATCTTATCAAAATCATCAATTCTTGTAAAGATAACGGAAGTATCTGAGTTAATAAGAAGTCTACAATTCTTCGTAACTAAATAGACAGACAAAAACAAAAAAGCCCTCCAGTCTGTTTCACCTGAAAGGCTTGTGATGTAATCAGATAACTCAGAAGACTACTTCAGAACCATCATTTTTCTGGTATTTGTATAGTCATAATAAAATTAGCCATACATGCACTGATAGAAAGGATTACAGCTTATCCTGATAGAAAAATGGAAGTGAAATTTAGGATTGAGGAGAGAGTAGAGAAAGGTACTGGGGAGGAGCCTGACTACCCCCACCAGTCGCAATACCCCGTACGGGAGTTGAACCCGTAAAGATAGTTACGCCGTTTTTTGAAGCTTGTCTTTTGCGCTGGAAAATTATCCACCGCCTAGATTTAGGACACCTGCCAATCGGCACCTACTACAGCAGGGATCGCTCCGCTTACTGGGACGGGCAAAACCAGATTGGAGAACGGGTATCGAGTGGCGTCTACTGGTAAAATCACAAATAAACAATCGTTCAATAACGTAAAGAATTACGTAAAAGTAAATTCGCGCGAAAGGTCATCACCAGTCAGTGGTAATGCGACAGGAGTGCCATCGTTTTCATGCGATATATGTGCTGCTACAATAGCTTCCAGCGCGGCGTAGCCATCTTCACCCGACGACATAATTTCGCCACCACCGAGGAGTTCGACTATTCCTACTTGCAAAACGGCAGTCCAATTCTCGCCGCCAGTAGAAAAATCGACAGGTTGCAATGTGTTGCGGGATGCCCAAGGCGGTTGTTCTCGGTCGTTTCCTTGACGCGCCATTACCTGCCAGATACCACGTTCCTCTTCTATGTGTACTCGTCCCAGAGAACCGTGAATGTCAAACCACCCAGGCACACCGAGGTTTTCCGATAAATCGATGAAAGCTCGCGTATCACCATCGAATAGCGCAAGGGCATGTCCGCCTGGGTCGTGATATTGCGTTCCACGAAAGTTGGGACGTCTGAATGCGTCAAATCTTCCTGAAATGGAGATAATCTCTCGTTCAGTTAGCATTCGCATAAGGTCAAAAATATGAGTGGCAATGCAGGCAAACAATGCCCCGCCTGAGACGTAAATAAGATTTCCTATCTCACCGATTAAACTGTCTTCCAACATCTCGCGGAGTTTATGATATCGCGGCGACCAACGACGCATGTGGTTTATAGCCAGTCGAACATTATGTTCAGCGCAGATGTCTATCATCTGCCTAGCGGCTGCCGGACTGTGCGCCATCGGTTTTTCACAAAGCACTGCTTGTACGCCAGATTTTACTGCGGCGACTGTTAAATCTCGATGTGACGGAGTATTAGTCACAATACTGACAATATCAATATCCTCGTTTTCGAATAAATCCTTTGCATCAGTATACCCACGTACATCGGAATTTTCATCGATAAAAGCGGAAAGTTGTTCCTCGCTTACCTCACAGGCGGCTATGACTTTTACATTTGACAAACCCATGTAGGCGGTATTATGCGACCTACCTTGGCCACCAAGCCCAATAATAGCAGCACTTTTATATTCCTTGGACAAAGTTATACCTCCTTCAGAATATGAATCTGAGCACCTCTGAAGAGAGACGCCCAGATTTTGTAGGTCGAAATTCACATTTCGACACTTATCCGTTCACTTTGTGAACTTTTCGGTAATACCCTGTACTTGATATGTTTCAGATACGAGTTTCAAACCTTTAGCTAGGAATTGGGGATGAAAAACCCATGACTATGTCACCTTGACCACCACCAGCGTAATATCATCATCCTGTTCTTCTTTATCCACCATATAGGCAATTACATTCTGGATGGTGCTTTCCACCGCCTCTTCCGCACTCAACTCGTCCGACAACTCTGAGAGTACCTCATGGAATCGACCTGATTCTTCATATATCAGCCCTTCCGCATTACGCGGTTCGGTAATGCCATCAGTCGTGAATAAAAGTAAATCTCCCGATTGAAGCTCCAACGTTAGCAATTAATAAGGAATGGAGGGAATCATACCTAGAACTAAAGGGTCAAAAACCAAGAGCTGAGTAGATCAGGTTCGTTTCGTAAATTTAGAACCCAAGATTTTTGTTCACCACATTCTCTAACTTTTCACCTTTCAAGTAACGACGTAGATTATCACAAAAAAACTCAAAAGTCTTTTGTGGTCGATGCTGAGAGGAGCCCGCCCGGTGTGGTGTGATGATCAGGTTAGGAGCTTCCCACAATGGGCTATTAGGTGGTACTGGTTCCACTTCAGCAACGTCCAAGCCCGCACCCGCGATCTGTCCGCTCTTCAAAGCAACAATAAGCGCCTGCTCGTCAACGATCCCTCCACGGGTGACATTGACCAGATAAGCTGTGTTTTTCATGACGGCTAACTCTTTTCCACCAATCAGATGATAGGTTTCGGGAACTTTAGGACAGGCGATCATTACCGCATCCGATCGCTTGAGAAGACTATGAAAATTTTGTCGACTTGGGCGATTGAGTTCGGTAACTTCAAGAGGTTTATCCTGACGCACCGGGTCAATGGCAAGTATGGTCATGTCGTAGCCAACAGCTCTCTTGACTATTTCCAGACCGAATCCACCTAGACCAATGATTCCAAGTGTTCCTCCCGTTAGCTCTAGAGCCGGCATAGGCCAAACTTTCCGACCATTGTCGTCAGTGGTACTGGGAACACCACGAGTTAGAGAAAGCAATAAGGCCCAGGCATGCTCCGCCCTCTGGCTGGCATACAGCCCCGCCATATTAGTCACCATAACATCTCGGTTGATGATTTCAGGAAACAGGAGTCCATACTGGCACTGTGAGACTGAATCCAACGCAAATCAGGTGCGGCCTCACAAACAGCTGGTGGAAATAGCCCTAACAGTACCTCTGCATCTTCTGCCATAGCAATTGCTTCTGATTCACTGTGAGCTTGAACCACTTTGTGTTGGCTATGCGCATCAGCAATTTGTTGAAAAATTTGAATTTGTTCCGGGCTGAAAGAGAAATGGATTAATATCTTCATCAAAACCTCCTGAAGAAATGATTAGCTAGCTTAGCGCTACGAATCCAATTATATGTTGACACTGCTGGATGGACATTATCTGCATCCTTCCAGACGACTGTAACCAATCACTTGTTATGCTTGACTGGGGATCCTGACACACTGAGGATATTCCCAGTATAAAAACTGAACGCACGTTCATTCATAACAAAACAGGTTTCATTTCAACCTACATTCCACGTGAATACCTTAAACTATTCAGAATCAGTTGAGTTTTCCCTTGTTATATCATCTGAGTGTAAAAACTTGAGCTTCAAGACTCCGTTTTCTTGCACAAACTAAGCACTTTCCAACCATTCAATATGCAATGTTTGCTCATTGCCATTATCGTCCGTTATCATGAACTCACCTTTGTTCGAATAATGAACATGCGCTGAGTGCTCATCTGTTGATACGGTGTAATTGGAAAGTTCCCAACTAGTGGAAGTAAGGCCCTGGGATTGGTTATCTATATACTCAAAGAATTGTTCTAAAGTAAAGTCATTCTCCATTTCGTATATCCGAAAGTCATTGGTAACAAGGTCGGCAACTCGATTCCGATCAAACTTTTCTACATCCAGTGCAGAAAAGAAATTATTGATTGCCTTGATGACCTCTGATTCTGTGATCGATGGGCTATGAGTACACCCGAAGACAAAAAGCGTAATGAGGGCAACTGATTTGGCAGTGACAGTTGTTTTCATAATTATGCCTCTGAATTTCATCATATACTCTTTATAAACTGCATATAGAACGATCAACCCACAGCCTCGATTTGACCGTTTGCCTTCGCTGAGAAACCGGGGATAGCCCTAGGTCAGATTCTTGATACAGATTGACGGACTCATGATCTTGGACTCCCAACTCATGGCACAAGCGTTGAGCAAACTCAATATCTTTACGCAAATAGGAAATGAGTACATCGACCATATTAGCAGCCCTGTAACGCCTAGGTTTTAAATTTGCTAAGACATTCTACACGGTTGCCACATCGGGGTAAAGCGATGGGCTAGTCTGAGCCTGTGACGCAGAAAATTAAATCATCCACTCCGGTTTGAAGTCTAGTTCAGACCGACGTGGATAGGTTGTGTGACTTTGGTCTTTTAGCTTCTTGCTGGAAGGGGTTGATGATGCTACATCGTCTCGGAATCTGTTCTTTCTGGCTTGGAAATTACCCGACGTGTATGTACCACCGTGCCAATTAATGCCCAACTAGTTGGCACCCTTTTCCTCAGTATCTCAGTTGATCAGATCTGTTTTCAGTCTAATCTCTTTACTGCTTTTTTACATCAATGGCGAAATGTAATAGACGAAAGTCAGGTTTTCTGTTACGATGTGGACTGAGGGGTTAACCCAGACTAACCAACTGATGAGTTTTATAGTGTTTAGCATGCAATTTACTTTGATCCAGTCAGGAGAGGTCCTTTGAAATGAGCATCTCCCAACTGCAAGCCAAAGCCGATCGTCTCGAGCGAGAACTACAGAAGACACGCCAACTCCTAGCCCAAGCAAACCATGACCCAGTAGCTGTCACTGCCGACCTCGTCCGCACCCGGGCTTATGCCTTCAATGCAACCACGCGTCCGGTCGAGGAGATGGTGGAGGGTGTGCTGATTCTCTCAGCAGATATGGGTTCTGCGTTGTTGACAACGTGATACCTGTCAACCAAGTAGATGCCATCCGCCAGGAAATTTTAGACGCACAATCTACCATTACCCGAAATATACAAACCTTCAAAGAGTTGGTTAGTTCTGAAGAGCTAAACGAACAAGAATTACTAGTCACAAACAAAGTGGAGTTGAGGCCTGTTCGCCGAGTTGGGCATCCTCCCAAGCCACCCAACGACATTGTGTGGATGCCACAGTATGCCCAGCACTTGGCAAACCCAGTTGTTACCGCCGTGGCACGCCGCGTCCTAGACGACCATCTGCGGATTGCCCAGTTGCATACACGTATCATTGCGACCAGTAAGCCAGATGGGACCCCAGGCGATTTTGTCTCGGCTGAGAACAGAGGGTGTGCGGATAGCCGTGAATGGCATACAGATTGGCCCCACGATCTGTCCGCGTATGGAAGTGACAATCCTGGTGAAAACGTCGGCTGCATCCGCCAGCCTTTCCCTGATGTAACCATGTGTTTAGTGATGATCTGGTATCTAACTGATGTAGATGAAGACTTGGGTGGCACATGGGTTGTTCCAGGCTCACACAAAGACAAACGGAACCCTAGGGGGCCATCCGATGGTATCATGGTTACAGCACCTATCCTTGGAGATATGCAAGTAACAGCATCTGCTGGGTCTGTCTATATCCAAGACTCGCGAAGTTGGCACGCATCCGCCATGCACAATCCTAGTGGACGAGAAAGGGTGGCTATGGTCAACCGCTGGTGTCCCTGGTGGTTATCTGTCGACGACTATGCTCCTGGTGGCATATACAATATGGTCTGCCGACCACTGTCCCATTTGGAGTATTTGGCACTGCCCACAGACCTACAACCCTTGATGAGACATCTCTGTCCTGATGAACAGGACACACTGCAACAACCTGTGCTCGATCGTGCCAAAGCCGCCCATTTGCGAACACGTTGGGGATTTCGCCAGCTAGAGAAAAATCCAGATAGTCTAGCGCGAGCAAACGCTTATATTCGTGTGCCAATAAGTCTGCCAGAGGGTTGGATGCGCATCGAGTAAAACTCAATCGTCCAAGTTATAGGTATGGCAACTAAGCGTTTCGACGTACAGTATCTGCACTGATAGAAGCATTACAGGAGCACGATAAATCGGTTCGTATTGCTACGACAAAGGCATTTAAATCCTAAGTGATGGTGGGTTTAGTTTGCCCTTACGAGGGGGTAACCCGCCTTCTTTGAAAGATAAAACGTTCAGGAAAACAAAAAAATCTAATTTATAAGATTATGAGGAGGTAGCATGAAGATCTACCGCATTGCCATCATTGGACTCGGCGGTATGGGCAACAACCACGCCCTTGCTGTCCAAGCCGATGACGGTTGTCAGCTAGTCGGAGGGGCCGAGATCAACCCCAAACGTGCTCGTGCTTGGAAGGAGTGTTTCGGTGTAGATGCCGTATTCGATGACTATGAGAAGATGCTCGACCAGCTTGAGCCCGACATCGTGATCAACTCCACTCAGTCGCCCTTACACTACGCCCCGACTCTGGCGGCGGCCCAGCGTGGCATCCATATATTCTGCGAAAAACCGATGGCCCGAAACCTAGCTCAGGCAGATGAGATGGTCCAAGTCTGCGACGATCACAAGGTCAAATTGGCTATCAACCACATAAAGCGCGTCAGTCTCTACAACAACCATGTCCTCAACCTCATTAAGAAAGGTGAGATCGGCCAACTCATCCGTCTCAGAGCCGCCGACAAGGGCGGACGCAAGTCGGGCAATGCCCTAATGGCGATGGGAACTCACCTTTACGACTGGATGCGACTCTTCGCCGGTGACGTTGAGTGGGCGCATGCCCACTTGCTCCAACTCGATGGCAGAGAATCTACCGTGGATGACATCAAAGACGCACAGGAGATAAACCCCAAGGACCAAAATGACGGTCTGGTGTTGGGCGAACGCTGTTTCGCCTCCTTCCGCTTCAAGGGTGGTGTCCACGCCGAGGCCGATTTCCTTGCCGAGGCGCAGGGGAATGACAGAGGCTATGGCATCGATCTCATTGGCACTGAAGGCCGCATCGCCGTGCGTGAGAGTGTTAGTACCACAATGTTTATCCACCGCGGTCAGCATCACCTCCCCGAACAAGGATGGGAACAAATCCATATAGAAGAAGAGGATAGCGATGAAGAGGGACAGCCACGTAAAAATAGGGGGAGGTTGTTTCTTCAGCACTTGATGATCAAGGATCTAATAGCCGCCATTGAGGAGGATCGTGATCCGGTCGCTAGCGGTCGGGGCGGAGTCGCCAGTATGGAGATGATCAACTTAACCTGGGAATCGCACCGGTGTAGGGAGAGGGTCTACGCTCCGTTGACGTCGCGGGACCATCCACTCGAACGCTGGCGTCGGGAAGAAGGAAATGGATAGTTAAACAATTATTGTTTGGTGATCTCCCAGCTCCTATGCATCAAGAATAGAAAGGATTTGTCGAGGCGATCCAGCAGGGCTTCGAGCCACCGACGTTTGGTGAATGCCACATCATGGAGTTTTTGTTTGTTGTCGAGGAGTCGTCGATCACAGGCCGAGAGATGATGCTGGCAAGCAGACCGGGCTGGTTCAACCAAACATCCGGCATACCAGTAACTATCAAACACAGTTGAGTCTAGGAAGGTATATTAATGAAGTTAGTAGTTCTTTCTTACAGTCATCATGGACGAAGTATAGGTCGGACGGGGCGCGATCTCGGTCACGAGATCGTCGGCGTCATGGATGGGGAAGAGGGTGTACGCACCCAGCTGGAGAGCGAGTTCGGCTGCCCCGGATTCGATACGGCAAGTGCATGCTTAGATACAGTCAAACCGGACGTGGCTCTCGTCACCGGAAAACATATAGAGATACCATCTCATATTCAGGCTTGTGTGGATCGGCGTATCCCTTATTTGGTGGATAAACCGTTCGCCGATTGTGCCACCCGTCTCAGGCCAGTGGCTGAGGTCTCCGAAAAGTATGGTGTCTTCAGTGCCTTGATCCTGCCCAATCGTGCCAGCAAGGTTGTGGCCGTGGTCAAGAAGATGGTTGACGATGGCAGTCTAGGCAAATTGGTCCTCTACAACAGCCGGCTCAACAACGGCTCACCGATGCGCTACGATCCGACCCCGTCCGCTTGGCACAACATCCCGTCGATATCTGGAGGTGGCAGCTGGGCGACCGAAGGGGCCCACGGCATCGATACCTATCTCCAATTTGTTGGTGAGAAGCAAGTAACTGTGGTGGGAGCTGTTATGTCCAATGCTATGTATGGGCGTGAGATAGAGGATAGTGCCGTGGGTATGTTGCGTAGCGATGACGGTGTTACCGGCATCATCGAATCTGGTTATACCTTTCCTTCTGAGGGAGGGCGCAGTGGTGACCACTTCTTTCGCTTCATCGGAAGCAAGGCTTCAGTGTTTGCCTTCTATGGCAAGAAAGGTGAGCCCCTTATTGAAGTTAACACCTCTTCAGGCACAGAATTTGAAGAAGACTTAGGACACGGGGAACGCATGCGTAACATAATCAACGAGGGGTTGTCCTCCCTTCAGGAAGGTCGAGTACCCGAGACCAATATCCTTGATGCCGTCCGCGTTCTCGAGATCCAAGATGCCGTCTATGATCATGCTCGAGCGAGCCCTATGACCAACGGCCCTTATCCTATGGGGGCCGTGGCGGCAAGACCGTAAAGCAGTTAAATTGTTTTCTTACGGTTACTCTTTATATCACGACTGTGCACACCTGCATCAGATTGTTCTGAATCTGCCAGTGAAACGGTTTCTTAAACTGTATCTCCAACCAGAGGTGATAATAGCCTTTTCACCGGTCGCCGAACTCGAACTTTTTCGCTCAATTCTGAAGCGCTTGGTATTAGTGACATCTTTCGGAAACTCTTTCGGGGCGAGAGTGATTCCAAATGCCGACTTTTGAGGGAATTATCTTTCAACTTCCTAATTAATTCTTGATGATAGGACACTAGTACGAGGGGCGTGGGTAGCCTTTTACCTGCCCACTCGGCATAGGCTGTCGCATCATCCCATGTGACCAAGATCATTGGGTGTTTACCTGTCGGTGACCACATAGCTACCCAATCCCAACGATCGTATTCATAACCTGTTTCCCTGACACTGAATTTCCCCACTGTTACTTCATGAACATCCATATAGAAAGCATCCAGTTCTACTGTATGCATGGGGCGTGAACGCTTCATCCAGGCTTCAGGCTCATCTTTAGAGACACCCATCTCAAAGGATCCAGCAGGTATCAGTACCATTTCGGCACCATCCTTTGGCTCAGTCTCAACAAGTTTCTTTTCATTCACCTGAAAGCTGGCATTAACAGTACTGACAGTCCCAGCAGTATTCTTCCAAGAAATAATGAAAGTGGTGACTTTCCCTGACGCTAAACCTGAATAGTTTATCGTCGCCCGATTATTGACTAACGGCACAGACGGACCATTTGCCAAAGATCCCCGTTCGTGTACGGTTACAATGATAATTCCTTTTCAATGTTTGAACTATCATCAAAGTAAGCGTCAATAAATAATACTGTGCCTGCTTAAAATTCGCACCACCATTGAATTTCACGACTTGACTCGATAGCAGACGACTGATTGATAATTTTTCGTCCTTAACTTAGCAGCATTCTCTCGTTAGGGTCTTATTGGTAACTCGAACCTCTGCACGACAAGCTCACACTGGTCTTCGGGGAAAAACTCCGTCTTCTCCAAAAAGCCCGCCTTCGTGTAGTCTGCGATGAC
>JYMV01047341.1_pt1 | contig 13327 bp, 4 predicted proteins | sample 338911 | NCBI WGS metagenome assembly JYMV01 (sample SAMN03354496, study PRJNA234377) | hydrothermal vent metagenome | biome: Deep sea; feature: Hydrothermal plumes at the Eastern Lau Spreading Center, Western Pacific Ocean; material: Seawater | place: Tonga | collected 2009 | depth 2000 m m | reverse complement strand
AAATGACGCGATAGCCTTCTTCTTTTAAGGCCCGGGTGGCTTGGGTTCCGGAATAATCAAATTCACATGCTTGCCCGATAACAATGGGGCCAGCGCCAATAATTAAAATGGATTCTATATCAGTTCTTTTTGGCATCTGCCATCATAGTAATAAATTGCCGAAATAAGTATCGGCTGTCATGAGGGCCGGGACTGGATTCCGGATGGTATTGCACTGAAAATGCCGGAACATCCTTACACCGGATGCCCTCCAATGTATTATCGTTTAAATTCACATGGGTAGGAATAATATTTTCAGGAAGAGAATCCAGATCAACTGCAAAGCCGTGATTCTGGCTGGTGATCTCCACAGCACCTGATTCCAAATTCTTAACAGGATGATTGAGCCCACGATGACCGAATATTAATTTAAATGTTTTCGCGCCCAGGGCCAGTGCAAGGATTTGATGACCCAGGCAAATCCCGAAAATAGGTTTCTTGCCCAGCATATCCTTGACCATATCGATTCCGTATGTCACCGCTGCAGGATCGCCAGGCCCATTGGATAAAAAAACACCATCCGGATCAAATTCAAAAATTTCAGCAGCTGTTGTTTGGGCAGGAAAAACGGTCACATTACAGTTATTACTTTCTAACAGGCGCAAAATATTCATCTTAATTCCATAATCAAGGGCTGCAACCTTGTATTTATTCGTACCGCTAATATTGAATTGATAATTTTCCTTGCAAGAAACTTCCTGGACCAGATCCAATCCAATCATATCGGGAACTTTGGCTAGTTTCTTTTTCAGACTTTCCAAATCCGAATCAATGGCAGAAATAATACCATTCATGGCGCCGTTCTCACGAATGTGACGAGTAAGCGCTCTTGTATCAATACATGAGATACCAACAATATGTTTTTCTTGGAGATAATCGCCAATGGATTGGGTTTCTTCTTTAATGACAAATCCGGCAACCTGAATTTTATCTGATTCAATATCATCCGGATTGACCCCATAATTGCCAATATGGGGAGCTGTCATGGTGACGATCTGTTTACAATAGGATGGATCCGTCAGGATTTCCTGGTATCCCGACATACCCGTATTAAAACATACCTCTCCAGTTGTTTCTCCCTTTGCACCAAAATTTTTACCACAAAAAAAACGGCCATCCTTTAACAAAAGGACGGCCGTTCTAGGATTTCCCATAAACGAATTTATTACGTATTAATGGTTTTAATGAACGCCAATTTCATCATTTTTTAGTCAGTGCCCAGGAACCATCCCAATCATCACCAGGCGGATTTTCTTTATAATGTTCGCAACGAGGAATATAAACCCGGCTGGGATTGGTCTTGCGGCCGGGAAACATGTCTTCCAATTCATCTGATGCTTTAAAAGCTTCTATAGCCTTTACCCAATTCTGATTTCGATATAATTTTACTGCTTCGTGAAAGGCAGGGAGGAGTTTATCATATCCAGGAGGCATGTTGCCGGTTTCGGTAATGAGTTCAAACACCTGGGCCGGTTCTGTTTTTCCCATGACAATCACATAATCCAGATCGCGCCAGATGAATTTATCTTTACAGATTTTATACGTTTCTTCTGCCACCTGAATATACACACCATACTGTTTGGCGGAGGCCTCCAGACGGGCTGCAAGGTTCACCGTATCGCCCATCATTGGAACCCATATTTCCTGTTACCATAGGACCGGTATTGATACCAATCCTGTTTTGCATATGGTGGACGATTTCCGGCCAGCGATCCCCTTCACCCTGCCATTTCGCGCGGAGTTCAGCTAACCCTTCCTGCATTTTTACAGCCGTCAAACAGGCCCAGTATTCATGGTCATCTACAGGAGCCGGCGCACCATAAAAGGCCACGATAGCATCGCCAATATATTTATCAAGTGTTCCTTTATTATCCAACAGGATGTTAGTCATTTCCGTTAAGTAATCATTTAAAAGTTCTACCAAATCAGTTGCACTCAATTTTTCTGAAAAGGCTGAAAAACTTTGTATGTCTGTAAAAAAGGCCGTGTGATACCCTTCTTCGCCACCCAAAGATGGTTCTTCTTTGGCATCGAACATCTGGTCAATCAGTTCCGGTGATATATATGTTCCAAAGGTATCTTTTAAGAAACGCTTATCTTTTTCAACAATCAAAAAATTATAAAGGAATATTCCCAAATAGGTTCCGCCCATGGAAATGGCCGGGCGAATAACCTCCCACATTCTCAAATCGTTGAAAAATGCATAATAAGTGAAAATCACCCAAACAGCAATAGCCAACAAAGGAACCGGCAGGGTGTATAACGGTTTTGCAGGTATGCTAACCAGAGCGCCTAGTAAGATACAAATGATTAGGAGTACCCAGAGATTGGTCTGCGCATCAGTGATGGATACAAATTCATTCTGCAGGACGCTATGAATAACATTGGCGTGAATTTCAACCCCAGAAAATGTTTCCTGTACCGGCGTATTACGTAAATCCATTAATCCAGGCAACGAAGCACCAACCAAGGCAACTTTTCCTTCCCAATAGGAAGGGTCCAGCATTTCTGGATCGAAACAATACATATATGGCAGGTAATAAAAAGTTTTAAACCGGCCGTAATAATTCACAAACATGCGGCCCTGGTCATCAATGGGGATTTCTCTTATCACTGTGCCCGTGGTATCGCTGAGTCGAAGAATTAAGTTGTCAAAATCATAATCAAATCCATCTGCAGGAATACCAAGAATATCCATTACCGCAGCCAGGACAAGCGTAGGATACACATGGTTCGGTCCTTCAAAGTATATTGCTGTAGGTGCCCGCCTGATGATGCCATCCTCATCCTGAGGGAAATTGGCACTGCCGGCACGTTTTGCAGCATTAATAAGATCCATATGCGTATTGGTTAATCGATCACCAATCGGTAGCCGCAGGGCCTGATCAAGAGGAAGGTTGATTAAATGATCCGGACGGTCATATCCTTCCGGTTCACTATCCATCTTGTATTGAAAATTCAAAGTATCTTCCAATTCAAACACAAGTGCATGATACACTTTCTGGCTTTCAATAGTTGATAGTACAAAACGGGAAGGATCATTACTAACCAGGTACTGGTCGGTTGCCTGTGAAAGATATTCTTCCTGTGGTGCGTTCTCGCTGGTTAGGGCATTCACAAGGTCATAATTAAATGTGTTTTCCGGATCAAAAATTATGTCAAAGAGCAGTGCTTTCGGGTTTCCTGATGTGACTACATCAATGAGTTGTCCATGGTAGGCATGGGGCCAATCATTATAATTTCCAAGGCCCTCAATAGAATTCTGTTCAATATCAATGATGACAACGCTATCAATGGAAGATTCTTCCACATTCTCTACCCTGGCTCGCATGCGGCTATCATATGAACCGAACTCATAACCGTCTAATAAATCTTTGACAAAGGAAATTTTTTGGCTGCCGATGCTTACAGCAATCGTTTTAACAGTTCATTCATGAATAACTAGGAGGTATTGGGGAGGAATTGGCACTGCAAAGAAAATGGTATATGTTTATTCTTCAGCAGCGTCTAATTCATTGTTCCATTTTACAAAGTCCAGATCACCATCTTTGGCCTGGTCAAACTTGAACATATGGTATTTGCCGTCCTTGCGCACATTGATCTGCATGCCTTCCACCAAACTGATCCAGTCTTCCAGCGTTACTTCATAGGGACCGGACACTTCCGTTACTGGTCCCAATGTAAATTTTGGTTTTCCAGGTGCACTACCAGGAGCCAGGGATTTACGTTTTTCCTGGCGTTCATCAATAATATTCTTGGCAGCATTCACATCCACCTTGCCATCATATACCAATACCTCACTCTCGTCATCACCGGCCTTGGCCCGATACTTGGTTCCACGGATTGCTGCCACAGCAGTGGGTGTACGCACTGATACATTTTTCTTTTCGCCAAAGACTGCCTTGGCCGATACAAATATATTCCCTTTTTTCAAATTGGCACTGAAATTCTTGGCCATGGGTTTCACATTGGCCGCAGTTAGCTCCAACTCGGAATTTTCACCAATACGCATCTTGCCCCCTCCTTGCAGAGTGATCTCAGCCCGCGATTTGGGAGCAGTACGGATGACATCGCCTTCAAAAACAGGGCGATTGGGCTTTGCCTTTTCCCAGGCTTCGCCGCCGGCAGTTTGGACCTCAACTTTGCCAAGAGGCAGGGAAATTTTCCCAAACTGTTTACCAGTGGAATCAGCATTACCGACTAATACCACCACCAGAGTTGATACTAAAATTGTAATAAATAAGATGCTTTTTTTCATTATTTCACCAAGACCATTATTATCCCTGTTGATAGCCTTTAGGCTTTAAGTATAAATGTACTGCCAAAATAATCCGAATCCTGTGAGCAAGGCAACAGGGGAAAATAAAAAGGGCTTCCAAATAGGAAGCCCTTTTCTGAAGGTGCTGGAAGTACCTCGAATTTATTTGACCATGATCATTTTATTGGTCTTGTTCAAAATTGTCTTACCGGAGATATCTCTAATCCGTGTCGAATAGAAATATACACCACTGGCGACTCTTTTGCCATTATGATTTACACCTCGCCATGTAAAATTGTGATAGCCAGTTGGATAAAGCGTATTATCAGCTATCCGTATCACTTCTTCACCCAACACATTATATATGATGAGGTCCACAGTAGCCATATCTTGCAGAGTAATCAGAATGGATGTTTGGGGATTGAAGGGGTTCGGGAAATTCTGGCTGATGCTGAAACGATCCGGATAGAGTTCTACACCGGCATTGTTGGCATTGACAAATTCCTTTGTACCAGCAATAAAACGGATTTCATGTACGGACTCCGGGCTGCTCACCGCATAACGATAAACCGGATTCCAGCGCAGATCCTGGGCCACTCCAAGAGTAACATCAATAATATAAACATCAAAATCAGCCGGAATATCATCGATTTTTTCAAAGTTCAGATATACATTATGTTTATCATCTTCAGCGGCAACTTCCATATCCCAGAATTCACCATCTTCTTTGACTGTGCGGATGTCTGTTGTATAAATATCCCCATGCTGGGCCCAATCGCGGTTATCAATGCGCAGGGAAATACCACCAGGCAGCATCGGCGGTTCAAAGGTATCCATATCATCATACTCATCGCTGGCAGTGGTCAAGACACCAACGGTGTTTAATTTGTCAACACCCAGCCCATTGCGGGCATTGATATCCACGAGCCATTCGTTTTCCAGTAGAACAATTTCCGTATCGGTTATTTTCAGACCGCCGCTGCTCTTACTTGGCTTGATATAGAGTTGGTTAGCCGTGAGTGATTTATAAACATAACCTTTCCATGGATCAAGTTTATTTGCTGATACCCAGCCATTGACACCATCATATGTATAGAAATTAGGATCACTGGCGAGAGATGTACTGTCATTTATGAGTACATTTTCCAAAGGAATACTGAAATCAAAGGGGTTACCCAGCATGACCCATTCGCCAGAGGTGAAATTGATCATGAAATCATTATCCGTCGATACTGTTTGGGTTTGTCCAGTGGTGATATTCAATCCGGCATCCTTGACGATCAGGAAGTAGCCTACACCAGGATCAATATATTGGATCGAAGCAAATTCATTCCAGCCGCCGCCCGAGTAAGTGAAGAATCGCCACTTTGTATCATCATTGTGGGTGTTGCACTGGCGGCCTGGCCAGGGAAGGATAATAGCTGGTAACTGGATACAGCTGAACCATTGGGAATACCGGTTGGCCAGCGATCCGTACTCAATAGTCCATCCCCGGGGATTGTCACTGAAATTGAATAATATCCTCCTGCAGGTTTAAATGTTTCATTGCCTGCAATATCACGGGAATAAATATAATATTCCACCCCAGTTGATGTTACAAAGCTACTAGTAATATTGTAGGTACTGGTTGATTTCATATCTATCGGAGTCTGCCACTGAACTTCACCGCCCTTGCGATAATACAGTTCGGCAATATCAATTCCAGAGGCATCATCACTAAATGTTGCTGTAATTGTGACCGGTGAATTATCCGTGGCTTCTAAAACAGGATTATGGGCAATACCAGGTTCAATATAATCCACATAGAAAGTTTGCGGGTTGCTGGTAACCCTTTCATTCCCGGAACTGTCAAAGGCAGATATAGTCCACGTATGAGTTCCAGCCGAAAATCCGTCAGGAAAATCAAAACCCGTAGAATCAGGAGGCTGCTGGTATATACTGCCCTCATTTACATCCAGCTCGTAATATTGCAGTCCTGCAGTTGCATCAGATGACGCTTCCCATTCAAAGCGCAGGAATAAGGTATTGTACCAGGCTTGTAATGGTGCAGTTACATCAAATACAGTTGGCGGTGTATCATCCCATTTAGCAACAATGGACTGTGCTGTGCCGCCGTCATCATTCCCAGCATTGTCTTCCAGCCAGACATCAAAAGTATAAAGCGCGTTGGCCGGCAATGTAAGTCCGGTTAGGGTAGAGATATTCTGGCTTTCCACATAGTTATCACCGCTGCCATCAATGCTGTAGTGGGCACCTGCTACTCCGGAATGCTCTGGCGGGTTTGACCAAGTCAAAGCAAAATCATTTACACTTGTCCACACGTCTGGACTGACCGCCAGATCAGATACTGCTTCAGGAGCTGTTATATCATGGATATTGAATGTGGCTGTTTGTGCGGTGACACTTTCCACGGTAATCTGGACTATAAAATCATCTTCCCAAGTAGCGTCTGGGTTCACCTGCAGATCAATGGACGCAGTGCCATTTGCAGTAGTGGCATCCATATCCTGAATTGTAACATCGGTACTGGGTAATATCGTCCATGTGACTGGTGTGCCGTCAGCTACATCATTGCCAAATTGATCAAATACGCCGGCCTCTACCTGGAATTGTTCATCCAGGAGTACATCTGTAGAATCCGTGTAATTCAAAACAATATTGTCTGTTACACCTGGAATAACATGAATCACGGCTGTGGTGTCATCCAGATCATATACGGAATGATCGCGGCTTGGATCATCATCATTTTCAGTATTAGGAATGATTTGAACAGGAACTGAGATAGCAGATACAACCCTAATCTCATCCAATTCCTGATTAGTATTTTGTTTTGGACCCCTACCAGCCCGTTCCTGCAACGATGCAATAGCTAGCTGTGGGATTGTAATTACGTTTGGAACTGGTTGTCTCGGTTGACCGGTGACTGCTGCCAACAAGGCATCACTAGTCACCCAACCGCGGACTGTATAATCATTTCCTGCAAGGGTTGATGTATTCAATGTTACATTTGCTAAACCGCTGGCATCGGTAAAAGATGAAGTTACACTTAAACTTTCACCTGTGTTTTCTCCGTCCACCACTTCCCAATTAACTTCCACGCCTTCCAGGGGATTATCAAAAGTATCGATCATGGCAGCCTCAATATCGATGGTGGCTATATCAGCTGAAAGATCGATCTGGGCTCCAGTAAGTTCGCTGGGCATGGTCAAGTTATAAATATCATCGGGAATAATTGTAACTACAGCACTGATATGCATGCCTGTACCAGAAGTGGCCTGAATTTGCACTTGGTCGCCTACAGCAAGATTATTGCCTGTTGGATCGGTAGAAAGAACAACGCTGGTTTGTCCACCGGTTGTATACGTTGTAGCGGAACTGAGGTTGAACCCATCACCTGTACCCGTTACAGCGACGACACTCCACGTAACCGTTTCTCCATCCGAAACAAGATTCGCGAATTGATCATAAATATTAGCATTCATTACAGTATCGGCATACTGGGTCAAGGTCATAGCTGTTTGATTATACACCCAAATAGAATCCGGAGCGCCGGGAACCACCTTGAAAAACCCACTTTGAGCAGTGGTGTTATTTTCATCTACAGAAATTGAATTCAGATCACCAGTTGTGGTTGTAGTATAATATATATTGCTTACACGTCCCCAGAGATCTGCTCCATAGGTGGTATCATTAGCAAATGTACCGTGCTGTTGTCCAGCATTGTCCCATAGAACTGTGGGGTTGGTCAAATAATGTCCTATTGTATTGAATACCTGTACTTCAATCATAAGTCCTGCACCTACAGCTGAACTTGTATCGGGACTAGCTAATATTGTATCGCCAGACGCTGGATAGAGTACCAACATAGAATCCGAAATATAACCGCTTTGATCATGATAAAAACAACCAGCGTCTGCAAAAGTATAATCTGGATCAACAAAATCGCCACTTGTGTCAGCATCAATTGCTGCTGCCGTGGTCAATAAGGTATAATCGCCGTTGCTATAATCAACAAACTGGCTTGTACTGCTTGTAAATGAACCAATATTATTGATCGTTCCGCTACCGGATGTACTGCCTTCCAGTATGGAGTAGTTCACATTCACTATTCCAGAAAGCACTTCCAGCGAGAAAGAGTTCTCATTACCAGCAATCGTAATGTGATTCAATTCTGCATCACCTGTGATGGACAATGGCACAAATGCTGAACCTACATCTTTAATAAGCATGTAATCATATGCTGGGCCATGATCACGGCCACCAGAGGATGTATTGATCTCAACACCGCCATATGTTGAATCCGGATTGGAACATACAAAAGTGATGGGCGCAGTAGCTTCTCCACTGGCGGCCATAACGCCATCTACAATTAGTGTAGCATTGGGATCGAAGTATACAGTAGCTCCAGGATCGATGGTCAGCGTATCACTTGATGATACTGTATAATCTCCCGAAATTACCACAGTAGTATCGCCAGATACTTCAACATTCCCAGTGGATGCACCGGTCAGGAAATAACGCAATAAGGGTAATGCGCCCATATCAACGACCGTGCTGTCAGCATCATATATGAATGATGGATCACCAGCATCAATGCAGGGACTGGTAATCTGCAGGCTATAATCTTCATTGGACGCATCTGTAAATAAGGGGTCATCATTGATATTACCTGTTCCAGTATAACTGCCATTCACATCTGAGTAGGTTACAGTGATTGAATTTGTTACAGGACTGCCAGCTGACAGTTCAATTTCACTACCACCATTCCATATAATTGAATTTGTCACGGATGGACTGGACCCGCCCCACAGCCACAACCCATTTCCAGAAACATTAGCTGAATTATCAGCCACTGTGACCCTGTCCAAGCTGGCATCTGAACTGTCATGAAAAACGATACCGCCGCCGTGGTCACCTGTAGAATTGTTTGCAATAATTACATTTGTTAGCGAAGGATTGGAATTCGTTGTCAGGTTGATTCCACCTCCGCCGGTTGCAGCATAATTATCGCTGATATAAAGGTTCTTAAGTATTGGGCTGGCATTGTACGCATAGATACCGCCGCCATAATCAGCAGATCCATTTTCCAGCGTCATATCAGCAAGGACTGTGCTTTGATCCTCGCCGCCATCAAAATGGACTACGCTACCTGCACTACCGCCATCTATAACCGTTGAATAATATCCAGTTCCATGGACTTTTACCTGCCGTCCGCGGAAATGAACATTTTCTGTAAACGTTCCTGATCCTACCGCAATGGAATCACCAGCAGTGGTAGCAAAGTTGATTGCTGCCTGAACAGAAGCAAAGGGGCTGTCATTTGAACCGGTACCGCTGGTATCATCACCCGCAGTAGTTACATACCAGATCGGTCCGTTAAAATCGTTATTATAAGAGTAGGCGCCTATATCACTGCGGGAACCATCAGCATCTGTGTTGGCTATGTCCCCGGCATTGATCAGCAATGAACTGGCGGCCAACTTGTAATTATCTACTCCCAAAAATCCGGGGTCTACAGCAATGTTACCTGTGCCACTACTGTCGGTCAAACTGTATGTGACTGAAATAGTACAGCCAGGAGCTGATTCCCAATGCGAACCTGTACTGTAGAATGCAATATTATGGGCGGTCACATTCGCTGAATCAGCAACATGGATGGCATCATCGGAATTATCTGCAAAAGTCACCTGATACAGCACGGGGTTACCGCCACTGACATCCAATGCGGCATCACTGCCGTCACCCACACTGCTAATTTCTACATTATAGATATTCACGTCAGAATCAAGGGCTTCAATCTCTGCACCAGCGCCGCTGAATGTCAGCCAGGAAAGCTGGGGACTGCCACCATCCATTTTAGCCACACCATTAATAGTGACTTCGGATGGATCATTACTGCTGCGGAAAATGATGTCTTTACCTCTGTTGGTAAAATCCTGATTATAGGTGCCGGCATTCATCATAACCTCATCAGTATAGAGAGCATAATCAGCCGCATGCTGAATTGTGCCGAATGGATCTGTAATACTGCCGTCGGCTGATGAATCCACACCTGCCGTATCCGCATACCATGTCTGGTATGTGTATAAAGAAAGATCTGCCATGTTTAATGTGTTTTCAATGGCTCCCAGATCACCCCATGTGCTGTCACTGTATGTACGGACATTACCAAATATATCATATTGCCCATACAGGCCATGCTCAGAAGTATCGGCACGACCTATAGCTGGCGACCAGTCTAGCAGTGAAAAATCGTCATTGGAACCATCGGTAAACCCCGGTCTGCCCGTATAAATACCATCACCGTCGGCACTCCCGTAAACGATAGAATGGTTTACTTCTAATTCACCAGCGCCTATTGCTTCTACTTCGTTAGCGGCATGGCTGTTACGCCAAATAATGGAATTATGTATTTCAAGACTACCCGATTCTACTGTTAAGCCTACATCATCGCTGGAATGGTTGCCAACAATCGTGTTGTGTCCGAAGCCAACCTCGCCGCCAGCCACGTATACAGCACCTGATTTATTGGCTGTATTTTCAGTAATAATACAGTTTAAAAAACCTACATATCCATTATTAACATAAACAGCACCACCATTTCCAGAACCAGCATTATTATCTTCCAGTATCATATTGCTGAATTCCACATCTGCATTATCAACATAAACAGCACCGCCATCAACAGCAGAACCATTTGTTACGGTAAAACCAATAACTTTTGTGCCACTATCAAACAGATCAGCTATATCAAAACCGCGGCCATTATCCTCACAATCAATGATGGTTGTTTCAGGGCCATCGGCTGAACGCAGCACTATACGCCTGGTTATCTGTTCATCATCATCCATGAAATGCAGATCCTTATTGCCGACACCCTTATACGTCCCGGCAGCCACTTCCACTGTGTCAAATTCTGCTGCTTCAAACAGGCCTTTCTGGATAGATTTAAAAGGGGTGATTAAACCATCCCCACTAATATCATTCCCGGTGGTGTCATTAACCAGATAAACATAACGACGGGGTTCGCCACGCCAGTGTTCAATGGGGCCCAGATCCGGGTTAGAACCTTCTGGCTGGGGACGAGCAGCGCCACTGAAATCTGTTGCTGGCATATTTTCATCATCGTCTGATAAGGGATTATAATATTCATCCGTGCCCAACCCAATGGCATTGGAAAAATCACCCAGGGAGAAATCTCCGTTTGCAGGATCATTAATGAAGGGATCTAATGCATAGTTTTCACCATAATTAAACGCTGCATTAATTTCAGACTGAAGAATACAGTGATCTACATCTATCTCAAAGGCATTTGATGAGTATACATCAGATTCTGGTGAGCCAGAAGTATTAGTGTTTCCTGAAAAAATGCTGTTAATAATGGTGGTATAACCGCCAGACATCGCCGCAAATGAGTTAACACCACCAGCACCCCAACTTGAATTGGTGGTATTATTTACAAAAAGTGACTGAACAATAACCAAATGGGAACTGTTATCCTGGTTAATAGCACCACCCATTTCATCTGAACTGTTGTTATAAAAAATACAGTTTTCAACATAAGCCATGCTGCCAGCAGTCCCCAGCATAATTGCACCACCTCTACTTGAAGTACCCGTTTGTATTGAATTACCATCAAATAGGGTATTAGTAATGCTTACGATTTCACCATTCGTTTCGGAAATATTTATTGCTCCACCATTTTGGTTATTCTGATTAAAGAGAAAAATACAATTGTCAATTTCCGGACTTGAATTCATGATTTCAACGGCGCCAAAATTACTATTTGTAATGGTGAACCCAATTATTTTTGAAGAGTTGTCTTCATTGTTCGTGAAATCAATGAAATCTTGACCGTTCACATCAATAATGGTAGTGTCTGGACCATACGCGCTTTTTAAAACCAGATTCTTCACACCGTCATTATTTAGATCATGATTATACTGGAAATCCAGGTTACGGTTGCGGCTGCCTGTGTAGGTTCCGGGCATGACCAGAATGGTGTCGCCGTTAGCAGCCATTTCTATCATATCGCGTATATAGGTGGCTGGATCTTCCAAGCTACCCTCACCACCACTAGAACCTTCTTCTTCATCCACGTACCAGACCGGGCCTAGATAATGGGGTGTTGTTTTTACCTCATTGGAGCTTACACTTTCATAATTTGACGTATCGATAGAGGTCACATAAAACCAATAGTCTTCATCATTGGTCAGTCCGATAATTTCCGTTGTAGTAGATGTCAGGCTATCCAATGTATCCACCACAGTCCAGTTAGTTGAATCCGCGCTCTGGTACACGTAATACTTTACCACATCATCATCGAACGGGGCCGTCCAGGAAAGATCCACAGCCTGATGTTTTTCATCAGCTGACAGATTGGACGGTGGGTTTGGATAGAGTGTAACATCCAGTTCATGCTCATAGGCTCCCAGGTCTGGGTCTGAACCTGCAGGATTGGGTCTGGTGTTGCCAGCCAAATCATTGCTAGGGGCATAAATGGTTTCACCTTGAGCATCTATGCTTGCTGTTGCACCGGCGCCTATGGCCGGGCTACGTTCATGAAGGACAAAGGTTGTATCTGCAAATTCAGGACTGGTATTCAATAAAATATCATCACCACCTAAATCATCATCACCGCCGAATAGGGAATATGATGCATAGATATCCACACCATCACTATTAAAATCATCTGCATATATCTGATTAGTATGATCGGTCATGGGAGAAGAAGAGGCATTGGTTACTGTGGTATTTCCATAAACAATACTGTTATAAATGGTTAGCTGTGGTGAATCTCCTTCATTATTATAATCTTCTGAGTGAATGGCACTACCGCTATTGTTGGATTGATTGTGATCGGTGATTATCTGGTTGTTTGCAACCGTACAATTAATTAATTGCAATATGCCGCCGCGGAACTTAATAGCACCACCCGATGGTGGATATCCACCGTCGGTATTTTCAAATGAGACTATATTACCGGCAACAATAGAGTTGACCATTTTTACATAGTTCTGATTACTACCA
>JYMV01011159.1_pt1 | contig 13327 bp, 11 predicted proteins | sample 338911 | NCBI WGS metagenome assembly JYMV01 (sample SAMN03354496, study PRJNA234377) | hydrothermal vent metagenome | biome: Deep sea; feature: Hydrothermal plumes at the Eastern Lau Spreading Center, Western Pacific Ocean; material: Seawater | place: Tonga | collected 2009 | depth 2000 m m | reverse complement strand
TTCCACCAGATATGTGAGTCCAGAAGTCACCGGCGTCAGGTAATTACTGTCAATTTGCGCCAGGTTACCTCCGCAAATAAGCTTGGTCCCCTCACCTGACGCCGGTGACTTCTGGACTCACATATCTGGTGGAAAAATTTAAGAATTTTTCAGGAAGTGCTACAGTTAATCTTGATGGTGTGGTTCGTAGCCGCTTGGCTGAATTTGCTGAAGAGCACCTGTAGATTAATCCTGATAAGGCAAATATGTGGCGACAGATTTAAGTAAACCAACAGTGCTGATTGTTGATGATGACTTCATCAACAAAGAAATTCTGGCTCATGGCTTGCAAAATGATTACCGCATTTTGCAGGCCAGTTCTGGCGTTGAAGCATTGGAAATTGCCGAGGCCGAAATGCCGGACACGGTGCTTTTAGATATCGTTATGCCGGATATGGACGGCTATGAAGTTTGCCGCAAGTTAAAAACCTCCAGGCGCACCCAAAAAGTACCTATTATTTTCTCCACCAGTAAATGCAGTGATGAAGATGAAGTGCTGGGCTTAACAATGGGGGCTTCTGATTACATCACTAAACCTTTTAATATGGCATTAGTGCGGGCACGGGTGCGCAATCAGGTATTGTTAAAACAAAAAACCGATTTGTTAGAACAGCTTGCCAGCATAGATGGTCTGACCGAAGTACCCAACCGACGCTATTTTGATGAGGTTTTTGAGCAAGAGTGGCGCAGGGCAATGCGCAGTGGCTATCCCATTGCTGTAGCTATGGTGGATATTGATTGTTTTAAACAGTTCAACGATAACTATGGTCATACCGCAGGAGATGATTGCCTGACAGCGGTTGCTAAGGCGCTTTCAAAAGCTTCTAATCGGGCTGGTGATTTTGTGGCTCGATATGGCGGAGAGGAGTTTGTATTCGTCTGGCCCAACTGCGAAATTGGACAGGCAGAAGCGATTGCCGAAAAGGCGCGGCAGGCTATTGCTGATTTAGCTATTGCGCACCAGTTTTCAAGTGCAGCTGAAATCGTCACTATTAGTGTGGGCGTGGCCAGTATGGTGCCGGAGCAGAATCAATCTCGAAAAGAACTAATCGATGATGCCGATGAGCGTTTGTATCTGGCGAAACAGTCTGGCCGCAATATGGTATATGCTGGATAGCGAAAGGCGTTAGTTTATTTGACCTGGTAGCTTATCCAGTTTAAACATATCGTTGTTGATGTATCTGGCAATTTCGTCAGAAACTTCGCCTACCTTCATGAGTTTAGGGCCCGTCGGGTCCAGTAATAAATAATCAATTCCTCCTTCCGTGACTTTTTCTTCACCGTCAAAATGAGGCAGGTTCGCACCCAGCAGCGCGTGATTGGGTAGGTACACAATCGTCATATGCAGGTTAGGCAATAAAGAGCGCAACAATGCTGCGGTCAGGGTGGCTTTGCTGTCGCAGTCCCCTTTATTGGTAAGTAGCACTTCCGATGGAGGTAAGTAGCCTGCGCCATTGGAAGTCATGCGATCTTCCAGGTCGTTGTAAGGGATGCTCTGTACCCAACTAAGGATCATGTTGACATAGGCTCTGGAAGTGCTGTCGTCATCCATCAACTCATAGAGTGCCTGAGAGGCGGGCAATAGCGCAGTGACCGCTTCGTTAACAAAGCGAATATGGTCCGGCTTTACCCCTGTTTGCCCATAAGGACTGACATAGCGGCTGTAATAGTTCATCTCAAGGTAGCGATCAAAAGCTGCTTCTCGCTCCAGCGCCAGTTCATTGGTCCACTTTTCCACCATTTGCTCGGAACGGCTTTTTACTTCGATTTGTAGTTCATTATTTCTGGGACGAAATTTCACCCGAGCTTCTTTCGGGTTGATAGTTTGGGCTTTGCGCTGCAATTCCATAAACACATAACGCTGTGCGATTTCTGGCCGGTATGATTTGTTTTGCTTATTTTGTGTGGCTATCTGCGCTTTGTCTAATTCGAAACTGAGGCTGCGATGGGTACCGTAATAATCCTGCCAGCGATAACGCAACTGCACTTTATTGTCGGTTTCTTCTTTATGGAAGTAAGTTTGCGAAGCGTTCGCTGAAACGCATAGCAGGCTCGTCAGTGCTAAAACACTGATTGCGGCGCTGATTTTGCCAACTGCTGCATTTTTTACATTCAAGCGAACACCCTCGTGGAACTCTACTATTATAGTATATCGGTTCCACGAGATTTAACTAAAGTGTTACAAAATGAAGTATTGTGATGGGGCCAATGATTGGCCTCTGATTAGCCTCCTAGGACGAAAACTGCAATGTGCTTTGGATGGCAGCTTTCCAGCCTGACAGTAGTTTGTTTCTGGTGTCAGGAGTCATAGCCGGATTAAACTCCTGCTCAATCTTATGCATTTCGCTTAGTGCTTCGGTAGAAGCATATATTCCAGCTTTTAAACCCGCCAGATAGGCAGCGCCAAGGGCGGTGGTTTCCATTATTTCAGGACGGGTAACATCAATGTTCAGAACATCACTGATAAACTGACAAACCCAATTATTGGCTACCATACCGCCATCGACATTAATGGCTGTTGGGGTAACGCCATCCTGAGACATGGCTTCCAGCAAATCAAAAGTTTGATAAGCAACAGACTCCAATGCTGCACGGGCGAAATGAGCAGGGGAAGTGGCTCTGGTCATGCCGTAAATGGCTCCTCTGGCTAATGGCTCCCAATAGGGCGCACCCAGGCCAGCAAAAGCCGGTACCATATAAACCCCGTGATCATAATCCAGGGTTTGAGCCATTTTTTCAGTTTCACTGGCTTTTGCAATAACACCTATGCCATCCCTTAGCCACTGCACCGCCGCGCCAGCAATAAAAATAGAGCCTTCCAGGGCATAGTGAACTTTGCCATTGATCTGATAGGCGATAGTGGAAAGCAGATTATTTTTCGAGTTCAGAACCTGCTCTCCGGTGTTAAGCAGTACAAAACAACCTGTACCGTAAGTACTCTTTATATTACCGGTTTCAAAACAGCACTGTCCGACACTGGCGGCTTGCTGATCACCGGCTACACCATTGATGGCGATAGCCTCACCAAATAACGCCGGATCTGTCTTGCCATAGTCATCGGCGCATTCTTTGACTCCTGGTAACATTGCTCCAGGAACATTAAACAAAGTGAGTAGTTCTTCGTCCCACTGTAAGGTGTGGATATTATATAAGTTGGTTCTGCTGGCATTGGTGACATCGGTGAGGTGTTGTTTGCCGCCAGTTAAGCGCCAGATCAGGAAGCAATCTATGGTACCGAACGCTAATTCTCCTGCTTCGGCTCGTTGTCTTGCCCCTTCCACATTATCCAGAATCCAGGCTGCTTTAGTGGCGGAGAAATAGGGATCCAGTAACAAGCCAGATTTTGATTGAACTATGGCAAGGGTTTCATCGGTGCGCAAATTGTCGCATATGGCGGCGGTACGTCGGTCTTGCCAGACGATAGCATTATAAACCGGTTTGCCGGTGACTTTGTCCCAGACCAGGGTGGTTTCCCGCTGATTGGTAATGCCAATGGTTACTACGTTGGCTGACTGTTGTTTAGCCTGTTGCAGTGCGGCTTGGCAAACATTTAATGTGGTATTCCAAATCTCTTCTGGATCGTGTTCTACCCAGCCGTCGTGGGGATAGTGTTGAGTGAACTCTTCTTGCGCACTACACAGTATCTTGCCTTTATCACTAAAGACAATGGCGCGAGTCGATGTAGTACCCTGATCGATGGCTAAAATACAATTATTGAAACTCATTAATTTTCTCACTCAACGTTGTCATTAATTTGGCCCGGCTTATAGGGACATCCGGATAATTGTTATCTTATATAAGACTAGGTTACTTTATTTTTATTCAGGTCACAATTTTAGCTTGATTCACAGAGGATGTTTTTCTCATTTAGCTGGAATTAAATCTGGTTGTTCAAAGATAGTGTAATTCAGCCCGCTTTTCTCGCTCTCTGCTCAAAAAATAGTCTCAGGACAAAATCTCTGTAATTTCAACTACTTCAAATGACCCACAAATCCCCACCCCGAAATAGTGGGGAAAATAAGCTGAAATTGACTTGACAGGGGCATGGTGTGGTTCCTAAACTGTGAATTGTGGGTAAAAGTGGCATAAAGTGGATTTTTTAGTGTCTACCATGCCTTTCTAAAAACAATAAAAACTTTTGGGCTAGGGGAATGTTCCGCGGCGCTAACGCAATCAATCTGGACACTAAAGGCCGGGTGACGATACCAACAAGGTATCGTCAGTCGCTTCTGGATGATTGTCAGGGACAATTAGTTTGTACAATAGACACTCAACAACCCTGCTTGCTGCTTTACCCACTTTCTGAATGGGAAGAAATCGAGTTGAAACTCAGTCGTCTATCCAGCATGAATCCGCATGAACGTCGCTTACAGCGCTTGCTGTTGGGCTATGCGAACGAAGGCGAGATGGACAAAAGCGGACGATTTCTACTTTCCGCACCTCTCAGACAACACGCCGATCTCACCAAAGAAATCATGTTGGTGGGGCAACTTAACAAATTCGAAATTTGGAACACCAGTACCTGGGAGCAGCAGATCCAATCGGATATTGCTACCGAACAGGATGCCGGCTTCGAACTTACCGAACGTTTACAGGACTTTTCATTATAATGGCCAGCACTTTTACCCACACATCAGTGCTGCTGCATGAATCTATCGATGCATTGGCCATTAAAAAAGACGGGATCTATGTAGACGCGACGTTTGGTCGAGGTGGTCACTCCCGTTTAATTCTGGAAAAGCTGGGTGAAAATGGACGATTGATTGCGTTTGACCGTGATCCTATGGCCATTGAAGCGGCGAAGGCTTTCGCCGACGACAGTCGTTTTCAGATCGTACATTCCGCGTTTTCTGAAATGGTTTCTGCCCTTACGGACCTCGGTTTACTGGGGAAAATTGACGGCGTCCTAATGGATTTAGGGGTTTCTTCACCGCAACTGGATGATGCCGGTCGTGGCTTCAGCTTTATGAAAGACGGGCCACTGGATATGCGCATGGATACCAGTAAAGGGATCAGTGCCAGTGAATGGCTAAATTCGGCGGACGAAGCAGATATTACCCGAGTAATTAAGGAGTTTGGTGAAGAGAAATTTGGTAAGCGTATAGCGCATGCCATCGTTACTACCCGTGACGAAAAGCCGCTAACTAGTACCCTGCAATTGGCGCAATTAATCGACCAGGCTGTGCCTGTAAAAGATAAATTTAAGCATCCCGCAACCAGGGCCTTTCAGGGGATTCGTATTTTCATCAATGATGAGTTGGGTGAAATTGAGCGCGGTTTAGCTTCAGCGCTGCAAGTATTGGCACCCGATGGTCGTCTGGCCGTGATTAGTTTTCACTCTCTGGAGGACAGGTACGTTAAACGCTTCATGCGGGATTTAAGCCGTGGAATGCAGGTTCCTCATGGTTTGCCCATCAGGCAAGAAGAAATTAATGCCAGTAAAAAATTGCGTTTAATAGGCAAGGCGATTAAGCCAGATGAAAGTGAAATAAAACGCAATGTGCGGGCCAGAAGCTCGGTACTCAGAGTGGCGGAGAAGCTATGACAAATAACTTCAATCTGGTCACTATTATACTCACTGACATCACTCGTAACCTGTTACGAGTGTTGTTGTTTACAGCGGTATTGATTAGCGCGATTGCGGTTATTCTCAGTTCTCATAGCAATCGTCAGTTGTTGATCGAAAAAGAAAAGGCCCTGCAGGAGCGGGATCGCCTAGATGTTGAGTGGCGCAATCTCATCCTGGAGCAGGGCGCGTTAACTGAGCACAATCGCATTGAGTCTCTGGTTAAAGAACAATTAGACATGTATCGGCCAAACCCTGAAGAAGAAGTTGTAGTGAGGGTGAAGTAATGGCAGCGGCGATTAAAAACAAAAAAATTCCTAAGCCTACAACGGTGCAGTGGCGATTTATCACAGTATTAAGTCTGATCTGTTTGGTTTTTGTAGGACTCGCTGTCAGAGCCGCCTACATTCAGGTGATTGATCCAGACATGTTGGTAAAAAAAGGGGATAGCAGAACAGAACGAGTGAGAAAGACTCGGGTGCACCGTGGCTTGATACTGGACCGCAATGGCGAAGAGTTGGCAGTGAGTGTTCCGGTCAGAGCTATCTGGGCTGATCCTAAAACGATTCATGAAAATAACGCTCTGCAATCCAAAAGGCGCTGGCAGGCCCTGGCAGATGTAATTGGTCAGGATGTTGATCGTATTTTGAACCGGGTTAAAAATCCCGAGAAACGCTTTGTATATATTCAACGCCAGGTTTCCCCAGCAATGGCGGATTATGTCGCACAGTTGAATATTCCGGGCGTTTATTTACGTGAAGAATCACGACGTTACTATCCTGCCGGAGAAGTCTCAGCACACCTGATAGGGTTTACTGATGTTGATGACAAAGGCCTGGAAGGTATAGAACGTATTTACAACGAAATTTTGAGTGGTACACCAGACCGCAGAGAAGTGAGTATCGATGCCAAGGGGCGTCAGGTAGAGCTGCATTCCGAAGAGTCGGGTAAAAAGCCACAGAACATCCAGTTAACTATTGACCAGCGAATACAGGCTTTAGCTTATAAAGAAGTTAAGCGTGCTGTTAGCTTGTTGCAGGCGACATCCGGTTCCGCCGTTGTTGCAGACGTTCACACTGGAGAGATACTTGCGCTGGTCAATAGCCCTTCATTTAATCCCAATAATCGACAAGGTGTGCCTGCCCATCGCATTCGCAATCGCGCGGTCACAGATACTTTTGAACCCGGGTCATCGGTTAAACCTCTGGCAGTGGTAAGCGCTCTGGAGTTTGGCAGTGTAGAGCTGGATACTCAGATCGATACCTCGCCGGGTTGGATGCGCATTGGTGGAGCCTACGTGCGTGATCCCCGCAATTACGGTGTCTTGGATCTTACCGAAATCGTTAAAAAATCCAGTAATATGGGCACCTCCAAATTGGCCTTTTCAATCCCCAGAAGACAGTTTTTGGATACCTATTATGATGTAGGCCTGATTGGTGATACCGGCAGCAATCTTATTGGTGAAAGCGGCGGTATTTTCCATGAGCGTTCTCGTTGGTCTGATCACGAAGTGGCCAGTTTGTCTTTTGGTTATGGTATCGCGGTTACCACATTGCAGTTAGCGCGCATGTATTCCACATTAGCAAACGGTGGAGTAAGACGCCCCTTAAGCATTATCAAATCAGAACAACCAGCTCAGGGTGAAAGGGCTTTATCTGCACAAACGGCCGGTGCTGTAATTGAGATGATGGAGCAGGTAGTGTCAGATTCGGGCACCGGCAAAAAAGCCCAGGTGCCGGGTTACCGCGTTGCAGGAAAAACCGGAACCAGTCGCAAAGCTGTCCCTGGCGGGTATGGTGAAGAGTACGTGAATATTTTTGCCGGATTGGCGCCCGTTTCAGATCCGCAAGTGGCGGTAGTGGTATTGATAAATGAGCCAGGTGGTGATCTGTATCACTCTGGTGATACGGCTGCGCCAGTGTTTTCCAGAGTCATGTCTGGCACGCTGCAAATGCTAAACGTTCCGCCGGATGATAAATCAGTTTCTTCGCTGGCGGCAATCAGGAGTAAAAACAATGACTCCTGATACTAATCTGTGCAATCTGCAACAACTACTGAAACCCTTTGGTATCGATGCTCCAGAATTGGAAATCGAAGATCTGGTTTTGGATAGTCGCGAAGTGGCGATCCACAAAGGCTTTTTAGCGGTAGCGGGTCACAACCTGGATGGTCGTGACTTCATCCCTCAGGCGGTCAGTCTGGGGGCAAAAGTTATTTTAGCGGAAACGGATAATGAAGCGGAGCACGGCGCAATGTCTATGCGCGAGCATTCGCTGATCATCAGTTTTTATCAGTTATATGAGCAGCTTTCAGCTTTGGCTGCAGTGTTTTTTGGACACCCAACAGAAAGCCTCAATACCGTCGCAGTTACGGGCACAAATGGTAAAACTTCCACTACCCATTTTATCAGTCAGTTGAGCGATGCATTGCAAAAGCCAGCATGGTTCGCAGGTACGCTTGGACAAGGGGCATTAACGGACTTACAGAGCACCAAAAACACCACACCGGATCCGATTGCTATTCAACGCCTTGCCTGGCAAGCTGCACAAGCGGGCGCATCTGACCTGGCGTTTGAAGCCTCTAGTCATGCTTTGGTGCAGGGACGAATTAAACAGGTTAATACCCGGGTTGCTGTGTTTACTAATCTGTCGCGGGATCACCTGGATTACCACGGTTCGATGGAAGAATATGCCAGTGCTAAACGTTTGTTGCTGCAGCAGCCGGGATTGCAAACCCTGGTGTTGAATCAAAATGATCCGGAACACAACAACTGGCTGCGCTTTAAGCCGGCTGAGGTTTCTGTGACGCTGATTGGTTTGTCTGAATTAAGCAGTTTGCCGCACGACTTCTGTTTTGCTGATGATATTTCCTATACCGCTGAAGGTATTGAATTTCGGGTACACAGTAGTTGGGGCGAAGGTCATTTGAAACTTCCCATGTATGGCGAGTTTAATATTTTGAATGTGCTCAGTGCAATCGCTACTCAGGTAGCCTTTGGTCGGAGCTTCCAGGATGTACTGAACGCCGCAAAACAATTAGTTCCTGTTGCAGGGCGGGCGGAGTTTTTCCGGGCTGCTGGTAAACCTGACATTGTTGTGGATTACGCCCACACGCCTGATGCGTTGCATAAAATCCTCGCTTCTATGAAAGCCCATTGTGCGGGACAACTTTATTGCGTATTTGGATGTGGCGGTGATCGGGATAAAGGCAAACGGCCACAAATGGGGCAGGTTGCTTATCAGGATTCAGATTACGTTGTGTTAACTAATGATAATGTACGCAACGAAAATCCCCAGGATATCATTGCCGATATTCTGCAAGGGATGCCAGAACATCACAAAGTTTATGTGGAAACCGACAGGAAAAAAGCCATTAAGTGGGCGGTTTCTCAGGGACAGGTTGGCGACCTGATTGTATTGGCAGGCAAGGGACATGAAACATCACAGGTGATCGGCGATCTGGTTACTGATTACGACGAAAGACAATTTATTAAATCACTCTACAAGGTGGCATCATGATTGAAGTATCTTTGTCCTGGGTTGCACAAAACGTTCAGGGAACATTGAATGGTCAGGATATCCTTATAGATAAGGTCAGCACTGATACGCGTAGTATTGAGGCCGGCAGCTTATTTATCGCACTGAAAGGGCCAAATTTTGATGCCCATGACTTTATAGATTTGGCGGAAACCGCCGGTGCTGCAGCTGTTATCGTCAGTAAACCGGTAAAAACTGCATTGCCCACAATCCTGGTGGAAGATACCCGACTGGCATTAGGCGCTCTGGGCAAAGCAGTGCGCGATGAAGTGGCGCCCAAAACCGTTGGGATCACCGGCAGCTCAGGCAAAACCACAGTCAAAGAAATGGTGGCTTCGATTTTGTCCCTAAAAGGCAATGTGTTGGCCACCAATGGAAATTTTAACAATGAAATTGGTGTACCGCTGACGCTGTTGCGTCTGGAGAAAAGCCACGAATTTGCGGTCATTGAAATGGGCGCGAATCACCTTGGTGAGATTAATTACACCTGTTCTTTAGCTCAACCAGATGTATCTACCATAGTTAATGCTTCGGCCGCCCATCTGGAGGGCTTTGGCTCGCTGTTTGGAGTCGCCAGAGCGAAAAGTGAGATTTTTAATGGCCTGCAAAGTGAAGGCTTGGCCATTCTGAATAAAGACAGTCAGTTTTTTGAGTATTGGGCCGGTAAGTTAACCGAAAAACGCACCTGTACTTTTTCCATGGAAGCCGGAAACGGTGATTTCTACCCGGAAGACGTCATTGTCGGCCTGGATGGCTGTGCTCAGTTTGATTTGTGTACCCCTCAAGGAAAAACCAGTATCTGGTTGACCTTACCAGGCATCCACAATGTCAACAACGCTTTGGTGGCAGCCGCGCTGGCTATGGAAGTAGGCGCCAGCTTAGAGCAAGTGGCCACCGGTTTAAGGCAGTTAAAGCAGGTGTCTGGCCGCTTAAATGTCAAAGAACTAAGCAATCAAATCCGCATTCTGGATGATACCTATAATGCCAATGTCGCTTCAGTGAATGCCGCCATTGACGTGTTAAGCAGTTTTCCCGGCAGGCGAATCGCCATTTTGGGAGATATGGGCGAGCTGGGCGAAAAGGCGCGTTACTACCACGAAAAAGTTGGTGAATACGCCCAGCAAAAAGGTGTCACTGATTTTTACTCGTTAGGGGTATTAAGCCAAAGTGCCAGTGATGTGTTTGGTTCATCCGGTCATCATTTTTCTGACGTAGAAGAGCTGGTTGCCAGTCTCAATGAGCAACTGGCCTTTGAAAAGCAAGACATTACCATTCTCATCAAAGGCTCCAGAAGCGCCCGGATGGAGAATGTGGTTAGAGCCCTGGAGGAATCACCTTTGGGAAAGTTTGAACGCTCAAGGGAGCGCATCGCATGTTGATTTGGTTAGCCGAATGGCTGCAGCAGTTTGATGCAGGCTTTAATGTATTTTCTTATTTAACGATGCGAGCCATTTTAAGTACGCTGACGGCCTTGCTGATTGCTGTGTTGTTGGGTCCCAAAATGATTCGTTGGTTGCAACGTTTACAGATTGGTCAAACGGTACGCAGTGACGGCCCGCAATCCCATTTAAGTAAATCCGGCACCCCAACTATGGGTGGGCTTTTGATCTTAGCGGCTATTGTTCTGAGTGTCCTGTTATGGGCCGATTTGAGCAATAGATACGTTTGGGTAACCCTGGCGATTATCGTAGGTTACGGCATAATCGGTTTTGTGGATGACTACCGCAAAGTGGTGCGTAAAGATCCCAAAGGCTTGATTGCCAAGTGGAAATACTTCTGGCAATCGGTTATCGCCATAGTGGTGGCTTTTTACCTCTATGCCAACAGCCAGTCTGCGGCAGAAACCGCGCTGTTGGTGCCATTTTTTAAAGAAGTGATGCCACAACTGGGGTTATTTTTTGTAGTCATGGCTTATTTTGTCATCGTGGGAACCAGTAATGCCGTCAATCTGACTGATGGTCTGGATGGTCTGGCGATAGTTCCCACTATTTTAGTGGCAGGCGCTTTGGCCATCTTTGCTTATGTTACTGGTAACGTTAATTTCTCTGAATATCTGCAATTACCCTATATCCCACTGACCAGCGAGTTGGTGGTGGTGTGTACGGCTATTGTGGGTGCCGGACTCGGGTTTTTATGGTTCAACACCTATCCCGCCATGGTCTTCATGGGTGATGTGGGGTCACTGGCGTTAGGTGGAGCATTGGGTATTTTGGCGGTTTTGGTACGCCAGGAATTGGTGCTGGTAATTATGGGCGGTGTCTTTGTAATGGAAACTCTGTCTGTGATTTTGCAAGTGGGCTCTTATAAACTGCGCGGGCAGCGCATTTTCCGTATGGCGCCTTTGCATCACCACTATGAACTTAAGGGCTGGCCAGAGCCACGGGTTATTGTGCGTTTCTGGATTATCTCCCTGATCCTGGTGCTGATTGGCCTGGCCACATTGAAACTAAGGTAATAGCTAGATGAATGTGTCGCAACTGAAAGACAAAAAAATCGCGATTGTAGGGATGGGCCTTTCTGGTCAGTCTTGCGCGCGCTTTTTGTTGCGCCATGGCATCTCTGCTACGGGATTTGACACCCGAAATCTGGAGCAAAGTGCTTTTGCTATCCCTTGTCATTTTGGGCCGTTTACGACAGAACAGTTTGCTGATTTTGATCTGATTCTGCTCAGTCCAGGTATGGCGCTGAGTACGCCTGCCATCCAGTGGGCTATTGCCAATGGCTGTCAGGTACTGGGAGACATTGCCCTTTTTGCCGCTAATTGTGATGCACCTATTATCGGAGTTACTGGTTCGAATGGTAAGTCGACCGTGGTCAGCATGTTGGAAAAAATATGGCTGACCGCCGGTAAAAAAGTTGCTTGTGGAGGTAACATCGGGTTACCGGCACTGGATTTATTAGAAATGGATTTTGATGTTGCGGTGTTAGAGCTGTCTAGTTTTCAGTTGGAAACTGCCGCCAATATTCCTCTGAGCGCTGCGGCGGTGCTAAACGTCTGCGAAGATCACTTGGACCGTTATCCGGATTTTGAAGCTTATTGTCAGGCGAAGCATTCTATTTTTGATAATGCGGATTTTAAACTGGCCAATAGTCTGGACCGAAACACCTACACCGACGATGTAAAAGTAGATGCCTTTATTACTGACGTTAAGGCAGAGCAAGGTTTTGGTTTGCAAATGTCTCCGGCTGCCATCACCTTAGATGGACAGCCATATTTAATGGCAGAAGAATTAAAAATAAGCGGAGTTCACAATCTGCTCAATGCGCAGGCAGCCTGTATTATCGCCAGGCATTCGGGTATTGCTGACCAGTTTATTCAACAGGCGCTGAAAGCCTTTGAAGGTTTGCCACATCGCTGCCAGTTGGTAGCCAGACGTAATAATGTCAGCTGGGTCAATGATTCTAAGGCCACCAATGTAGGCGCCACTATCGCGGCCATTCAGGGTTTACGTCCGGTTGTAGAAGGTGATTTATGGTTATTGGCAGGAGGGGATGCGAAACAGGCTGACGTCAGTCCTTTGCGCAGCCTGCTACAAACCGATGTACAACATCTGATCACCTTTGGTAAAGACGGGGACAGCATTGCAGCATTAAAAGACAACAGTATCCCGGTTGAATCCTTACAAAAAGCGGTGCAGGTAGCAGCGCAAGGTGCGCGCTCAGGGGATATGGTGCTGCTGTCTCCTGCTTGTGCCAGTTTGGATATGTTTGCCAATTATCAGCAAAGAGGTGAAGTTTTTGCTAAAGCTGTGGAGGCATTATCCTGATGCAAGTGTCTTCCAGCTATTTACCCGACCTGTTTGCATGGCGTCACGATAAAGCCGGTCCTCAGCGGCCCTATGATATCGGGTTATTGATGGCCGCTTTAGCGTTGATGACCATAGGTTTAATCATGGTAACTTCAGCATCTATGCCTGTGGCAGAGCGGCTGTTTAATAATCCGTTTCACTTTGCCATCAGACATACCATCTATTTAATTATTTCAGCGATGGCTGCCCTGGTGGCCATGATGATCCCCATGAGTTGGTGGCAGAAAACCAATGCCTATTTGCTGTTTTTTGCTATAGGCCTATTGATCCTGGTGTTGTTTGCCGGTCGCACTGTAAACGGCAGTACCCGCTGGTTGGTTATTGGTCCGATTACGGTTCAGGCTGCTGAACCGTCAAAACTGTATTTCTTCTGTTAT
>JYMV01047013.1_pt2 | contig 13329 bp, 12 predicted proteins | sample 338911 | NCBI WGS metagenome assembly JYMV01 (sample SAMN03354496, study PRJNA234377) | hydrothermal vent metagenome | biome: Deep sea; feature: Hydrothermal plumes at the Eastern Lau Spreading Center, Western Pacific Ocean; material: Seawater | place: Tonga | collected 2009 | depth 2000 m m | reverse complement strand
AAGCGGCAAAAAAGCTGAAATTGAGGTTATTCCATTTCACGGTTTGACTCAGTTTGAAATCGAGCGGATTATGGAGGATTCTTTTGAACATGCAATTGATGATTTCAATGAACGTCAATTGATAGAATTTAGACAAACGGCGGAGCGCGTTTTTCGTGGAATAGAACAAAACTGGAATGTTGCTGAAAATTCTTTATCAAAGTTGGACCGTGATGAAATCCGGAAGCAAATGGAAGTAGTCCGACAAAGCATGAAGGAACAGGATTCACAAGCTCTCAAGGCACAACTAGACGTTCTGGGAGACCTGACCCGTCCTTTGGCAGACACTGCAATTGGGCGTTCCATTCTTGCAGAATTGCAGGATGATGCATAACTGAATCAATGAATCACCGCATAGGTTACATGTGTTGAGAACGGACCGGATCAATAAGTTCATCAAAATAATCAAAACAGTGTTGCAAAACGCTTTCTCAGAGTATTTTATTGCACTTTTCCCCTTGTATTTCGCGGGAGTTCATCAATAAATCCATAATACGTTCCGTATTTTGGAAAAATTTTAAAAACTGATGATTTCATCAGTTTCATGCAAACGGATGAAGATTGAATTTTCCCTGCTAAGCGAAGCGATGCGTAAGTGTCGGGCAAAGAAATTGGTGTCGTACATGTACGGTTTTTTATTGATGCCTTATAATGGGATCAATCGGGGTCATTGCCGTGCCTAAAACTAGTTCAATTGTACGTGCCACAGCCAGCAATTTGGCTTCACCCCTTGGCGGTCCAATTAGTTGTAAGCCAACCGGCAAACCGCTTTTGGTAAAACCAGCCGGAACGGAAACGGCGGGTAGTCCGGCTGTCGTGGAGAGAAACGAAAACTTCAGCCAGTCAATGTAATCCGTAACGGGTTTGCCGTCAATTTCGGTTGGGTATTCCACCACCACCGGCCCCGGTTCCAAGCTGACAGTGGGGCAAGCCAAGACATCAAAAATTGTAAGAAAACGACGCATATTATGGTAAATAACTGTGCGGGCAATTTGCGCATCATAAACATCGTCAATGTTTAACTGCCGCCCAATTTCGATATTATCCGCCAAAGTTTTTTTGTAGTGTTTTTGAACGGATTGTGGTGCACGACCGGGTCCCACTGCCCAGAGCATCGCCCGCAAAATGCGGTAACAGCTTCCCAAATTCGGCAAATCCGGACAGTCTTCTTCTACCGTCGCACCTGCATTTTCAACCACTTGGAGCGCATTGCGCAAGATTTGATCCGTTTCTGCGGAAACAGGTGCAAACTCTTTTAAAGTCGGACTGTATGCGATGCGGACATTGGGCTGCGCCTGTTTGACGGCTTCCTGAAATGGAGTATTCGGGGCCGGAAAAGAAATTGGAGAACTTGCGTCAAATCCGGACATGGCATCCAAAAAAAGAGCGCAATCCATTACATTACGTGCCATTGCGCCTTGAACTCCTTCTGTGTGAAAACCCACTTCAGCTGGACCTCCACCGGCAACTCCGGGGCTCGGGCGAAAACCGACCACTCCACAATATGCGGCAGGGGTGCGCAGTGAGCCGGCCAAATCAGAACCGTGACTCAACCAAACTTCTCCGGTTGCCAGTGCAACAGCTGAACCTCCGGAAGAACCTCCGGCGTTGCGCTCTGTATTCCAGGGGTTGCGTGTCTTGCCGAAAACTTCGTTAAAGGTATTGCCTCCTGCTCCGCATTCCGGAGTATTGGTTTTGCCAATCACCAATCCGCCGCGCTTTTCAAGCGTTTCTACCAATGGATCACTTTTTTCCGGAACAAAATCCGCAAGGCCTTTGGTTCCGAAAGTGGTGCGCACTCCGGCAACTGGTGTCAGGTCTTTGATGCCAATGGGCAGTCCCCCCAACCAGCCGGGGTCATCAGGATTTCCCCGCCCTGCGGAATCCCATTCACGGGCGGATTTTCGTGCACGTTCTTCGCATAAAGTCGGAATCGCGTTTACCGCAGGTTCGACTTCTTTAATCCGCGTAAATGCTGCATTCAGCAATTCTTCAGAAGAAATTTCTTTGCGCCGTAAAAGTTCAACTACCTGATGTGCGTCCAGGCGGCAAAGTTCTGGACCGGAAAATGTGGTATCGGTTCGATTGTGCATTTGAAGAAACTATGTTATTTGTAGAAAAGGGAAACCTATTTGAAACTTCTATTTATAATTAACTGTTTTAGATTAGGCTGTGTTTTATTTTTCGCAAAGATTTCTTTATCTGATCCTGGATAAATTCTTTAAAATTTGCTGAACTTGAGCGTATATGATTAACCCGTGATACCCTTTAGCTTGTAGTGCGATGGTTTAATATCAAAAGTCGGTGTCTATTTGAAACATACTTTATAAGTTTAATTTCAAAAGCAATTGTGATAATATTCTTACCTTTTTTATACCAGAATAGCAATGAAAAATAATCTTTGGCAGTTGAGTGCCTGTGAAATGGCACAGGGTATTCGCGAGAAAAAATTTTCAATCGAAGAAGTGATGTACTCGGTTACAGAAAGGATGGCGTTGCATAATCCACGTCTCAATGCTGTTGTGGATGATTACAGCGACGAAGCAATAGCTGAGGCGAGAGAGGCCGACCGCATACTTGCTGCCGGTGAAGTCGTGGGAGAATTACACGGAGTTCCGGTTACGATCAAATCCAATGTGGATGTAGAGGGTAAACCAACTCCAAACGGGTTGCCCGCGTTTGCGGATTTGATTGCTCCCGCTGATTCTCCGGTGGTAAGCAATCTCAAAAAAGCCGGTGCCATCATTATCGGTCGTACCAACACTCCTGAACTTTCAATTCGATTTACTACAGACAATCCGCTACACGGGCGTACGCTCAATCCCTGGCACGAAGACGCCAGTCCCGGAGGATCTTCCGGAGGTGCATCCTCAGCTGCAGCAGCGGGCTTCGGGCCAATCCATCACGGAAATGACATCGGTGGTTCGCTCCGCTGTCCGGCTTTCAACTGCGGTCTTGCGACGGTCAAACCCACTTTTGGGCGTGTTCCTGCCTGGCTGCCATCCGCGCCTGCTGAACGTGGTATGCTGGCCCAGTTGATGTCGGTACAGGGGGCAATTTGCAGGGAGGTTCGAGATGTGCGTCTGGCAACTCGCCTGATGGCACAGGCTGATCCAAGAGATCCGTTCTGGATGCCTGTTCCGTTTGAAGGCTGGCCGGAAGAATCCGGGGCAATACGTGTCGGTGTAACCTCAGAATGCTACGGTCACTCTATCCATCCGGAAATTACGGCTTCCATTGACCGCGCGGCAGGTTATCTTTCGGATGCCGGATTTGCGGTTGAGCAGGTTACGACACCGTCGGTGGATGATGCTGCCAATTGCTGGTTACGGTATCTGGGAAACGAACTTAAATCTTTTCTCATGCCCGTAGCCAGAGAACACGGAAGCAAAACCGTCCAGAAAATTCTCGAATGGTACTTTGAGATTGGGGAAGTGGACGATGCTGAAGACTATCGGATCGGCATCAAGGAGCGCACAGCAATGACACGTGAATGGGATGTCTTTCTTGATAAATATCCCCTCGTTCTCTCGCCTTATTTTTTGCAGCAAACCCCGGAATGGAACTGTGACACGAAAAGCCTTGAAGAAATGCGGACGCTGTTTCAATCAGGAATCTACAGTCTCGGTACCAATTGGCTAAGCCTGCCTGCGGGTGTTGTTCCCATCGGGTTGGTGGAGGAATTACCTGCCGGAGTTCAAATCATCGGTCGGCGTTTCCGTGAAGATCTGATTCTTGATGCCATGGAATCCATTGAAGCCCGTGTTGGTGTACTTACTCAAAAGCTGTGGGAAAGAGATGAGATGAAATCACTCTCGTTTCTGGATTGTGTAGATTGAGCTCGGTATTGTTTGATGCTTTTCTTCAGGATTCGGTGATTGTGTTTGATTCTCATTTGTTTTCATTGTTTAAAATGGTTATTTCAGGTCACGAGCAGGTCGTCGAATCAGTGATTATGAAAACTCCATCGGTACCGGACAAATTCACATGTGGTTTGATCGGCCTGAGTCCGGTTGGTTTTCTGAATAACTCATGAATGGATTTAAATGAAACTTGGAATTTTGGACGCGGTTCCTCTCAACTACTGGTCTACAGACTTGGGAATTACGGAATCTGAAAAATTTATAGATTTTCTGGAACCTGTAATGACAGGCACTACATTTGATCAGCTTTTTGTTGCTGAAGGAGAATGGCCTGAACAGCAAGACGATTATGATGCTTACCTCATTACGGGCAGCCCCTGCTATGTCAATGACGAACATCCGTGGATAGAAAAATTGAGTCAGTTTGTCCGGGATTGCGTTGAATCAAATAAGAAATTGGTAGGCGTTTGTTTTGGACATCAATTGATAGCGAGCGCTCTTGGAGGAAAGGTAGAACGTCGTAGTGACAGCTGGCTTTTGGGTGTGAAATCGTTTGATATTTTGGACGTACAATCATGGATGATTCCAGCACAAAAGCAATGCGAGATTCACCATATCAATCATGATCATGTCACAGTCCTTCCGGAAAACGCCAAAAGAATCGCGCATTCCGAACAATGTAAAAACAGTGCTTTTGTCATAGGGGACAGTGTACTGGGACTTCAGGGGCATCCGGAACAGCCACGGAGAGCAATGGAAAATTTTATCAAAGAACTTTTGCTTTTCGGTGCAGATCCGGAAGAAATGGAGAGAGGTCGGGCCAGTTTACGAGATGAAGTTCCGGATGCAGAATTATGGGGACGCTGGATCGGGAAATTTTTGGGATGTTGATTCGTAGACAGAGCAGTTTATTTGCAAAATCAGGCTATGGCAAAAAACATTTTATTCATCATGTGTGATCAGTTGCGGGCGGATTATCTCTCCTGCTATGGACACCCGTTTCTTGAAACGCCCAACATTGACAGTCTTGCCGAACGTGGAGTGCGTTTTGAGAATGCGTATTGTCAGGCCCCGCTTTGCGGTCCTTCACGAGCAAGTTTTTATACCGGCCGCTACCTTTCTTCACATGGTGCCTTAGCCAACGAAGACCCGCTGAAATTGGGCGAACTTTCTTTGGGCGATTATCTAAATAATCTCAATTATAGCACTGTTCTGGTAGGCAAATCAGAAGCGAGAAGCAACCAGGATGCACTCGCCCGTTTGCAAATCGACAAATACTCGAAAATTGGAAAATTACAGGCGCAAGGTGGATTTGAAAATTTTGATCATTTTGGCGGAATATATCCGGACGAGATTGTTCCCGATGATTTAGCTTACAATGATTATTTGCGCTCAAACGGATATGACGGTGATAATCCCTGGGAAAACTGGGCCAACAGTGCCTTTGATGCAGACGGAAAAAAAGTAAGCGGCTGGCAAATGCGGAACGCAAATCTGCCGTCCGCCGTTTCTGAAGAACATTCCGAAACCGCATATACTACAGACCGCGTTCTGGAATTTTTGTCAGGTGTGGACGCAAATGATCGATGGTGTTTACACCTGAGCTACATCAAACCGCACTGGCCGTATCTCGTTCCGGCTCCATATCATGAACTTTACTCTAAAGATCAGATATTGCCGGTTGTCCGGAATCCGGATGAACTTCAGGATCCGCATCCTGTATTTCAAGCATTCCACGAACAAACCTACAGCCTCAATTTTTCACGCGATGAAGTACGGGAACGTGTAATTCCATCGTATATGGGACTGATCAAACAAGTCGATGATCATTTGGGACGTGTGCTTGAAATGCTGAAATCCAAAAATTTGATGGATTCAACTTTGATTGTTTTCACTGCGGATCACGGGGATTATTTGGGTGATCACTGGTTGGGAGAAAAAGATTTGTTTCACGAACCTTCGGTAAGAATTCCGCTGATTGTTTGTGATCCGGAAACTTCAGCAGAATCGACACGCGGATCCGTAAATCATGATTTTGTAGAGGCGGTGGACATCGTACCAACCATGGTTGAGTTTGCCGGGGGCAAGATTTGTAAACAGCGCATGGAAGGCCAGTCGCTGCTTCCCCTTACACGGGGAACTGCAATTCCGGAAAATCAACGGGAATACACAATAAGCCAAATTGATTACAGCGACCGTGGGCCACGTGTTTCGTTGAATTTGCATCCTTACGAGTGCCGCGCCCACATGATTCGCTCCAAAGATTGGAAATACATTTTGCACGAAAAATTTCGTCCGCAACTTTTTGATCTCAAAAATGATCCGGAAGAATTTTTCGATTTAGGCGCCGATCCGGAATACAGTTCCGTGAGACTGCAAATGCACGAACAGCTTTTTATCTGGTTCCGGAAGCGCTTAATCCGCACAGAAATGGAACATGATTTTCTGTTTGAAATGGGAGTTGAGCGGGATGAAAAGATGGGAATTTTGATCGGACACTGGTGAGATGGATGAAAAAAATGAAATAATCGTTTTTTATAAGATCTTTAGAGTTTCATCAATAATTCCGGCTTTTGCACTTCGTTGTGCACAATTAATATTTTGGCATCAATCGCATTCTTACATTGTAAAACCAGTGACAGCATCTCCGGACTTTGTTACATGAAAAGCATCTGTATTTTAGCAATCCAATATTCAAATTTCTTCTCATTCAGTTAATCTGAACAATGCATGAAAAGATGCTTATTTTTGTTAACCAAAAGTTTTTCAATCTAAAATGAGGTTAAAAGCCAAGTTTCATAAAAATCCAAAAGCATTCAAAGACAATTTTTCGACGCAATCCACCACTTACGGTACCTATCGTCCGCTTTATCCTGATAATCTTTTCCGCTATCTCGTTGGAGAGTGCCGGGATCATAAATTGGCTTGGGATGCGGGCACAGGTAATGGACAAGCTGCACAGGAACTGGCTTTGCACTTTGAAAAAGTTTATGCCACGGACGCAAGTTCCGCTCAAATTTTCAACGCGGTACCACAGTCCAACATCAGCTATGCGGTTGCCAACGAACAGGCTCCGGAACTCAAGCGTCGTTCTGTAAATTTAATTACCGTGGCGCAGGCTCTTCACTGGTTCGATCTTGATGTTTTTTACGCAGAAGCCGAGCGTGTCTTAACTAGATACGGTTTGATCGCCTGCTGGTCTTACAAATTATTCCGGATTAATCCGGAAGTTGACCGTGAAATGGATTGGTTTTATTCAGATATTTTAGGAAGTTACTGGGACCCTGAACGCCGTTTGGTGGATACCGGTTACCGCACATTGTCATTCCCATTTCGTGAACTGCGTGCTCCGCATTTTGAAATGAAGGCAAGCTGGGATTTCGATAACATGCTGGGATTTCTCGGCAGTTGGTCAGCGGTTGCACATTATAAAATGCGCGAAGGACATGATCCAATTGTAGAAAACGAGGAGCGCTTAAAAGCAGTGTGGGGTGATCCGGTGGTAATGAAACAGGTCATGTGGCCACTTTCCATGCGTGTAGGGCACCTTCATTGAAAGTTCTGTTTGGTTTGTTATCGGAAAAATTGGAAAGGATTTGCTTGTGAAGCACTCACCCGCTACACTTGAAACCAAATGTTGATATTTTGAATAAGAATTATATCTATTTTGAACCGGTTACAAAAAGTCCTAAAACCTTGTCATTTCGAGCGAAGCGAGAAATCTTGCCTAAGCGACCACTCTAAAGTCAATAAGATCTCTCTCGACGCTCGAGATGACAAGACATACGATCTTAATGACGGTGTGGAGTTAAGTTTTTATAGAGAACGTCAACTTTATTGATTTGAAAAAAAATTCAAAAGGGTAAATGAGCAAAAAAATTAATTGGGGATATTTCAGGAACGGTTGAACTTCCTGCAAACGAGCGCAAGAGGTTCTTGATGCAAAAAATATTTCAGTAGAATCACGTGTTTTTGCCAACAAAGAAAAGATAAACAGTGAGGCAGCCTGGGAAATGCTTCGGTCCGCAAGTCTCATTAGAACCGGTAAAGGTAAAAAACGGCAGGTGTGGAATCCTACTTCAGATGTAAAAGCAGATATTCTGAAAGATGTGATTGGCCCAAGCGGTAACCTGCGTGCTCCAACCTGGAGAATTGGCAATGAATTTATTGTGGGTTTTAATCCGGAACTTTATGAAGAGGTATTTGGTTAGATGGTCCGAATTGGAATTATTGGAGCTGCCGGTTTATCCGGACGGGAACTGCTGTATTTGCTGGAACGTCACGAAGAAGCATCTGTTGAACTGCTGACTTCCAGCAAGTATCAGGGGCAGAAAGTAAATGAAGTTTTTCCGGAACTGAGCAGTTATTCTCAAGTTTTCCAGCCGAACGAAATTGATGTTGCCGGATGTGATCTTGTTTTTCTTGCAATCCCAAATCAGGCCAGCCTGGAGCGGGTTCCAAAACTGCTGGAACAGGGTGTAAGGGTGATTGATCTCTCAGGAGCATTTCGTTTGCGGGATACAGAGGTTTTCTCCAAATTTTATAAGCTTTCACATACTGCGCCGGAATTGCTGGAAGAAGCAGCTTTTGGGCTTCCGGAATTTTTCAGGGAAAAAATTTCTGCTGCAAGACTTGTTTCCAATCCCGGTTGTTATGCAACTGGTGCCTTGCTGGGGCTTTTGCCGCTGGGTGAATTGCTTGCTGATTTAGACCGACCACCGATCATTGATGCAAAATCCGGGGTGAGCGGTGCAGGCGGAAGGGTTGAAGATGATATGACAAACTATGTCAGCGTCAATGAAAATTTCAAAGCATATAAAGTTTTTTCACATCAGCACCAGCCGGAAATTCAGCAATATTTTGCAGACCTGAGTCCATACCGTACGGATGTCACAGGAGAAGTAATCTTCACTCCGCACTTGCTTCCGGTTAACCGTGGGATTTTATCCACGATTTACCTCCATTTTCGGAAATCTGTCGATGCAGGTGAAATTCAAAACCGATTTTCAAAATTTGCGGATGGGGAAAAATTCGTTCATTTTATGGAGGAAGGCTGCCTGCCGGATATAAAGATGACACTGAACTCAAATCGCGTCATGATTGGTGCTGAGTCGGATGAATCCGGACAAAACTGGGTGATTGTAACCAGTCTTGATAATTTGGTAAAAGGCGCTTCCGGGCAGGCAATTCAAAATATGAATTTGATGTTTGGACTGAACGAAACACTGGGTTTGCTTTGATCAGTCTTCGTCAAGTTCATCTTCACCAATCCGACGGTCCCGACCCAGTAAATTTTCGAAATAGCACATTTCCTTTAAACGGGAATGGATGCGCTCACCTACTCGTCTGCTTATGGTGTCGGAAATGAATTGTTCTGTTTCCGTTTTTTCCCGGCTGCGGATTTGTTCCCTGAGCGTGTTTTCTTCGCTTTCTGTAAAATTGGTGGTGACCATAATGATTTGGTTGCGGTTGTAGCGTTCAGAAATCAGCATGTCTAAAATGCCCAGTTCCCAGTCACTGTTTCGACCCTTACCCATATCGTCAATGATGAGGATATCAGTCTGCAAATGTGGCTCAATGATTTCCATATCTGATTTCCCGTCGGAATAGCCCTGTCTTAATTCTGAAAGCAACTCTGCAAAACTTTGAAAAATACAGGAGATTCCATGACCAATAGTGCATTGATAGACAAAACCTGTCATCAAGTGTGTCTTACCGGTACCAGGAGGTCCCATGAGAACCATGCCTTTCAGGTCTTCCGTGTCGCTTTGCAAATGATTTTGATTGCTCAATCGTTGCGGCAGAAGTCGGAATATGCTGCCCAGCAAATCAAATACCATTTCGTTTTCCGCATCTCTTTCTTGCGGATTGAGGCGGCTGTTCAAATAACGTCGGGGAATACGTGCATTGTTATAAAGTTGAACCCTCTGCTTGATTTGTTCACAGTCGGGACAGACAATAGCGACGTCACGCTGGAAACTGTCCTGTTCTACGATGAATCCGGTGTCCTTGCAAGTTTTGCACGGACTTGAAACACAGTCACAAAGTCTTGCGTGAGCGTAACGTTCACGTGGACGAACGCTGATAAAAATTCTGGTTTCGTTGCAACGCAAGCAGTCTGAAACGGTTTTAACCATTTAAAAATATCTGAAATCGGTAGTTAATAAAATAAAATGGTGCTTCTATGGTGGAGCAAGCTTTCCGAAGTGTCCAGAGAATTTCTGCTTTTAAATCGTTGATTTGAGCTTTGTTTCACATAGAAAATTAAGCTGCGCCGAGCCGGAAACAATAACGAATCCACTAAAACATAAATCGAAAATTAGAAAACAGTATAATGTCTGCTCTCAAAAATGACCGCTTGCTGCGTGTAATCAATCATTTGCCGGTGGATCGAGTGCCGGTTTGGCTGATGCGTCAGGCCGGACGAACAGATCCTGAATATAATCAACTTAGAAAAAATGACGGTCGTCCTCTGGAAAAACTCTTTGCGGATCCGGAAATTGCAATCAAAATTTCTTTGCTTCCTAAACGTCTGGGAGTTGACGCGATCATCATGTTTCAGGATATTCTCACTCCGCTCACTCCTGCGGGTGCCGAGTTCCGTTTTGCTCCAGGACCGATAATGGAGAAACCTGTCAGGACTTTATCCCAGATCAAAACTCTGCGCGTGTTTGATCCGGAAATAGATTTACAATGCGTGGCACAAATCCTGAGGGGGCTGAACGCTGAACTGAAGGGAGAATTACCTGTGCTTGGCTTTGCGGGTTCACCGATGTCGCTCGCGCTTTTTATGATTGCGGGTTGCAGCCCAAATCAGAAAATTGGAGAAGTTTTAGCATTTGTTGAAGAGCAACCGGACATCACTCAAGCGTTACTGGAGTGGTTAACAGAAATGACAGTGGATTATCTCAATTTCCAAATTACATCCGGAGCACACGCAGTTCAATTATTTGAGTCATTTGCAGACGTTATTCCATTTGAGATGTATAGAAAATTTGTTCAGCCGACACATGAGAAAATTTTCAGTGCTTTGGCAACAAAAACGCCATCCATCTTGTTCACCAGGGAATCACCACATCTGGATTCGATGCTTAAAAGTGGAGCTTCAGTTTTGAGTGTCGGAAGTTGCATTGATTTGGGGTGCGCCCAAAAAAAGGCGCCTGAAATGATTTTTCAGGGAAACGTTGATAATCAGATTTTGGCAGACGGAACTAAAGCCGAGATTACTGAGGCAGTCCAAAAATGTTTTGAGAAAAGTGGACGAAAAAACCACATCCTTAATCTGAATCACGGGTTGCTGGAACGCACACCTTTTGAGAACGTTCAGCATTTTGTAAAAGTGGCCCAGGAATTCGGAAGAGTTGAGGGCATGTCTGAGGGTAAGCAATCATAAAAAATATCTGCTAATGAGCTAATCTGCGCAAACTTTCAAAAAACGCACTATTCCCAAGTACCTTGCAACACATTGTTAGGCATTCTGATATATACATGCATCCAAGATAGTTAACACTTCAATTAAAATACTATCTGTTGCTTTTTCAACCAATTGAATTCGACGACTTTTGTAGTCAATTGATTTAATTTGTTCAACCATTATGTAACCTGTTAAAGAAGATTCTTTTGAAAGAGCTACATGAAATGGAATATTACGATTTGTATTTGTAATGGGGCAGACAATAGCAAGACCTGTAGCCTTATTAAAGAGTTTATTGCTAACAACTAATACGGGTCGTCGCCCTTTTTGCTCATGCCCGGATTGTGGGTCAAATGTCACTACTACAAAATCACCTTTTTCGGGAATATATCGGGCCATTTACCAAAACTCTTTGCCAACAGCGCTTCCCCAATCCTCTTCGTTTACTTCATAATTGGCAGGCATATCATTGACTAAATCTTGTATATTATATCTTCCATGTATTTTTTTTGTGGATTCAACTACGATTTTTCCTTTCTCCACGGTTATGTCAATTTCTTCCCCAACACTTATGCAAGAGTCTTCAAGGATGTTTTTGGGAATTCTATTCCCTGACTATTTCCCCATTTTTTAACTTTTGATAGCATGACTAACTTTTCTTTTGAGTTGAATATTAACGTATATCCATAGTATATCCGAAAAATATATATTTTAAAGTTGTTTTACTCGATTGTTGTTTCTTATTTGTCAAACGCCCCGCATCAGCGGCGCAGCTTTGCTGCGTCCGTTGCATGCGCTTGTTATAAGGCATTAAACCCATACATCATTTTCCGCGGTAAGTTCGCCACCTTTATCCCCAGTATTCTTTACTCCACGTGGCTCAATTAAAAGCATTTTGACTTCTTCTTCAGCATAAGGTTTATGTTCGATACCTTTGGGTACAACAAACATTTCCCCATCCGATAGTTCTACTTGACCATCTCTAAAATCTATACGTAGTTTTCCTTCCAAAACTATGAAGGTTTCATCCGTGTCTTCGTGATCATGCCATACGAAATCACCTTTTATTTTTACAATCTTGAACTGATAGTCATTCATCTCTGCAATAACTTTAGGTGTCCATTGCTCGTCAAAGAGAGAAAGCTTTTCTTTAAAATTTAATGCCTGATATTTCATGATTCTCCAATTGCCTTATAACTTATTATTATCAGGCAATTTGCCCGATTAACCCATTATTATCCGGATTATTAGGCATAATGCACTACATAAAGTTTATTCAGGCATGTTGCCCTGATAAGTTGATTATTACCGGATAATCCTGTACATCAAACAAATTATCTCAATAAACAGGATACTACAATCCATCAAAAGGAATGTCAACTCATCATTCAAATAAGACACTGTTTGGAACAATCAGTGTATTGATACGCAGGAATCTTTTTCACATTTAATAAAGGTGGTTCTGATTGCGACTGGATTAAGCAGTATCTGAAGTTTCATAACATGCTAACACATGAAGCCTTATACATTGAGTCAGAAAAGAAAGAAAAGGGATTTCTGAAATACATGGCGACTGAAAGAAATTTCGCAGCATCAACGCAAAATCAAGCCTTCAACGCATTGGTATTTCTGTATAAACGTGTGCTTGAATCGCCTCTGGAAAATGTACGGGCCACACGTTCGCGCAAAGAAGCACGAATTCAGGTTGTTTTAACACGTTAGGAGGTGAAATAGATAAAATGCGAAAAAAGATGGTTGTCCGTTTGGTGAGGTGTTTTAGGTTGAGTGGGTAGGAAGGGTTTTTAATTTATCTTTAGTCAGCGGGGCAAACGCCCCGCCTATTTTTATTTGTTTGCGCTGAACTCTTACTGAGCAACAATGCGTCCTTCGACTTTAGGTGAGACACTGCCTTTGGCTTTGATGTAATCCATCACCATGCTTGCGAGGAGTGTGGCTCCGCTGGCATCGATGAGGACTTTGCCTTTTTTGAAAACCTTGTACCCATCTCCGCCA
>JYMV01023721.1_pt1 | contig 13329 bp, 9 predicted proteins | sample 338911 | NCBI WGS metagenome assembly JYMV01 (sample SAMN03354496, study PRJNA234377) | hydrothermal vent metagenome | biome: Deep sea; feature: Hydrothermal plumes at the Eastern Lau Spreading Center, Western Pacific Ocean; material: Seawater | place: Tonga | collected 2009 | depth 2000 m m | reverse complement strand
TGGTGCTGAGAGTAGAAGTCGCAACGAGCCTAAAGGGATTAGGACTCGGGAGGTTTGTAGGGGCCGAAGTAGCCACGGCGAGTGCGCAAAGTGGCGCCCTCAAGTTCAGGCCGCGAACTCGATAGCTTCACCTTCACCTCGCGCCAGGCGCCGTCCGTTCGCATATCCGTGGATGCGTAACCGAAAGAATACCGTGCGGAAATTTCCTCGGCGATCTGTGCGTAGATCTCGTCCAACGGTTCGGCGGTCAAAGGCAGAAACACATCTCCACCCGTCGTTTCCGCCAATGTCCGAACCCGTCTCATAAGCCGCGCATTGCCGGGATCGTTCTTCAAGAAGCCGATGGCATACACCGTTACGTCAGAGGCCTTAACTAGATCAAGTGCTTCAACGTAGGACAGTTCGCTCCGAGTGTCACTTCCGTCGGTATAAATTACGAGAATCTTCTGTCCGTCTTGGGCAGACGCCCCGTCCAGATAGACACCCAGCGCATCGTATAACGCTGTCCAGCCTTCTGGTTTTTGGTTCCGAATACGTTCGATCAACCTTGGGAAATCCGACTGCCGATAGCGTCCAACCCTCACCTCGGTGTCAAAATCCACGAGGGTGATGTCCTCAGCCTGACGAACAGTGTTGAGGAATTTGATGGCCGCCGTTCTGGCAAGGCGTAGGTCCGTCTCCATGCTCGCACTCGTGTCGAACAAGAGCCCAAGGTGCAGCGGCGGACTCGTTGCCTCAGGCGTGCTCGGACCTACAAAATAGCTTATGGACTGCTCAACGCCTTCCTCGTAGATTTCAAAGTCACCCTCGACTAGATTCGCGACAAAGTTCCCCTCACGATCGATTACGGTAACTCCGAACCGAACGAGATCGATGCCGGTCGTAAACGTGGGTTGCGCCCGAGCAACGCTACAAACTGAAATAGTCAGCGCGGCAACAAGAAGAACAAATCGAGTCGTTGGTTGGGTTCGTCCGCACGTTGACATGAGCTTCAGCTCAATCATACTGGAACCCCACTCGAAGGCAACGTCTCAGTTGGATCCACCGATGTACTACCCTCTTCATTTCACTAGTCCACGCCAATCATTCAGGATTGCGTATAATGACCGGCTAAGCTGCATGTGGAGTCGCGAACTTAAAATTACACGATAACGATGAAGTGTCTCGCCGTTTGCCAGGACGAGGCTGTCGCTAGAACGCTGCATCACGCCCTGGTACCATCATTCGAGTTCACGTGCTTAGTGGACAAACAGCCTCTCGCAAAGCGGCTACAGGACGCTGGTTTACGCTGCCTGGTAGGGGATCCTCGTCGTGCTGATAGCTACGTAAAAGCCGATGTAACCTCCCAGACGTGCGTAATCATAGAAGATCCTGGGAAGCGCGGATTGAGGCGGGTTCTAGTGGCGGTGCAAGATGCTGGTGCCACACTCATCTATGTGCTCGGCACTCCAAATCTTCTTCATAGAAGCTGGAAGGACGAATTACGCCTAGAATTTCCCGACGTCACAGAATTAGAGTTCGCTGAACTCCTCTCCGATCCACTCTTGACCCAGCTCAGCCGATCGACGACGAGGGCGAAGGTGCAGCAATATCAGCGTTACTTTGCCGATGCCGACCGTATTCTGATCCTCCTGCACAACGATCCGGATCCAGACGCCCTAGCGAGCGGACTTGGCCTCCGGACAGTGCTTCGACGAACGAAAACTACTGCAATTATAGGCGCTTTTGGGGACGTCACACGCCCCGAGAACCTCCGTATGGCAAAGCTACTTGACATCCAAGTCGAACGGATCACGCCTGATGCATTCAATCACTTCGAGCGTATCGCTACGGTCGACGTACAGCCACACTACTTCGGCAACGCACTACCCAAAGTCGATCTCGTGATAGACCATCACCCCGAGCAGCCAGGATACACAGCTATCTATAAGGACATCCGAGCCGACTACGGTTCGACGTCGACAATATTGACCGAACACCTACGTGCGGTCGATATCTCCATCTCTGAACGGACGGCCACGGCGATGCTCTACGCCATCAAATCGGACACCCTTTTCTTTGCGCGCCACACTAATCGGTTAGATTTGGACGCCTTTACCTATCTGTATCCCTTGGCCGATTCCGCCATGATCCGGAAAATGGAAGGTGCAGAGATTACCCTTGAACGAATGGAGTACGTTTGTAGAGCAATGAAGCATAGCGCCTTACATAACCAAGTGTTTACTACGTTTCTCGGAACCTCATCGCGGGAAGATTTCATCCCATATTTAGCGGACTTCTTTCTTCAGCTCGAGGACGTGAAGTGGACTGTGGTTGCTGGTGTTGTTGACGACACTCTTGTCGTTTCAGTGCGTAATCTTGGCTATACGCGAAACGCTGGGGAGTTTGTGCGCCGAAGCTTTGCCGATATCGGTAGCGCAGGCGGACACCGCTCGATGGCCAAGGCTTTAGTACCACTTGAGAACTTTCGAGAAAAGTTCGGCAATCTCGACGATGCCCAAGTACTCCAGACACTACACCAATTGATTAATGCGTTTCTGAAAGATCAACCTGGTACCGACAGTCGTAGGGAACCATTAAAGATCTGATCTACTACTGACCCCCTTAACCAAGCGCCTGATCGAGATCGGCAAGCAGATCTTCTGAGTCTTCTAAACCTACAGACAATCTCACCATGCCAGCCGATACGCCGGCAGCCCGTAATTCATCCGCTGACAAGCCATAGTGCGAAGTGAGCACAGGTAGGCTGCACAGACTCTCCACGCCCCCAAGACTCACAGCCCTTGCGAATACCTTCAGTCGATCAAAGAATGTGGACGCCCGTTGTAGGCCACCATCAAGGTCGAGGCACACAATACCTCCGAAACCTCGCATCTGCCGAGAAGCAATCTCGTGATCGGGATGCGACGTGAGGCCGGGATAATAGACTCGCGCCGCTCGACGATCCGACTCAAGAAACTTGGCCACGGCAAGAGCATTGGCGTTATGACGTTCGATTCTCACAGGTAGCGTTTTTAATCCTCGTCCCAGCGCGTAAGCCGCCTGTGGGGCAAGCACGGTGCCAACCAGACGTCTCGTTAAGCCAATAGCCGTTAAGAGTTCCTCTCGGCCGGCAATCGCACCGGCAATGAGATCACTATGTCCATTCAGGTACTTCGACGCACTATGCATGCAAATGTCTACGCCCATCTCTAGCGGTGATTGGTTCAACGGACTAGCAAATGTGTTGTCGATTACCGACACGACGCCTCTCGCCCGGCAGGCTAAGCTGATCGCCGAAATATCCAGACATCGAAGCGTTGGGTTGGTCGGCGACTCGAACCAGAACACTTTTGTCGTTTCACTAAGCACATCGGCTGGTGCCTTTAGTTCGTCAAGACCGACAAACCGAATTCTCACTCCAAAGCCAGATAGAACGTCTCGGAGTAGGCGATGCGTGCCACCATAGATCGCTGAACAGCAAACAATTTCATCATCGGATTTCAGTAAACTCACGAGCGTCGTTAACGTCGCTGCCATCCCCGAAGAGAAAATCAACCCAGCCTCAGCGCCTTCACACTCGGCTACGATTCTCTCAACCGCCTCTACAGTGGGATTCTCATATCGTGAATAAAAATAGTTGTCCGATCGACCTTCGACATAAGCTTCCACGGCAGCAGCAGACTCGAACCTAAATGCTGTCGTCTCGTGAATCGGGGTCGTCAAAGGCGCCACCTTTGAGGAGCTCAATCGACTGGCATCAATGATCTGCGTTTCAGATTTCACGCTCTCACTCCTGTTACGTACAGACCTTTGACCGTCAATCTCGTTTCACTGACTGCAGTCACTCGCCTGAGGTTGCAATAACTGGATTAATGAACTGGCGATAGGCGTCCTGGTACCCTTGGTCGACGAGCTCAACCACTGATTGCCGTCGATCCGACCGGTCGTCGTATGCTCCAAAGAAATCAAGTGGGCCAATCGGATTATGCGCGGGACGAATTAAGAACAGTCTCTGAAAGTGACCAACGCGCGCTGCAACAGCATCGCGGACAGAAGCACCTTCTATCGCTCCGAGATACTCCCCGACTCTTCCGCGTGCGTCACGCCTTCCCGCACTGAGCGTGTGTGGCCCTGAGAGTTCGGCTGTCGTGGATACAACGATCACTTGCTCAACCCCAGCATTGAGGACCTCTTCAAGAATCCTCGTAATGGCACCCACGCGATCGGCAGCACGATGGACCTCGCCTCTCCATTGGCTGTCTGGCGAAAAGGTGATCAGGTGCGGCTCTGTAACAACCGGTAAACTGACCGACGCAGCCAACGCATCGAGTGCATGACCCCGCGCCGTGCCGGCGAGATCCCAGGTTTCAGAGGCCCGTCGTCCGCGTTCATCAGTTGAATTAAAGAACCTTTCACGGTAAGGCCTGGCCAGTAGCGCAAATACCAAGTCCCGCCGAATATCAACATCATGTACCGTTACAATCAGTTCGCGGAAACCTGGCTGGCCAAGATTGTCAGACAGTAGTTCCGTATACTCGTTGCTGATCTCACGGCCATTTGGCCTATCGGTCATCGATACGCCGCGGATGAGCTCCCATAACGCGTTCGTAAATCGGTCGAGCACCCCGGTCGCTGTCAGAGGAACCACAAGGATTTGCCACCACGCTGCCCCACGGGCTCGACGTCGTGATCGTAAGGAGCGGAGCACGGTGACGGCAAGAAGTGCCAACAACAACAGTAGTATGAAGACGACTAACCATGGGAGAATCATAGGCAGCGAGATCGAATCGAACATAGCCAATAGTTGCTTGCTATACCCGTCGAACAATGCAGCGCCCGTGCCGCCCGCGATCATTTGAAACGACAAGACGATCGGATAGACCAGTGCTGCAGCCACCAGTAAAACCAGCGGTAGAAGAACAGTGGCTACTGCAGTGCCGAACAAATACCCTGCCACGCGAAGAATAGGTCGCCAGCGATAGAACTGCCGCGTTAGACCGCCACGCCAGATTCCCCTTTCCTCCCAGAGTTTTGCTCCGCCATCAACTGCCGCAAACATCGCACTCACGGCACCCATACCTCGGCCGGCAACCAGATCAATCCTAACCCCAGCTTCATTCAGTGCTTGTAAAACGCCGGCGTGATAAGCGCCGGCCGTGCCGGTACCATTGAGGACGAGTGCCGTCCGGAGGCTCGATGAGTACGTCGGCTTACGAGCGTCTATGGTGGCGTCTGTCATTCAACCGTCGTGTACAGTTGTTAGCTTGAGGAGCTCGAACTTGCGAGTACCAGTTGGCGTGGTCACTTCTAACTCATCACCTTCCTCCTTGCCCACAACTGCACGACCGATTGGTGAGGCAGTCGAAATCCATCCCTTGTCAGGATCAGCATCCTCCGGCATGACGAGATGATAGGTCACCCTCTCTCCACCGAACTCTCGTAGCTCGACCGTGGAACCGAACCCAGCACGATCTCTTGGTATTTTCTCAAAGTTCATTAACGAAATCTGGGATGCGCGCTGCTGGAGCATTGAAACCCTCGCCTGAACCAATCGTTGACGCTCCTTCGCAGCCTGATATTCAGCATTTTCGCGGAGGTCACCAAGCTCACGAGCCCGCTTAATCTCCCTAGGGAGCTCGTGTTTGAGCTCTCGTTCGAGCTTCTGAATTTCGTCATCAAACCGTTTAAGCAGTGGCCCTTTAACCATTGGAGTAAGACGCCCACCAGACACTAGAAGTCGTCCACAGTCGGACCTCCCAAGACTAGCACAGTCTGTTATTCTGCTCTGGCGGCACCGCGCCCTACTACAGCAGGTTGTGGTTGTCACCGTATCGGGTGCTCCGACGTGGACCGAATTTCAAGTCGTAGAAACGACATCGTCACCGCATTTCGCACTGCCGCCGCCGGGCAGCACGGACGGCTACTGCTCGATGGTAAGCATCTTGTTGAAGAGGCGGTACGGGCAGACCTTTCCATCAAAACCCTAGCAATGACAGCTTCGCAACTAGCTGATAACACATCACTCGCAGAATCATTAGCCGATGTAGGCACTAAGGTAATCAGCGTCACCCAAAGTGTCATGGACGCAATTAGTCCGGTGGTTTCTCCATCGGGAATTGTCGCTCTTGCTGAGCGGCCACCCGTAACCGTTGACGATGTCCTAGGTGGGACTTCCCAGTTCGTCGTCGGGCTGGTCGACATCCAAAATCCTGGGAATCTTGGCGCGGTCATACGTACCGCGGAAGCCGGCGGCGCTACCGGTGTAGCAGCAACCGGGCAAAGTGCGGACCCTTACGGCTGGAAGGCACTACGGGGAGCAATGGGTGGAACGTTTCGCATTCCAGTCACGTGGCCTACTGCTCCGCTATCGCTCATTGCCGATGCTCGAGCGTCTGGACTCAAGGTTGTGGCTGCAACTGTGGGCGGTTGTGAATCGCTGTACGAGATCAATTTAACTGTGCCAACCCTTGTGATGGTCGGCGGTGAGGGCTCTGGCCTGTCGCAGGAAATCGTTTCAGCCGCTGACCAAACTCTCTTCGTTCCAATGCCGGGCTCTGCCGACTCCCTCAATGCTGCAACTGCCGCTGCACTGATTATTTACGAAGCGTTCAGGCAGCGTTACCACGACGGTGCTTCCTCATTAAAAGGCAAATGATGATGGAATCTAGCAACCTTTTCTCTGATCCCAATCAAGACTCATCTCAGGGTGCTGCTTCGCCGCTCGCTGAGCGCATGAGACCGCGGTCGTTGGCTGAATTCGTCGGTCAACACGATTTGCTTGCACCAGGCCGCCCACTCCGAAAAGCGATTGAACTCGATACACTCCAATCAATTATTTTATGGGGTCCACCAGGCACTGGAAAAACAACCGTCGCCAGACTAATCGCTGTCGATTCACGCGCGCACTTCATAGCCTTCAGTGCCGTGCTCTCCGGAATCCGAGAAATTAAGACCGTTATGGCCCAGGCCCAAGATGCACGAAAGCGGTTCGGCAAAAGCACGATTATTTTCATCGACGAAATTCATCGATTTAATAAAGCTCAGCAGGACGCATTCCTGCCACGAGTCGAAGCTGGCGATATCACGCTCGTCGGAGCCACGACGGAGAATCCGTCATTCGAAGTGAACGCAGCGCTCCTCTCACGATCTCGAGTCTTCGTCCTGAAGCCACTAGAGGTAGCAGACCTCGTAACTATCCTCACGCGCTCCCTTGATGATCCGGAGCGTGGACTTGGTGGCCGCGGTCTGACTGCAGCACCAGCGGCCCTAGAAGCGATTGCGCGCCATGCCAACGGTGATGCCAGAGTAGCGCTAAACCTACTCGAACTCGCAGCAACGGTGGCCCAACGAGAGGCCCCAGAAAGTGAATTGCAGTCAGATGCCTTACCGACAACCATTGATTCAGCCTTACTTGCCAATTTACTCCAACGGCGAGCTCTCCTCTACGACAAAACCGGCGAAGAACATTTCAACCTAATCTCGGCCCTCCATAAGTCGATGCGCAACAGCGACCCTGATGCGTCGGTTTACTGGCTGGCTCGCATGCTCGAAGCAGGTGAGGACCCACTTTACATTGCACGCCGCTTGGTTAGGTTTGCCTCTGAGGATATCGGTAACGCCGATCCACGCGCCTTGATGCTCGCCGTGGCGGCGAGGGAAGCCGTTCACTTTATCGGGATGCCCGAAGGCAATACCTCCCTCGCACAGGCTGTGCTCTACCTAACAATGGCGCCAAAGAGCAACGCCGTTTACACCGCCTATACGCGCGCCGCTGCAGATGCACACGAACACATCGCGGAACCGGTCCCCCTCCACCTCCGCAACGCGCCGACAAAACTTATGCGGTCTCTCAATTACGGAAAGAACTACCGCTACGCACACGATGAGCCTGGAGCCGTCGCAACGATGGACTGCTTGCCATCTGAACTGCAGAAGCGCCAATATTACAGACCGACCGACCGTGGTTACGAACGAACTATCTCCGAACGCCTGCTTGAACTGAAGAGGTCGAAAACCAGAAAGAATCGAAAGACGTGAGAACGAGCCTTGGGACTTTCGTAGAACACTGACTGGATCACGGAACGCCGACCAATACCGATCAGGAGATCTAAATAGAAACTTTCACTTGTGCATAGCCGGCCTTAAGAATAACCAGCCGACGATGAACAAAGCTACACCGCCACCGAAAGTACGAGGACTCGGGCCGAGTGGTCCGGCGTTGACGATTGCAAACAGCAAAATCGACATTCCCAAGAGTTGCAGAAATCGGCCTGCGTAGTAGAAGGCCCAATGCATCACGACCGTTCAAAGCCACGCTCGATCTCACGCCGTCCAAGGCGGAGTAAGACAGGGCGCCCGTGAGGGCATACGGTTGAGTACGAGGTGCGACCGAGTTCGTCGAGAATGTATCGCATCTTCTCTGACGTCAACCGGTCATTTGCCTTTACGGCTGCGTGGCAAGCGGTGGTCGCCGCAATCCGACGTAGCGCCTCATTGACACCATGGCTGGCATCCAGCCCGTCCAGATCGTCGGCAAGAACTCGAATTGCATTTTCACAATCATCAAGCGTCAATAGCACCGGCACAGTCCGAACACGCACATCTTCTTGACCAAATGGCTCAATATCGAAGCCTATTTGAGTCAGCGCCTCGATGTGTGTTGCGAGTCCCTCGCGTTGACTGACTGATAACTTTATTAAAATGGGTTCAAGCAATCGTTGACTCTCTAAACCCCCCGAGGATAAACGGGTCATTACACGTTCGAACAACACACGCTCATGAGCTACGTGTTGATCAACTACAACGATGCCCTCGTCATCCACGGCAACTATGAAGGTGTCGCGAAATTGTCCCAGAGCTATCATCGGCTTGATGCCAGCGCCAGGCTGTAACACCGAGGTGGTCACCTCCTTCTCAGAGGCATTTCCAGGTGTCAGAGTCGCCGGTGATTCCCGCACAAAAGCAGCCGCCACTGGCGTCCACCGGCTCGGAATTGATGCACCAGCCATAACTTCAGGGATCGGGCTTACCTTAGGCTCGTTTAATTCGGTCGGCATTAACTGGGAGTGCAATTGAGAGGGACCACTCTCACCGATCGCCTCGGTTAGCGCACGCCGCAAAACCTCGTGGACGAGTGATTGATCTAAAAATCGCACCTCGGCCTTCATCGGATGTACGTTGACATCGACCCGATCGGCGGGTATCTCGATAAATAAATGCACTTCTGGCCTACGCTCCTTAATGGTCGCTCGACTGTAAGAGTCGATGATCGCGTGTGCGACTGTTCGGTCTTTAACGATTCTCCGGTTAACAAAAATATTCTGTGGGCCACGTGAAGGTCGTTGGTTAGCGAGAGCTGCGGCATAACCACTAATCGCTATTCCCCCAGCCTCTTTTTGGACCTCGAGGAGATCTGGCCTCTCACCATAAAGCTGATAAAAGCGTTCCGTAACCGTCTCGGCCGGAGCGCATTGCACCACCTGCCGCCCAGAACTCTTCAAACTGAATCCAACCTCCGGATAACCTAACGCTAATTGTGTCACCAGTTTTGACACTCTGGCCGATTCCGCCCTATCTGATTTGAGGAATTTCCGTCGCGCCGGCATGTTGAAGAAAAGGTCGCGGATCTCGACCAGCGTTCCTACTGGCGCACCTACCTCGCGAACCGACGTAGTCACGCCACCGCTAACATCGACCAGCGTCCCAGCAACTTGACCACGACGACAAGTTCTAAGCTTTAGATGACACACTGATGCCACGCTGGGTAAGGCTTCACCGCGAAACCCCAACGTATGGATGGCAGCAAGATCGCTTGATTTCACCAGCTTACTAGTCGCATGCCGCTCAAGAGCCAGAATCGCCTCCTCTGGCGACATTCCTTCACCGTCATCCTCAACTGAGATGAACCTCTTCCCCCCTAGTTCAAGCGTCACGCCGATCCGTCGTGCGCCAGCATCCAGAGCATTCTCGATAAGCTCTTTAACGGCAGATGCGGGACGCTCGACCACCTCACCCGCAGCGATCTGGTTGGCTAGCTCAGCGGAAAGACGAATAATCTTAGCCATGACGTTCGGAGACGTCGAGACTCAAGCTGAATCGCGCAACGCGGCCTGGGCTGCGGCCAAGCGGGCGACCGGAATACGAAACGGTGAAGCGCTAACGTAATCAAGTCCTACTTCGTGAAAAAAGTGTACCGACGCGGCATCACCGCCGTGCTCACCGCAGACACCAAGCTTTAGATTCGGTCGGGTTTGCCGCCCCCGCTCTACGCCGATCCGCACGAGGTCGCCAATACCCACCGTATCGATTGACTGGAATGGATCCCGATCAATCAACTTTAGGTCCTGATAAATTCTGAGAAATCGGCCAGCGTCATCGCGTGAAAAGCCGTACCCCATCTGTGTGAGATCGTTCGTACCAAACGAAAAGAAGTCTGCCTCTAATGCGATTTCATTGGCAGTAACCGAACTACGTGGCACCTCAATCATGGTTCCCACGAGGTATCGCACTTTCACTTTCTGGGCATCCATGACTTTAACCGCTACCCGGTCGACAACTGCTCTCTGTGCTCGGAGTTCACGCACGTCGCCAACTAACGGAATCATTATTTCGGGAATTACCTTGACACCTTCCTTCGTGAGACGGCAAGCGGCTTCGATGATGGCGCGAGACTGCATCTCAGTGATCTCCGGATAAGTGATACCGAGCCTAACGCCACGATGGCCAAGCATGGGATTGAACTCGCGGAGTTGCTCCACGCGTCGTAAAACCTGTCGCTTCGATTCGATTAACTCATCCACTTCATCACGTGCCTCGGCGACAGCTATATCAACCATCAACTCTTCACGTTTTGGTAGAAATTCGTGCAGAGGAGGATCGATCAGCCGAATGGTCACCGGCTGCCCCTCCATAACCTTAAATAGGTCGTAGAAGTCGTCGCGTTGGAACGGAAGCAACTCATCAAGCGCCGCGCGGCGGTCGGTTTCATTGTCCGCCATGATCATTTGCTGGACGACCGGAAGACGCTCTTCGCCGAAAAACATGTGTTCCGTCCGACAGAGTCCGATGCCTTCAGCTCCGAATGCGCGAGCAATTGTCGCCTGATCGGCCAAGTCCGCGTTGGCCCTTACGCCGAGGCGGCGATGTGCATCAGCCCATCGAAGTAAGCGTTCGAACCGTTGAAAAATGTCAGAATGGTTACCGTCGAGATTACCCTCAAGCACTTGTAGAATCTCGCTTGGTTTTGTGGCTACCTGACCACACTTCACCTCACCTGTCAGTCCATCGAAGGATAAGTATTCGCCTTTGATTATCTCTACACCGCCAACCCGTACACGCCCTCGTCCCTCATCAATCTCGAGCTCCCCGGCACCGACGACCGATGGTTTACCCATCTGCCGCCCAACCACCGCTGCATGAGATGTCAAGCCACCAGTTGCCGTCAATACACCTTGGGCGGCATGCATACCGTGAATGTCATCTGGAACAGTCTCCTTCCGAATGAGCAATGCAGGTTCACCCTTTCGTGCAGATAAAACGGCATCAGCAGAAGTAAAGACAGCGTGACCCGACGCTGCTCCAGGTGAGGCGGGCAGCCCTTTCGTCACCGTTGGCAAAGCCCGCCACGCTTTTGGATCGAAAATTGGAACTAGCAACTGCGTCAGCGACTCGGGATCGACTAGGGAGAGTGCTTCCTTAGAGGACAACCGCTTCTCCGCAACAAGGTCAGTGGCAATAACGACCGCGGCGTATCCCGTCCGTTTGCCGCTTCGGGTCTGCAACATATACAACTGTTCGTCCTGGATTGTGAACTCAAACTCCTGCACATCACGATAATGTCGTTCCAATCGAGAGGTGATCGTCCTGAGCTGGCGGTAGGCACTCGGCATCAGCTTTTCTAACTCGGCGATCGGCTTTGGAGTCCGAATGCCAGCCACAACATCCTCACCCTGAGCGTTGACAAGAAACTCCCCGTAGAACTCCCTCTGGCCCGTAGCCGGATTTCGTGTAAACCCCACACCAGTGGCCGACCGATTGCCGGTATTGCCAAACACCATCAGTTGGACATTCACAGCCGTTCCAACATCGCCAGGAATATCGTAAATTCGTCGGTACTCAATCGCGCGCGGATTCTGCCAAGACCGAAATACGGCATCACGAGCCATCTGAAGTTGATCGTACGGATCTTGGGGGAACAAGTTGCCTGTTTGCCGTTTGACCAGCCGCTTGTAACGATCAATGACTATCCTGAGCGCTCTCTCACTAAGCTCCGTATCCTGCCGAACACGTTGATCGCGCTTAACTCGTTCAAGTACACCAGCAAACGCTTCCTTCGGAACCTCTAGCACTACGTTACTGAACATCTGGATAAAGCGGCGATAGCTGTCCGCTGCAAAGCGACCATTTTGTGTCTTACGCTTTAGCCCTTCAACCGTCTCGTCATTCAGACCAAGATTCAAAATCGTGTCCATCATGCCAGGCATCGAGAATCTCGAACCAGACCTGACGGACACCAAAAGAGGGTTCTCCGTTGAGCCGAATTTATTGCCAGTCAGTCGCTCGAGCCGCATAAGATGCTTAAGGATTTCCTTGTCTAAGGACCCTGGCACCTTGCCTCCCCGCGCGTAGTAGAGACCACCGACATCGGCCGATATCGTAAAGCCTGGCGGTACGGGGAGACCCGCATTAGTCATTTCTGCCAAACCCGCGCCCTTGCCACCCAGCGAATTCCGCATATCCCGGTTCCCCTCGGCCTTACCTCCGCCGAAGAAATAAACGTGCTTCGCTGTTCGGGCCTTTCTTGTTACTCGCCCACGACTGTTTTGCCCGCCCGTTCTCCGCTGTGTGGCACGACGTCCTCGGACAACCTTCTTCGTTATTCGCTTCTTAACTCTCTTTGCCATTCCCTTTACTCACTCCTGGTCACATTTCCAACACCCTCGGTTACATGACTGGCGTCGTCCTCTCCTACCTCAACCACAATTTCTGAAACGTCCGCCAACTGGAGGATCAGCCGCTCCAACCTCTTCATTAGCCTGAGTCGGGCAACCCGAATGACTGGGTCGTCGACCATAACAAATACTTCCGCAAAAAATCTATTAACGGCGGGGCCGAATTTAGCCGCCTCGCTAAAGCCGCGTCGAAAATCCTCTCCAGCATCGATGACGTCCTCAATGACCGGTTGACGAGCCTCGACCTCGGCCAACAATTGGCGCTCAGCGTCTTCCGTGAGCAAGCCATTTAAATCAGGCTGGGACCGCTCAGCCTCGTTGTAGTCAGCATCGGATAAATCGCATGCGATGTTCCGTACCCGCTTGAACGCCATCGCGAGCTGTTTAAAATCTGACG
>JYMV01003777.1_pt1 | contig 13329 bp, 14 predicted proteins | sample 338911 | NCBI WGS metagenome assembly JYMV01 (sample SAMN03354496, study PRJNA234377) | hydrothermal vent metagenome | biome: Deep sea; feature: Hydrothermal plumes at the Eastern Lau Spreading Center, Western Pacific Ocean; material: Seawater | place: Tonga | collected 2009 | depth 2000 m m | reverse complement strand
AGAACGCACTCAAACTGATGGCCCGTACCGGCAGCGACATCAATCAGCGATTTGGAGAAACCTGGGTCTACGTGGACGCCACCACCGGCTCCCCGCTCGGGCACTACCTGCCAACCGGTGAAGCCTCGGGGGACACCCTCACCACCTGGCTGACGACACTGCACATCGCCGCTTTGGGTGGGCTGCCTTACCGGATAGCCGTAACCCTCCTCGGCCTGGTGATCGTCATGCTCAGCGTCACCGGGGTGATGATCTGGTGGCGGAAACGGAAGGCGCGAAGATAAACATTCCCGCGTCATCAGCTCCTATCAAGCTATCCGCTTTGGGGCGCTGCTTTTCTCCAGGCGGATGGCGATCAGCTTGGAGGTCGGTGTAAAGCTGCCGTCGCCATAGCTGTCCATGGGCACCAGCGGATTGGTTTCCGGGTAATAGGCGGCGGCCTGGCCGGCGGGGACATCGTACTCCAGCAGCGTGAAATCGCTGACCCGCCGTTCCTCGCCGTCACGCCATAGAGAAACAACATCGACCTTGTCGCCATGCTGGAATCCCAGACGTTCGAGATCGGCACGATTGACGAACACCACCTTGCGGCCGCCGTGCACGCCCCGGTAACGGTCATGCAGGCCGTAAATGGTGGTGTTGTACTGGTCATGGGAGCGTAGCGTTTGCAGCACCAGATCCGGTTTGGCGCCAGAAGCCAGTGTCTCCGCATCCACCAGGGTGGCCGGTAGTGCGTGGCTGACCAATTGGGCACGGCCGGATTCCGTGTGCCATTGGCGGTCGCGGGCGGGATTGCCCAGGTAGAAGCCGCCCGGCGTCTTGAGCCGCGCGTTGAAGTCGTCAAAACCGGGAATGGTGTCCTGGATCAGATCGCGAATACGGTCGTAGTTCTCCACCAGGGCGCTCCAATCCACCGGCGTTTTGCCCAGCGTGGCTTCGGCGATACCGGCGATGATCGCCGGCTCGGACCGCATCTGCTTCGACAAAGGCCGCAGCTGCCCATGGGACAGGTGCACCATGCTGAACGAGTCCTCCACGGTGACGCCCTGCGGGCCGTCCGCTTGCTCATCAATGTCGGTGCGCCCCAGGCATGGCAGGATCAACGCCTCGTTGCCGCATATCAGATGACTGCGGTTGAGCTTGGTACTGATCTGAACGGTCAGTTCGCAGCTCCCCAGCGCCTCATGCGTGCGCGCCGTATCCGGCGTGGCCTGGGCGAAATTGCCGCCCAGCGCCAGAAACACCTTGATCGTGCCCGCCACCATCGCCTGCAGCGTGGTGATCACGTTGTATCCGGGCTCACGCGGCGGTGTAAAACCGAACCGTTTTTCCAGAGCATCGAGCAAGGCCGCCGGTGGTTCGTCGGCAATGCCCACGGTACGATCCCCTTGCACATTGGAATGGCCGCGCACCGGACACAGTCCGGCGCCCTCGCCGAACTGGCCACGCAGCAATTGCAGATTGGCGATCTCCTGGACGGTGGCCACTGAATGCTTGTGCTGGGTAATGCCCATGGCCCAGCAGATAATCACCCTTTTACTGTCGCGATGAATGCGCGCGGCCTGTTCCAGAATGTCGCGGCTGATCCCTGATTGAGCCTCGATCCGTTCCCAGCTGGTGGCGTCCACCATCGCCAGGTATTGCTCCACGCCATCGGTGTGTTGGGCAATGAAGTCATGATCAAACACCGCTTCGCCGCCGCTGGCCAGGGCTTCCCGGTCCCACTGCAGCAACCACTTCACCATGCCGCGCACCGCCGCCATGTCACCGCCCAGAGCCGGGCGGAAGTACGCGGTGTTCAGCGGCGACGAGGACTGAGTCAGCATTTCCAGTGGATCCTGGGGTGCCTGGAACCGCTCCAGGCCCCGCTCTTTCAGCGGATTGAACACCGCCACCTGGGCCCCGCGTTTTACCGCATCGCGGATCGGCTCGAGCATGCGCGGATGATTGGTGCCCGGGTTCTGACCAAACAGGAACAACGCGTCGGCTTTGTCGAAATCAGCGAAGGTGACGGTGCCCTTGCCAGTGCCAATGCTTTCGATCAGGGCCACGCCGCTGGCCTCGTGGCACATATTCGAGCAATCCGGGAAGTTATTGGTACCAAACGCACGCACGAACAACTGGTACAAATAGGCCGCCTCGTTACTGGCACGCCCGGAGGTATAGAAGCTGGCCTGGTTGGGGCTTTCCAGACCATTGAGATGGCGCGCGATCAACGCGAAGGCGTCCTCCCAATCAATCGGCTTGTAGTGGTCGGTCCGCCGGTCATACACCATCGGCTCGGTGATCCGGCCCTGGAACTCCAGCCAGTAGTCATCCTGTTGCAGCAATTCGGTAACGCTGTATTTCTCGAAAAAGGCGGCGTCCACGCGACGGCTGGTGGCTTCCCAGTTAACCGCCTTGGCACCGTTCTCACAGAAGTTGATCATGCCGCTTTCGGGGGATTCGCCCCAGGCGCAGCCCGGACAATCGAAACCGTTGCTCTGGTTGGTCTTGACCATGGCATAGAGGTTCTTGAACGGCTGCTTGCTCTCGAACCAATGGTCGGTGACGGCGCGCAGGGCGCCCCAGCCAGCGGCCGGGCCCTTATACGGCTTGAAGCGCAGACGGTCGGCGGGGGGAAGAGTGTCGCTCATGGTGCGTCTCCGATGTCCGGGCCAGGACCAAGCCACCGCCATTACCTCCGGGAAGCAGCGGCGACCAAGCGAGATTCAGGATAAGACGATTTCAGGAATGGGGCAAAGTGGTGGCCGGCATGGGTCAGGCGCTTTGCCTGTCCGCGGGGTGATTGACGCCGTCATTGGTCGGCACGCCCTCTATCTTCAATGGATTAATGCCTTCCAGACAGGCGACATTGAAACCATACTGTGAAGGATTGGAGCGTCTTTGATGGTGAGTATAAATCCCGCAACGACCGCAAAAGAAATGCTTCGCCGTCATCGTGTTGAACTGATACAGCCTGAGAACATCACCGCCTTTCAATATCCGGATACCAGACAGGGGCACCGAGGCCACTATCGCCCCCCTTCGCCGGCATAGAGAGCAATCACACCTGCGCACCTCAACCAGCCCATCGGGGAGATCAAATTCAAGCTCCACCGAACCGCAATGGCATGTCGCCTTGTGTTTGGGACGAATCGGCACACCGTCCACTTCACGCAGGTTATCCATCATGGTTCCTTTCATTCCAATTAAGATCGAGATCAGGCAGCCCAGCGGCAGATGACCGGAAACATCAGCCCCCAAAATTACGTAACCTGAACGCTCCCATCGGCGACAGACAGCCGAGCAACGCCCGACCCGGACGGATTGGACGGCGGCCTCCCTCCTCAACCCCGCGTCTGTATCATCTTCCAGCCATTACCCGACGGATCGCGAAAACCGGCGTCCACGGTGCCGTAGCGGTCCACGGGTTCCTGCGTGAATTCCACGCCCAGGGCACGCATCCGCTCATAGGCGGCACGGCAATCGTCCACCTCCAGTACCAGGGCCGGCATCGCGCCTTTGGCCACCATCGCGTGCAGCGCCTGCGCCGTTGCCTCATCGTGTACCGGCGGCCCCGGCAAGAGCAGCCCAAGCTGGAACGACGGCTGATCCGGGTGCCGCACGGTGAGCCAACGATAATCACCATTGCGCACATCCGTGTGGACCTGAAATCCGAGCTTATCGATATAGAAAGCGAGCGCCTCATCCTGGTCTCGCACGTATATGCCGGCTACCTGAACGCCTTGAGTCATAGGACCTCCTTTGGTTGGGCCCTTTTTTACCGTCAGCCGGACGGCGCCGCTTCTCCAAAACTGCGGTTCTGAGGTCCGGGCGGTGGGCGGCTCCCAGGATGCAGGCGGGCACATTCTCGAGCCCGCGCCGAGCAGCCCTTTCCTGAACCCGAACCTCCCCAGGGCTCCTACCCGTGATATCGCGAAAGGTACGCCCGAACGTCCCCAGGCTCCTCCAGCCGGTACGGAAGGCGATATCGGTGATAGGCAGATCGGTGTCGCGCAGCTGCGCCGTCGCGCGCTCAATACGCCGTGTCAGCAGGTAACGGTGCGGCGGAACGCCGAAGGCCTCCTTGAAGGATCTGGCAAAATGGGCCTCGGAGACACAACTCACACTGGCCAGACGGGAAACAGGCCAATCCTCGTTCGAGGCCGCATCCATCCGGTCCTTGGCACGCAGCAGGCGGCGTAGCAGTTCTGGATTCTGGCTGGCGGTGTTTCTATTCATATTCGCTCCATCCACGAAGCAAAGCGCCTGGGTTCCCTACCTATCAATCAAGTCCCGCTCCAAGGCCATTCGCAACTCGTCAGGCAGCGGAACCGGGCGCTTGGTGTCAGGCGATACACAAACTTGTGTCAGGGAAGCTCGGAAGGTCTCCGTTCTCTCGGCGTTCTGCGCGACGAACAGCAACGAGAAAGAATGGGCGCCGATCTCCTTGATCGACACCTCTATGTCGATCTTCTGATCCCAGGTCATCGGATGCAAGAACTCGATGGACAGCGCCCGGGCGGGAGGAAGAACACCCATTGAGAAGATGCGCCGCGCCGCGGGGCCTTCAAGCAGGGACGACAAGAACTCCAGCCCGGCTTCAACCACGAAATGGCTGATCCTGGGTGTGTAGACGACCCCGCCGGGATCGCAGTCTCCAAAGAGAATGGTGCGGTTGATTGTTAACGGCATGGCTGGCCCTGATGCAGTGTAACATCCCATCAGTGCAAGCCCCCGGGGGCCGCCCCGATCTTTAATGGTGCGTTTAACAGCCTCACTAACGCTGATGGCTCTTCATTGCTCGCATGAACTCCTGCGGATCGCCCACATCCGGTGATGCTTCATGACCAATGCAGCCCAACTCTGAGCCAAGGAACGCTTTCAGATTTACCAATAGCGCAATGGCAAATCTTGATCACCAGCATGCGTGGAAAGCCCATGGATTATATGACCATCCTTGAGGTAGAGCACCATCCCTTCCTCTCTCAGCGTACTTGTAGCCCTTCTCCGGTTGCGCTCTCTCCAGATTCTTGTAGGCGGACACCACAATGTCTCTTACTCCGGAATGGACACAGGTTCGTCCCGCTGCGTGAGCCACGGCGCTGTGGCCCTCAAAATTTCCGCCGCTCAATGGCTGTTGAACACCGTCAGCGAAACTCCCCTTTGACGCAGCTCCACGACAGGCGCTTTCCTTCGCCATCGCCAATACAGGTTGGCATTACACATTCACGTTATACTTCAGATCCTTTGCCTCGTCCCCGGTCATGCCTCGAAAGCCCCACTGATAGGGTTGTTGTTCCTTGAGGGTAATCTCGACATCCACGGGAGGAAGCCCCAGCTGGCTTTCCAGTTCCCGAAAGATGGCCTTGATCAGCGCCTTCTGGGTCTCCGGCTTGCGGCCCGCCATCATATTGATCTCAATGACAGTGTAGGCATCACTTCGGCCTCCGGGATAATAGAAGTCGTCTCGCTCCAAAGGCACAAACCGATGCGCACGTTTATCCTCCGGCATGCCCAGAACGGATTGCATGCAACCGTGAATGACATCCGATAGCTGGCTCTTTATCGGATTAAGCTTTTCCTTTATTCCATAAACCACGATCATAATTATTTCTTCACACTATATAAAAAGGGGCAAGAGGGATCCCTCTTGCCGAATCCGATAGCCTACCGCGTTCCTGCAAGCGGAAACAGCCAGAGTATCCAAGTGCGTCTGGGTCCGGCGAAGTAGTAAAAAAGGGGGGGAGGAAGGTGATCTATTGTGCGTGACGGCAGTCAGGGATACTTGAAGCCCTGGCCTTTCGCCAGGGCACGTCCAGCATTGACAGGGAAAGGCGAGATCTGCCCGGATCGCCACCTATTCTCAGCTGATTCGAGGCTGAACAATGATTTTCACCGCCGATTCATTGTTATGAATCAGGGTATCGAATCCCTTTGAAACCAAATCATCCAATTGAATGCGCTGGGTAATGAACGGCTCCAGGTTGATCTTTCCCTCCTCCACCAGCCTGATCGTTTCCTGGTGGTCATTGCAGTACGCAATGGTCCCACGCACGTCGAGCTCCTTCATTACCACACTATGTACATTGACGGTGGCCGGGTGACTCCAGATGGACACAATCACCACCACGCCGGCGGAGGTGGTCGCCGCCACCAGGGTATCCAAAACCTTGTTCACACTGGAGCATTCAAACGCCACATCCACGCCTCTGCCCTCGGTGATCTTCATCACTTCCTCGACCACATCCACCTCGGAGGGATCCAGAATATGGTCGGCGACACCGGACTCGGCGGCTTTTTGCTTACGTGCGCTGCTCAGCTCCGTGACGATAACGCTCAGCCCCTTGGCTTTCAAAATCGCTGACAGCAGTAAGCCAATAGGGCCCGCCCCACCGACCAACGCCACATCGCCAGCTTTGGCACCACTGCGAGTGAAGGCGTGATGGCCCACCGACAGGGGCTCGATCAAGGCAGCCTGGTCCAGCGGAATATCCTTGGAGATCGGATGCACCCAACGACGTTTAACCGCAATTTTCTCGGACAGGCCGCCGCCACGACCACCCAGGCCGATGAAGTTCATGTTCTTGGACAAATGATACTTATCGCCGGGCCCGGTGGGCACCTCATCCGCCACGATGTAAGGTTCCACCACCACATGCTGACCGACTTCAATGTCGCTCACCCCTTCCCCCACGGCATACACCACACCAGAAAACTCGTGGCCCATGGTGACGGGGGCTGACTCCTTGGAGATGGGATGCGGATGACCACAGGGAGGAATAAAGATCGGCCCTTCCATGAACTCATGTAAATCCGTACCGCAAATACCACACCATGCCACCTCGATACCGACCGTGCCGGGCTCCACCACGGGCTCCGGTATGTCCTCGATGCGGATATCACCACGGTCATAAAAACGTGCTGCCTTCATTATTGTGCTCCTTACGTTTTTGTTAGCGATATCCAGCAAAATACGCACCAACATCGCTGTCGGCCGTCAGGAGCATGAAGTCACGGGATCATCCACGGAGTAAGGGAAGGGACATGCCGTATCAGACATTGCCGCTTTTACAGGTGTAACGTACCAACTGTCACGGCCATTACAAATGTCCCGTGTACTGGAGTTCGCCAGAGTTCGGGACGGAAGACAGCTAGCATCGGCGTACCCGCAGGTACACACCCATTACTCGAATACCTTCTTGGCCACCAAATCCGGTACCATGGCATTCAGACGTCCTGCAAGAATATCGAGCTTGCAGGTAGGCACGGCCGGAAAGCGGCAACGGGGTCAGGTCTTGCATTTTGCTTACCTGATCTAGGCCCGGCATGTCGAAAAGGCAAAACGCAAGCCACCCCCTAGCCACCCCAAAGACGGGAAAGCCGACTGTCACTCCCTAGGAAGTTCCAGCTCCAAAAAATGCGAAGACTAAAGACGCCAACAGAAACAGAAGCGCTATACGCAGATTGCGTCGCGCTCTCAAAAGGGTCACGCTCTTTGTCCCGTCTAGCGCCGAACCATAAACAACTGCCAAATACATGCCGAGGTTATAGAATAAATTTGGACTTCCCCATCGACGATACGATTCCGGTTCATCTCTGCGCCAATCCCTTAGAAATTTAGCAGCAGTAATAACCGATACTATGACCAAGAAAGCCATCCAAGCGATGATAATTTCGTCCATTTCTTTTCCAGTCCCCAAATCAAGGTCACTTCACTCCATATACCCCGAAGTGGCCAGTAATGATTTTCAAAAATGGCATATCGAGTTAAAATTCATACCTTTACTTCTCGACATACTCCGCTGAGATGGGCGGAAGACAAGAGCTGTCTCAAAGCTGCTATCTTGTGACTGGGCCAGGCAAAAGCGTTTTCTCCATAAATGCGCTCAGTGGGTCATGGCGGTAGCAGCCAAACGGAGTACGCTTAACATATCCACGATTTCGATAAAGCGATAGGGCCTCTGGCTGACTTATGCCCACCTCAAGCCTGGCGGCTTGGACACCACGCTCAACAAGATATTGCTCGACCTTCTCCATCAAAGCATTCGAAATTCCACGCCGCCGATAGGCCGATGCGACAAAAAGCCGCTTGATTTCTCCATAACGCATCTCTTCATCTTCAAGCAACTTCACCGCGCTACAGCCCGCCAGGGCGCCATCGACAAAGCACCCAAACAAGGCCACGTTTGGTTGGCTCAGATCCGTTACGCTCTCCAGATGGTTGCTCTCCGCTGGGTATAGCGCAGCCATATACCGGTCAGATTGCTCCAGCAATGTCGCAACCTCGGGTAACCCGGGGTCTATAGGCGCGATCTTCACAGACTTCCTCCCGATGGCAAGCAAGGGCGCCCACGTCGGCCAGCACGAGAGTTAGAGCCGCAGCAAACCGGTGGGCTTCAGAGCTGTGTTCATGCCATTTCGCGCCGACGGACGTGACCGAGGCCTCGGAAAGCGCTCGAATCATCGCCGATGACCTGTCCACCCCTCCGGCGCGTCACCCCGGCCTGCGGGCTCAAGGCGCGGCGGCGAAGCCCGCGAACAGCACCAGGAAACCGCCGATCTCGGCGATCACCAACACCCACATGAAACCGCTTATCAACCACGCCGGCAAAGACCCGGCGCCGAAGGCGTGCGGCTTCTGCAGCTGGTTACGCGTGTCCTTGAGCGCGCCGTGCAGAATATAGCTGCCCACCGCCAACGCGAAAAACAGCACCGACGCCAACACCGCCAGCACGTTAACCCACTCCGGCCAGACACTGAGCACCGCGAAGCGCTCAAGCACCAGACAAGCGAAGGCGTACATCAGGCTCGCCCGGTGGGCGATGTCCACATAGTAATGCGCCCGGGCCTTGTCACTACCCCTGATCTGAACGTACTTCCACACCCCGGTCAGCAGGCCGACCAGAAAGAACAGCCCGCAACTCCACAATGCCAATGTGCTCGCCGTCATAGCGCCCTCAGTTCATCAACCAAGCCCGGACTATGTCACCAACCCCACCGGCACGCCTTGGCCGCGCGGCCCGGGGCCCGGGCCGGACCTGACAACGCAACACACCCCTCGCTAAAGACCGCCCCGGAGGCGTTCCCCCAACCCGGAAAGTAACGGCCAACCCGGCCCTCCATCCGCAAAGAGCAACCACCCCAGCGCCACCAGATTGGCCGCCACCGCCAGGTAGAACACCACCCGGAATGACGTCTTGCGGGTCTTGTGGCGGAACACCCGCTGCGCCAGCAAAGCACCGGGCCAGCCACCCAGCAGCTCGACCAGATGCAGCCGCGCCTCGGGCGTGCGCCAACCACCACGCACCGAAGCCCGCTTATCCAAGCCATAAAGTGAAAAACTCAGCGCGCTCATCAGTGCGTAGAAACCGACGAACCATCGCCATTCAGACTCCGGGGCCAGAATCGCCGACCCGACGAGAAACACCACCACGACCAGCAAGGTAGGAAGCAATCGGTTCACGCGGGCAACGGATGATCGCTTCCCCGAAGATGCGTTAGGTTTCATTATCCATGGACCCGGCCTTTCACGTTACGGTAAGCAGAACTCCCGCCCCAAGGAGCGTCAACAGAAAACCCCGCTCCAAGGCCGTAACTGACTGGATTTCCAGAGTATTGCCACCCGGAGGAAAGGAAACCCGCCACGGTTATCACTCCGTGGGCTTTAAGGGCCGGACCTTGCGTTTTGTTTAACTAGACCTGATTTTCCGACAAGGCAAAACGCAAGACCTGACCCCGCGACCCGCTCAAGCCGTTGGTTTTTACACCACAGGCTCATTTGACTCCACGGTTTTGTTAAGCCAAAACACATCTGGAGCACCATCTGGTCGCTGAGGAATAGCGTCGCGCTTAGGATTTTCATAAACCCATTCGTCACCGCGCTGAACTGCTGTCGAGAACACATATCTATTCTCGTTTTGCTTTAGCTGTATAAACTGAACCCATCTTCCATTTCGAGCAGTCCATTCTACCCTGAATCTAATCAGCGATTGCGAGGTATCACAGGGCACTACCGCTCTCTGCAATGTAGCCATGTTAGGCTGGATGGTGCCACAGTCGAAGTTTATATGATGCTTAAAAAAATCTTGGATGTTTCCCGTACGCTTTACCTCTTCGATCGCCACATCGGTTTTATCAAGGTCAATAACACTAGCTTTTGCTTCAACCAGCGGATAATCACCTTCGACATGAGCAGTAATATTTCGAATAGCTCCGTTTTGAGGGTTTACAAGCATTAACCAGCCTACGCTTTTTCCACCAGAGGCATGACCCTCTAGCCGCTCAGCCGCATCTCTTAGTTCAATAAGTAAATCTTCTTGCTTCTCGACTATTCCGCCCAGGCCGCTTTCGACAACTTGCTGTTTTTTCACCCTAAACCATTGCGAAAACCCCCAGCAAGCCAAAAAGAATGAGCCGCCAAAGACCGTAATTGCATCGACTAAATTTCGCTTTTCAGGTGCGGCCAGAAGACTATAACCGGTCCAGCAAGCTGCGATTAGAAACGGCAATGTCATTTCTCGAAATAACTGCCAAAGGATTTTTCGGATATTGCTCATATTTATGTCTCTAGGTGTTACTTCAACTTACTGCCTAACGCTTCGCATAAACCACGCGAGGAACGAGTGCGCGCTTTGGGGTCAGGTCTTGCGCTTTGCGTTAACTATAGAACTCAACCTGGATGAGAAAAAGGCAAGACTTGCCCCCACTCATCCGCGTCTTACGCATCCGGCTTTCGTAATTTGTTATAAGCCATCGCCTGATAGATGTCAGATATAGGTGGCATCCGCATTACGGAGTCTTCAATAGTGACGTTTATGCCGGCATCTTCACACAGCATTTTTACCGTGTCCTTAAACCAGAGATCTGCATGTGGAGAGACGACCACCTTCTGAATCATCCTCCCTAGATCAACTTCGAATAAACATCCAGGTTCTTTGTTTCTAGGAGATTTTGATAGGTCTATGTCTGAATTCCAGGACACGATTCTAATCTCGCGTTCAAAAGCGTAAGGCTTCGATTTGGATATGAATGGATCTAGCGGGTTATCTGAGAAGGTATCATCAATGTGGCTAATGTAGTTTACTCGCTGTATTTCCAGCCTATTACATGCCCGATCTGGGACTATAGCAGCTGCCAGCTGCTCATCAGTTGAAAACACGCACACAGAGTTCTTATCACGACCGTACAATCGCCACATAGCCGCACATTCATGCTCTGATTGGTGCCAACAACTTACGTACAACCATTCTTTGCAGGCGGGAAATAGCCTTTCAGCTTCATCGCGAGGATATGAGCCAAACGGTGTGTTAAATTGCTTTTTCTCAGCCTCGTTGCGCGCCGCCCCCGTCTCCTCAAGCCGATTAGCTCTTTCTGTGGCGGATTCGCTAACTGCTGGCCAATGGCCATTGAGTGCCAAGTCAATGATTGCAGCGGCATTTGATGTCTCGAAAAAGCCATCCACAGTCAACCCTCCTTCTAAGGCATCCTCGAAAGCTGACATTTTTGCGAGATAGAGTGACCTAGTTTGAATAAGATTCACAAACTTGGTCAGATCCATATATCGCTGAATAACCACAGACATCTTCTCGTCTTCCCTGTGACTTTGAGTTTATAACGCCCAGCCCATCGGCAAGCACAACGGTCAGGCCTTTCGTTTTGCTTATCTAGGCCTAGCTTACCGAGAAGGCAAAGCGCAAGACCTGCGTTCCTGATTCTCATGGCCTTCGGCGGGAGAGCGACGATGTGACACCGAAAAACCTCGTGGAGATTGCAAGAAAACAAACCCAAAACCCATTTCTGACGATTGCCAATAGAATATCAGCACCCATTCATCATGAAAATCAGTGACTTGGATTTTTCCAGGACCGACTAAACAAATCGGCACTCATGGGTTTATTTCGAGCGCAGGAATCTGCGTTATCACACCTTTTTGCGTGGTAGTATTTCGGCCTAGAGTTTCCATCTAATCCTTCCTTGACGCTCAACGCCGCGCTCAGGGAGGCCAATGCAGCGCTTGGTTAAGTAGCGCCATAGGCACTGCTGTGATATTGCGAAAAAGGAAGTTCGCCTAAGCCGCTCGCCTTATACATCTCTGTGATCACGGATTTTATATCTGCGAATATTTCTTCCGCTTTCTCAAGAGTACATGTTTCCATCCACTTAGAACCTATCATATAAAATTGAACTTCATCTTCCGAAATTTCGACCACTTCTTCCTTTTTTATCTCTTCTGTTCTTCCATGTGCTAAATAGTCTCTAAAATTGAATGCTTCAAAAACGGAAAGATATGGCCTACTATCCAGATCCCGACTTAGATTCAATTGACAATTAAAGTCACGAAATTTCTGCCATTTTGAAATTTTTCTCTCCTCTGACTCCCAGTTTTCACTTAAATGAGATCCTAAGTGATTGAAAAATGCCTCCATTGCAAATGCAGAATATATGAGCACGCTCATTGAATTAAAGAACTGGCCTTCACTACTTGCTCGAGCTGACTCCAGCGCGAATCCCGCACTTTTTATCATCCAGTTATAGGTTGTTACTTTACCCTTTCCAGATATTGAATATCTTTTCATGTCCATAATGAACTCTCGGAAACGCACGCTAAAGATTAAATACAATTCGCATCAATTAATTTAACTTTTCTATGATTTTTTTGTCTGGCAACTTCTTATATCAATTTCTGAAAATTTTTCGCCATCCGAAAATAAGTAAATAAGCTTCACATAAACTCCTTTGCTAAAAAACGCTTCTCGCGCTTCTGCAGAATCCTCACAGAAAGACTCGATACCAACTTTTTCAACAAATTCCCGGTATTCTTCGATAGTACGACCCGTTCCAATCAACATACGCTCGACATCTTTACGATTATAGTGGTATCTAGCTGTACCATAAACGTATCGGCCTTCTGCTCTAACAGATTCCCATGTTGACTCTTCACTCACTATTGGTAAGTGTCTTTGCATTTGGTTCGCAAATTCTTGTGCAGCTTTGCTAGAAACATTCTCTTCAGCAGCAAGGTTTGCTGTAAGCGTACATAAAATGACAATTTGGATCGCGAGCTTTATACCGTTTTTGAGAGGATTCATTTTTCGCATAGATTCACAACGGGAAAAGCAAAATGCTTCATACATTAACCGGCTATGTAATTTTTCCATTGAGAGTTTAGACATTTTTAGATGCACATGAATAAGCAACATAAAGTGAAAATATAGACACAGAAATTGGAATAATAAATAGAACAAATATGCTACCCGCATGTAGCGGAAATAACCTTCCGATAAAGCCACTGATTAGAATTGTAGATACAGCGCTCAGCAGGAAAATTCCTACGGGAAGTCCCTT
>JYMV01020329.1_pt1 | contig 13335 bp, 11 predicted proteins | sample 338911 | NCBI WGS metagenome assembly JYMV01 (sample SAMN03354496, study PRJNA234377) | hydrothermal vent metagenome | biome: Deep sea; feature: Hydrothermal plumes at the Eastern Lau Spreading Center, Western Pacific Ocean; material: Seawater | place: Tonga | collected 2009 | depth 2000 m m | reverse complement strand
TGGTGCCGACTTATTTTCTCATCGGTATCTGGGGAGAGGGCCGACGGGTCTATGCCACGATGAAATTCGTGATCTACACCCTGGTGGGAAGCTTGTTGATGCTGGTTGCGATCCTTTCCCTGACGATGGTGCACTATGGCGCCACCCATGAAGTGACGTTTGATTTGCGTGTGCTGACTCTCACCCATATTGATCCATCTATGCAGACATGGATGTTTTTATTCTTTTTCCTGGCTTTTGCTATCAAGGTTCCGGTTTTTCCCCTGCATAGCTGGTTGCCTCATACTTATGCGGCTTGTCCCATTCCCACATTGATTCTATTGACGGGAGCCATGTCCAAAACCGGCGCTTATGGCTTTCTGCGTTTTTGCCTGCCTTTATTTCCCGAAGCGGTCGAAAGTTTTGCTATGGTCATTGGGTTGATGGCGGCCGCCGGGATGGTCTATGGAGCCTGGATCGCCATCGCACAAAAAGACCTGAAAGCCTTGGTGGCTTATGCCAGTATCAGCCATTTGGGATTTATTGTGATTGGCATCTTTGCTCATAACGGGACGGGGATTGAAGGCAGTTTGCTTCAGATGGTCAACCACGGCATCATCGCATCGGCGTTGTTTTTGATCGTTGCATTTATTGAGGTGCGGATGGGAACCCGCAACTTGGACGAGCTTCGTGGTTTGAGCAAGGCCATGCCCGTTTTGTACGGAAGTTTTATGCTGATTATGTTGGCCGCTCTGGGGCTCCCCGGGTTAAATGGTTTTGTCGGGGAATTCCTGATTTTGATGGGAGTTTGGACATCCAGCATGTTTGCGGGGTTATCGGGTATTCTAGTTTTGATGGGTGGATTGTCGATTGTCTTCGCTTCCATTTATATGCTGTACATGTTCCAAGGCTCGATGCAGGAAAAATCGGATAGCCTGCCTGAAGGGTTGACCGATATTGATAAACGTGAGTTCAAACTTATATTTCCCGCCTGCCTGCTCATTGTATTGATAGGACTTTATCCCAAACCTTTCATTGACCGGGTTACCCCCTCGGTCGAATCATTACTCCATCTGGAAAAAACGGTCAACCTCCATACCGAGGAAGAAAGCGGCCACTAGGCACTACTAGCCGTAGGGGCAACTAGCACTGGCTTTTATTAGTGAGCAATTAGTTTGGACGGCTCAACGAGTCCTTACTCCGTTCCCTCGCATGGAAGTGGGGCTCCACAAACTTTGAAATGAGATTCGGCAAGAACATTGTTGATGGTATCTTTATAGAACGGCCAAACCGTTACCTGGCGCGTGTCGAAGTGGGGGATGAGGGGAAGGGAATTCTGGCTCATGTTCCCGACCCAGGTCGTTTGTCCGGGTTGATGTTGCCCGGGAGAAACCGCGGCAAAACGTAAAACAGACTACACGCTTGTTTTGGTGCGACACGGTTCAATATGGGTTTCAGTATTCCCGGTGTTTGCCAATGCTTTGATTCAGGAAGCGTTGATGCAGCGGAAGCTCCCCTTCCTTCAGGGCTATTCCGACTTTGCCAGCGAAGTGAAAGTAAGAAACAGTCGTTTTGATTTCAGGCTGGGGTTTCCGTTCAACCCTGCGTATGTTGAAGTGAAATCGGTGAGTCTGGTCGAACAAGGGCAGGGCAGGTTTCCTGATGCTCCAACCGAACGGGGAGTCAAACATGTCAGGGAGTTGATAGCGTTGTGCGCAAAAGGCTACCGGACAGCAGTGGTATTTGTTTCGCAACGGCCCGATACGCGATCCATCACCTGCAATGATGACATTGACCCTGTTTTTGGAGAATGGTTGCGAAAAGCACTCGCTGAAGGTGTGGAACTTTATGGTATGAATTGCAAGGTCACCCCAACCACGATTTCCCTGAACAAAGAGGTTGAGGTGGTTATTCCAGAAGTGTGCTCAGGTCGGGAATGACCATCCATTGTTCTCCCTCAAGCACCCATTCTTGTTCAACGAGCCGGGTTACTAATTTGGTGCTGGGTAATATCGCGAGTTGATAGCGGATGGTAACGATGGCCCGGTTGAAACCTTTTTCGGGGCCTTTGGATGTAGTGACAACCGGAACCCCAATTTTGAAAAATTTGATATCCAAAATGGTTGCTTCAAAAAAAGTAATGCGTTGGGTCATCTCCAGTGATTGGGCCTTATAATTAGCGCGATGGGCCGGGTGGACGAACCGGGCACTGATGTTCATCGCCTTGCTTTCAAACTCGAAATTAAAAGCCTGGATACTTAAGTCCAGATTTTCCTGGGTTTTATAATAAGGGTCCAGCGTTTCGCAGGATACAGAAACAAACAGTAGAAGAAACAAAATCACTCTTTGCACAAGGTTGGGTGTGTAGTTGGATTTCAGCATGAAGTTGGATGGGTTGATGAAAAAAATTGAGGTGGTGAATAATCGCTTCCTATTGATTATAGATAAAAATATTGATTCCTTCCAGTTTATAAGGTGGATTATTGGAGAATGATGGCAAAACCAAGTGGATTTAAACAGGCGAAACATAAAGCAGGTTCGAGGAATAGAAAACCTGGACGCTCGTTTTCAGGAAAGAAAGAGCTGACTCTTTGGGATCAGGCTTCCCGTTGGTATGACTCGCTGGTTGGTGGCCAGGGCACGGATTTTCAAAAGGACATTATCATGCCAGGTGTGTTCCGATTATTGGAAGTCAGTAAGAAGGACCGTGTCCTTGATCTGGCTTGTGGTCAGGGAGTGTTTTCCCGCTATTTATCCAAAAAGGGTATCCGTGTCGAAGGGTTGGACTCCTCCTCTCAACTGGTGAAATATGCCCGGGCGCGACCGGGTCCTTCCATCCGGTATCATGTAGGAGATGCCGGAGATGCTGAAAACTTTGAAGCAGGCCGCTTCGATGGTATCGCCTGCTTGATGGCGATACAAAATATCGAAAAAATGGACCTGCTTTTTAAAAGCGCGAGCCAATGGTTAAAGACGGGAAAACATTTTGTGGTGGTGATTACGCACCCATGTTTCCGTATTCCTCGCCAATCTCATTGGGGATGGGATGATGAAAAGAAACTGGAGTATCGGCGGGTCGACCATTATATGACGGAAACCGCTGTTCCTATTCTGACCCCGCCCTTTGCTGATTCGAAATCGTTCACGCTTACATATCACCGTCCGCTGCAAAGTTATATTTCAGCGTTGGCCCAAGCTGGGTTTTGTGTTGATGCGATGGAGGAGTGGGTGTCGAACAAGAACAGCCTGCCGGGCAAACGATCCAAGGCGGAAAACAGGGCGCGAAAAGAGATCCCGCTTTTTCTGGCTTTAAGGGCTCGGTTGATACCAGAGCCAGCCTCGCAAAAAGATAAGTAATATTCCCTTTATTAGGAAAAAATGTTTTATGCCCAGCTACACATATGAACTTCCTGAACAGGGAAGACTTTTATCTCTCATTCGCGAGAACTTGAATAAAGTCGGGGAAGAGTGGAAGGAGATAGCGGATTTCATGCTGGAAGGCCATGTGGAATACAAACCCCTGAGGGCAAATCCCATGGGGTCGGGGTTTGTCTATCAGCGGGCGAAAGTCAACCTGACGATTTATTTTCCGGAAAAAATTTTTAAACACTTCCTCAATTGGCTGGACTCTGAAAAGGTGGAACTGCTCAAGGCAGTGGTGCAATCTTCTCTGCCACAACGTTCCGGCTATGACATTCATGAGTTTAAAATTTTAGGTGTTATTGCTGGACCATGATTTGACAAGCCGCCTATACTTCTTGCTCTCCAGCGAAAGTTATTGTTAGTCGGTCATGATAAATGGAAGGTCGTCTGCGATGGCTTTTCTGATGTTCGCCATCCACTGTTGGTAGAAAGTGGAGTTGTGCAGGGTGAGAAGGCGCATGGCGAGGATTTCTCCTACCATGATCAGGTGCCTGAGATAGGCCTTGGAAAAATTCTTACAGGTGTAACAGATGCAGTCTGGCTCGATAGGGTCGGGGTCGGTTTTGTATTGTTCATTTCTAATATTTATTTTTCCTCCCTTTACAAACAGGGACCCGTTTCTGGCGTTGCGGGTTGGCATGACACAATCGAACATGTCCACTCCCATGGAACTGCATTGCAAGAGGTCTTCAGGGGTTCCCACCCCCATCAGGTAGCGAGGTTTGTTTGCCGGCAGAAGGGGAGCGGTGTACTCGGTGATGTCGTACATCAGGTTTTTTTCTTCTCCCACACTCAACCCGCCTATCGCGTAACCGGGAAAATCAATTTCCATAATTTGTTCCGCGCTTTTTTTGCGAAGATCGGGATACATTCCACCTTGGACAATTCCGAACAAAGCCTGCGTATCGGAATGCAATGCTTGCTTGCAACGCTGAGCCCAAAGGGTGGTCAGCTGTAAGGATTTTTCTGTTTGGCTGATGTCGGCAGTATGAGGAGTCGGTTCATCGAAAGCCATGATGATGTCCGCACCCAATGCCTGTTGGATTTCTATAGAACGTTCTGGCGAAATAAAGTGGGACGACCCGTCAAAATGGGATTGGAACGTGACTCCCTCTTCAGTGACCTTAGCCAGTTCGTTGAGGCTGAAAACCTGATAGCCTCCGCTGTCGGTAAGGATAGGGTGGGGCCAGTTCATGAATTTATGCAGTCCGCCCAGAGAGCGGATCAAGTCGTGCCCCGGCCGGAGATAGAGGTGGTAGGTATTACCAAGGATAATTTGTGCCCCAAAGGACTCCAGGTCTTCCGGGGTCAATGCTTTTACAGTTGCCTGGGTTCCCACCGGCATGAAGCAGGGGGTTTCTATCTTCCCACGGGGTGTGGTCAAAATACCCAGCCGGGCAGAAGAGTGGCTATGCGTTTTGATTACTTCAAAAGAGATCACTATGGCAGAGATGGGGACAACAGTTTTTCAAGAATAGCTTTTTGAACATGAAGCCGGTTCTCAGCCTGGTCGAAAACAATCGAATGTTTGCCATCCATGACCTCTGCCGTGATTTCCATTTCCCGGTGTGCGGGAAGGCAGTGCATTACCAGTACATCTTTTTTTGCGGCATCGACCAGTTTCTGATTGATCTGGTAAGGAAGAAGGAGTTGTTTTTTTGTTACCGCATCTTTTTCTCCCATGCTTATCCAAACATCGGTATAAATGATATCCGCATTTTGGACCGCCTCAAAAGGGTCTTCAACAATTTCCACCTTACCCTTCCCATCCAGCGAGGGAGCCGGGTGAGGTTGGCAACTTTTTGGGCAGGCAATCATCAGGTGCATCCCCATTAACGAGGCACCCATCATCCAGGAGTAAGCGACATTGTTTCCGTCCCCCACATAAGCCACTTTTACGCCTTCTATGCCGCCGAGTTTTTCCTTGATGGTAAAAATATCGGAGAGAATCTGCACCGGATGATTGAGATCCGTGAGTCCGTTGATCACGGGTATCGTGGCATGTTCGGCAAGAGCAACGACTTCTTTGTGGTCGTAGGTCCTTATCAAAATCCCACTCAGGTAGCGGGAGAGTACCTGGGCCGAGTCCTTGAAGGTTTCGCCCCGGTTCAGTTGCAACTGATCGCCGGACAAAAACAGCGCATGGCCGCCGAGCTCAAACATGCCCACTTCAAACGATATGCGTGTTCTCGTTGAATGTTTGTTGAATATCATTCCCAGGGTCTTACCCTTTAGAGGTAGGTACTGGATTCCCTTTCGGCGTTTTTCCTTGAGGTCTGCAGACTTTTCGAATAGGTCAAGGATTTCTTCCCGGCTAAAGTCGCTGATAGTTAAAAGATCTCGTTTCATTTTCAGGTCTTGTTAAACGTTTGCTATTTATCGTTCAGTTTAGTGAGGCTATCGGACAGCACAGAGATCAAGCTGTCAATGTCTTGTCGTGAAATAGTGAGCGGTGGGATAAACCGTAATACGTTCTGCTGGATGCAGTTGATCAAAAACCCCTGCTTCATGCAGTCGATAACTATTTCGTGCCCCGGTTGGTTCAGTTCCAGGGCGAGGAACATTCCTGCGCCGCGAGCTTCTTTGATGATAGGATTTTTTCGGGCAATTTCTTGCAATCGTTTCAAAAAATAGATTCCGGTAGCGGTGACTTTGTTTAAGAAGGTTTTTCCGGTAATCACTTTCAGGCTAGCCAGGGCAGCAGAACAGGCCAGGGGATTGCCGCCAAAGGTCGCAGCATGGGTTCCTGGGACAAAAGATTTCATGACCCGGTTGGTGCTTGCCATGGCTCCTATTGCAACGCCTCCTCCCAGGGCTTTCGCCATGGTCATGATATCCGGCTTTGTTTTATAGAGTTCATAGGCAAAAAGTTTTCCTGTTCGGCCAAAGCCCGATTGCACTTCATCAAAAATCAGGAGGATGCCATTTTTCTGGCAGAGTTTTTTCAATCCCCTGATGTAGGAGGGGTCGGCGATATTCACGCCTCCTTCTCCCTGTATGGGTTCCACCAGAAGCGCACAGGTTTTTTTAGTTATTGCCTTCCGGGCTGATTGTAAATCATTGAAGGGAATATATTTGAAGCCTGGAAGAAGTGGCTTGAATCCGGTGTGAAACTTTTTTTGTGCTGTTGCCGAGAGCGAACCCAGGGTGCGGCCGTGAAACGAGTTGTGCATGGTGATGATCTCGGTTTGCCCGGACTTCCCCTGGTCGAAAAAATACTTGCGGGCGAGTTTGATTGCCGATTCAATAGCTTCTGTTCCGCTATTGCAGAAAAATATCTTGTCGGCAAAACTCAAGGACGTTAGTTTTTCCGCTAATTGGGATTGTGGTTCGATATGGTATAAATTGGAAACGTGGATCAGTTTTTCGGCCTGTTTTTTTATGGCTGTTACAACCGATGGATGGCAATGCCCAAGGTTGTTAACGGCAAGGCCGCTGACAAAGTCAATATACTGTTTTCCCGACTTGTCCCAGACCTTGGAACCTTTCCCTTTGACGAGGACAATCGGGAAACGGCCATAAGTCCCGGCAACATGTTTTTCCGTAAGCTGGATGATGTTCTTGTTCATCGGTTTTTTGCGAGAATTTTTTGTGAGAATAAATGAAGAGGAAACTTTAGCATAAAAATTTCTTGAAAAACATAGAAACATTCTTGACAGCGAGGGGTCATGCAGGTTTCACCATCGAAGGGCAATATTGCAGGCAAGGTTTTGCGTGGGTTCAGGAAAATACTGGATTTTGTGTTCCCACAAAACTGTATTTCCTGTGACGGCAAAATCAAGTTGGAAGACCATTTCCTCTGTGCTCCCTGTAGAGGAGATATCGGATTTATTCGACAACCATATTGTTTTCAGTGTGGGGTGCCTGCGGATTTATCTTATGCCTATCCGCACGAAGAATTTGTATGCGGGGATTGCAGGCAAAACCCTTTTCACTTTGATCGGGCCAGGTCCCTGGGGTTTTATGACACGGTTTTACGGACAACGATCCACCATTTCAAATACCGCAAGCAGATGGGAGTGCTTGCGGAAATGGACCTCCTGCTGGAAAAATATTTTGCGGAGAACCCCGGCTTTTGCCAGGGTTTTACAGTTTCTCCCATACCGTTACATTTTAACAAGATGAAAGAGAGGGGATTTGACCAGGCTTTCCTCATCGCCCGGCAAGTCGCGAGGGTTTTAAAACTCCCCCTTGAAGGGGGATTGTTGCGGCGGGTCAATGCGACCAGCCCGCAGGCGACCATGACTCGTATGGAAAGAGCCCTTAACATTAAAGGAGCGTTTGAGGTCAATCGTCCCGAGTTGGTTGCAGGAAAAAAATATTTTATTGGTGGACGATGTGTTTACGACCGGGGCAACAGTTAACGAGGCGGCAAAGATTTTAAAGAAAGAGGGTGCCGGGAAAGTTCATGTGTTCACTCTGGGAAGGGTGGTTGTAGGAAAAGGATCGGGTCTTTAGGGGGAAATAAAAAGGCGGGACAAAATGTTTTGTCCCGCCCTTGAAAAGTCAGTGTGGTGTTACAAAATACCAGCAAACAATGCTGGCTATATAACCCAGTGCGATGACGGGAGCCCATTTTAAATGGGACATGAACGTATAATATTTCCGGTCAACGCCCATTACCGCAACCCCTGCCGCAGAACCGACGGAAAGCAGACTGCCCCCAACCCCGCAGGTCAGGGTGATTAAAAGCCATTGATCCAGACCCATTTCCGGGCTCATTTTTAGAACCGCGTACATAACAGGAATGTTGTCAACAATGGCGGAAAGGACACCAATAATTATATTGGAATATGTGGGGCCGAGGGTTCCATACATGCTTTCACTGGCCAATGCCAGGTAGCCAATGTATTGCAACGCGCCTACGGCGGTGAGAACGCCGAAAAAGAAAAGCAGGGTATCAAACTCCACTCCTTCCACTTTGCGGAAAATGTCAAAACGCGGGCGGTCTCTTCGTTCATCAGGAATTCCCATTTTTACAAGGTGTTTATGTTCTCCCCAGCGTTTTAAATACCATCCCATCATCATCAATAGTCCGAGCCCGAACATCATCCCCAGGAAAGGAGGAAGGTGGAGGAATTGGTGGAAAGAGACTGCGGTGGCAATCGTAAAAATACCAAGCCCAATGATGACCTTGGCTCCCGGTTTGAATTCTACCTCTTCTTTATCCGGCTCAGGATGCTCATCGGGAACGGCGAAATACATGATGCTTGCCGGAATAATCCAATTGACGATGGAAGGCAGTACCAGATAGGAGAATTCCATGGTAGCAACTTTTCCCGAAGTCCAGACCATCAGGGTGGTGATATCTCCGAAAGGACTCCATGCTCCTCCAGCGTTGGCCGCGACAATAATATTGACGAATGCGGGAACAATGAAACGTCCGTTACCATTGCTGACCGCAAGCGCTACGGTGGACATCAACAGGGCGCTGGTCAGGTTGTCTGCAAGCGGCGAAAGCAGGAACGTGATTCCCCCTGTCGCCCAGAATAATTTTTTAAACCCCAAACCCTTTTTAAGCAACCAGGCCCTTAACACTTTAAAGACATTCCTTTCATCAAGAGTATTGATGTAGGTCATTGCTACCAGGAGAAAGAAAAACAGCTCGCCGATTTCGGCGATCAGTTCTTTGACGTGGTCGTGAGCATGCCCGCCCCCGTGTTGGGCTTCATAGATACCGATGAGAGCCCACATAAAACAACCGATCAAAATGACCGGTTTGGATTTACGCATATGGATCTGTTCTTCGAATATGACCAGAGTGTAGGCCATACAAAAACAGATGATAGAGGCAAAACCGACCCAGGTATCAGTGAGACTGTACATTTTTCGGTCCTATTTGGTAAAGATGAAAAATTGGCCCGAGCGGAATATTCGGAACCGCCCCGGCCTCAAGTAATAACCTGATTTATTTAATGATATTGGCTTATCATGATAAATCAACAACTTGTGAAACACAAGCAATTGTCAACTTTGACTAATTTTTGTGCTAGCGAGTTTTCCGGGGATCTCCATTTACCTGGTAATTTACTCTAAGGCACCACTGTGACGCTGGACTGGTGAGCAATAACTTTTGCTGGTGAGCAATAGTTTAGCTCGGCTTAATCAAGTTTTTGCTCGTTGCCCCCGGCGGCTCGCCGGCCCTTATAAACTAAGGATTTCCCGTAGGAGGGTGGGGGAACAATAAAGTTGACTGTTTAGGAATTTGTGCTAAGATTTTGAGCAACGAAGTGGTTTAGTTGTACCTTCGATAACAATTACTAATTAATTGATTTTATTGAACGGTTTGTCTGCATCTCAGTACCTTTCTGAAGGTAAAAAAATAATCGACGAAGGGATACTGAGTCTTTTGCCGGAAGAGGAGGCCTATCCTGATGTCATCCACAAAGCGATGCATTATAGTCTCCTTGCCGGGGGGAAGAGGTTACGTCCCGTTTTGGTTATTGCCGCTGTAGAAGCGGTAGGGGGAGACCGGAAAGCGGTACTGCCATTTGCGGTGGCCGCCGAGTTGATTCACACATATACCCTGATTCACGATGATCTCCCTGCTTTAGATAACGATGACCTGCGGCGGGGGAAACCCACAAACCATAAAGTTTTTGGAGAAGCGGTTGCCATTTTAGCGGGTGACGCTTTGTTGACTCAGGCTTTTATCCTGATGACCCGGTCTGTAGGAATGGAGTCCATTCCACCCGATTGCATTCTCAATGCTACTCATGAGATGGCAACAGCACTGGGGTCTGCAGGCATGATTGGCGGTCAAGTGGTTGACCTTGAATCAGAGGGCAAACTGATTGACGCAGAAACTCTGGAATATATTCATATTTATAAAACAGGGTTTCTGATTCGAGCTTGTATCCGGTGTGGTGGCATTCTTAGTCGAGCTACTCCCCGCCAGTTGAATTCATTGTCCCGGTTTGGGGCTCATATTGGGCTTGCCTTTCAGATTATTGATGACATTCTCGATATCACGGGTGATGAAAAACAACTGGGTAAGGATATCGGCAGTGACTTGACTAAAGATAAAGCGACTTACCCAGCTCTTTATGGATTGGAAGAGTCTCGCCGCAAAGCCGAAGAGTTGGTTGAAGAAAGCATAGTTTGTCTGGAAGAATTTGATAATCGGGCAGATCCCCTCCGAGAGATTGCCCGGTTCTTTGTGCAACGAACATTTTAATTAACTGGGACCCCTCAAAGTATGAGCAAGCTCTTAGGCCAAATCGATAGTCCCCAGGATTTGAAAAAACTTTCAGTGGAAGAGTTACCGCTTCTCGCTCGGGAAATCCGCGATACTCTTCTGGAAACCATTTCTGAAACTGGCGGGCATCTGTCATCCAACCTGGGTGTGGTGGAGTTGACGATGGCGATGCATTACGTCTTTGACAGCCCGAAGGATAAGTTTGTCTGGGATGTGGGCCACCAATCTTATGTTCATAAGTTACTGACAGGCAGACGCGACCGATTCAGCACTCTCCGTCAGCAAGGGGGGTTATGTGGTTTCACCCGGCGGGAAGAAAGCGAGCACGATCACTGGAACTGCGGACACGGTGGCACTTCTATTTCTGCCGCGCTGGCTTTTGCTCAGGCGCGAGATCTGAAAAAAGAAGACAATAAGGTGCTTGCGGTCATTGGCGATGGTTCGCTGACTGCGGGAATGGCTTTTGAAGGGCTCAACCATACCGGACATATCCAGAACGATATGATCGTTGTGCTCAACGACAATGAAATGTCCATATCTGCCAATGTGGGAGGCATGTCCGCGCATCTCAGTAAAATCATGACCGGGCAGGTGATGCTAAAAATCAAACAGGAGGTTGGCCAGCTTTTATTGGCGGTTCCTGGTATCGGTAAGGAAATCTCCCGCTATGCGCATAAGATAGACGAAGCTATAAAGGGAGTATTCATTCCCGGACGTTTGTTCGAAGACCTGGGTTTTCGCTATGTTGGGCCGATAGATGGTCATGATGTCGAAGAATTGATCAATGCCTTTAACAGTGTAAAAGACCTTAAAGGTCCGACTTTAATGCATGTCATCACCCGCAAGGGAAAGGGTTACGAACAGGCGGAAGAGAAAGCGGATGTCTGGCACGGTGCCAAACCCTTTGATATTTCTACGGGAGTATTTCACAAGAAAAAATCCAACCCGGCTTATACTGCTGTGTTTGCTGGTGCCTTGATTGAACTGGCTAAAGAGGATGACAAGATCATTGGTATTACTGCGGCGATGCCGGATGGGACGGGTATCAGTAAATTTGGCAAAGAGTTTCCCGACCGGACCTTTGATGTGGGCATGGCGGAACAACACGGAGTCGCTTTTGCAGGTGCTCTCTCGATAGAAGGTTTTCGTCCGGTTGCGGCCATTTATTCTACCTTTTTGCAAAGGGCGTATGATCAGGTTGTTCACGACATCTGCCTGATGAACCTGTCGGTGACGTTTGCCTTGGACCGGGCAGGAATAGTCGGGGAAGATGGTGCAACGCATCAAGGTTTGTACGACATTGCGTTTCTTCGCACCTTGCCGAACATGGTGGTCATGGCTCCTAAAGATGAAAATGAACTGCGGCATATGTTGAAAACAGCGATTTACCATCAAGGTCCTGCGGCCCTTCGTTATCCCCGAGGTTCCGGTTTGGGTGTACCGCTCGATCCTGAAATGAAGGAGCTTGAGATCGGCAAAGGGGAAGTGATTCAAGATGGATCAGATATTGCTATTTTTGCTTACGGGCATACGGTTGAATGGGCTCAGAAGGTGGCGGATAAGTTTGAGAAAGAAGGCGTCAGCGTTGCCGTTATCAATGCCCGGTTTGCCAAACCGGTGGATAAAGAATTGATTGTCAAATACGCTCTCAAAACACGGTGCCTGATTACCACTGAAGAACATTCTCTTAAAGGCGGTTTTGGATCCGCTGTTCTGGAAGCTCTGCAGGAAGAGCAGGTGGTGAATATTCCGGTTAAGTGTATTGGGCTTGGTGATATTGTTCTGGAACATGGCTCGCCCGGCGTACAACGTAAAAACCTTAAGCTGGACCCAGAGGGCATGTTTGAAACCATCATGACGTTTTATGGGGCAGTGGCAGAAATGGCGGCTTCCGGTAACGGGAAAACATGGGTGGTTGGTAATGGCAAGAAGTCTCATTCCCCGAACGGTAAAAAGCCTTCCTATTCCGGAAATGGCAAGAAAGAAGAGATCAAGGTAAAACAACCTCTGAATGGCTAGAACTTCCCACGTTAAGCGCTCTACCAGCGAAACCCAAATTGAAGTCCGTTTGAACCTGGATGGAACCGGGATTCAGGATATCCAGACCCCTGTCCCATTTTTGGATCATATGCTGGCGCAATTGGCCCGGCATGGTTATTTTGACCTGACGGTCAAGGCCCAGGGTGATACCCATATAGACTCTCACCATACACTGGAAGATGTCGGGATAGCTGTGGGTCAGGCTTTCAAGGAAGCGTTAGGAGATAAAAAAGGTATTCGCCGGTTCGCTGAAGCCAATGTGCCCCTGAATGAGGCTTTGGCCCAATGCATCATCGATATCAGTGGTCGGGCTTTTTTTGTATTCAACCTGGAACTTCCCAAAGCCAAGCTTGGTGAGTTCGATGTCGAACTGGTGCCGGAGTTTTTCCAGGCTTTTTCCGCCAACAGTGGTATGACCCTGCACTTTAATTCCCCATACTGGAATAATCTTCACCACATAACAGAAGCGTTGTTTAAAGCTTTTGCCCGCGCTTTAGATTCTGCCTGTACCTTGGACTCCCGCTCCGGAGATGTTCCTTCCACCAAAGGGACGCTTTAGTTGATCGCTATTATTGATTACGGAATGGGCAATCTCCGTTCCGTACAAAAAGGTTTTGAGGCCGTGGGTGCTGAGGCAATTGTTACCAGCGACTCGCGGAAAATCCTTTCGGCCAAATCTGTGGTGCTTCCCGGGG
>JYMV01047030.1_pt1 | contig 13336 bp, 9 predicted proteins | sample 338911 | NCBI WGS metagenome assembly JYMV01 (sample SAMN03354496, study PRJNA234377) | hydrothermal vent metagenome | biome: Deep sea; feature: Hydrothermal plumes at the Eastern Lau Spreading Center, Western Pacific Ocean; material: Seawater | place: Tonga | collected 2009 | depth 2000 m m | reverse complement strand
TCGACCGGGAAGAAGCCGCCGGCACCACTTCTCCACCCAGGCTGCCTCCTCGCCCACGAGGGGTTCCACCTCCTTAGACAGGGGGGACATGGCGATGAGTAACCCGATCCGAGCAACCAGTTCCTCGACAGGTACACCCTCGGCGATGATGGCGGCGAGGATCTTCTCATCCTCGATGGTCGGTGCAAAGTCGAGAAGAGAAACCCAGATACTGCGAAACTGTTCGATGGGTTCTCCCACCTCTCCAGGTTGCCAGGCGGGGGCAGAGGCGACCCATGAAGTGAACTGGGCATCGCTCCCGTCTCCGGCAGGAAGCGGAGGTGCCCCCCGGGAGGCTGGCGTTCTCGCCAACCATTCCCCCCAGAGGGAACGATCGACGGGCGCCTCTTTCAGCTTCGCCAGTTCGGTCGGCACCCTGCCACCGCCACCGACAAAGGCGCGGGCTCGCGCACGCCAGGACTCACCACCAGCGAGAGCGGCGAGGGTCGCCTCCTGGAGGCCGCGCATCCTCAGGAGTTCGAACTCCTTTGCAGACGGGGCTCTGGCGGCGAGCCTGCGGTAGATTCCGACCGCTTCTACCCAGGGGAGATCCGCGTGAACTTCCGGCCTCCCCTCATCGGTAACTTCAGAAACCACCGTGTCCTCGCCGTCGATCTCCGCCAGCGCTGGTGCGACTGCTGCTGGAACCGGAGGTGGAGGTTCGAGGTTCGTCTCTGGCGTTTCTGGAAGTGGCGTGGAAGGAGGCGCCACCGAGGTTCTCTCCGGAGTGGGAGAGTTCGGGGTGGTGCTGAAATTTTCGCGGTAGAGGAAAGCGACGACGGCGATGAGGAGCGCCACCTTGACCGCCGAGCGGAGAGCAGTAGACCCCCGCCGGGGGTGCAGGTCGATTTTAATCGTCGCCTCGCCGAGGAGCACGACCTCCTCCCCCGTGAGGATCATCCGCCTCTCCAGAACGCCGGTGACCACCAGTCCATTTTTCGAGTCGAGATCGGTGATTCGCCAGCGCCCCTCTGCGATCCGTTCGATGCTGGCGTGACACTTGGAGACAGAAGGATGGTCGAGAACGATGTCGCAACCGGAAGACCGGCCGATGGTGAGGGAGTCACTGGTGAGCGGTGCCCGGATCGTCTTGCCAGCCAGTTCGATCTGAAGCTCAGGGAACTTCATCTTCAGCCTCCCCCCGTGGGAGAACTGCTGCAATTCGATCGTAGATGGGGCAGATCAACTCGGTCTCCGTCCCTTCCGCCGCATCAAGGAGCACCCAGCGTCGGGACATCGATCGTCGAAGACTGCCAGGCGGCCACCGCAACGGCTGACGACGGGGGAGCGCCCCTCGATCTCGGGAGATGAGGCCTTTCCCCGGATCGGACCTCATCGAGAGTCACAAACTCGAACCGGTGCATGCCCTCGGGGAAAGGGGAACCCTCGCTGGGAAGAGCCGGCTGCTGCCTTCCTTCCGGTTCACATCGAGCCGGAGGCATAGTAAGGGTTCTCGCCGGAGGCGTGATCGGTCGAATCGTGAATCGCCTGTATTTGAGGAACCTTCTCTCTGAGGAGGGACTCGACTCCCTGGCGCAACGTCGCCGCCGCCATTCCACAGCCTTGACAGCCCCCTCCCATGTGAATGAACACGTCCTTCTCCTTGACGTCATGCACCTCAATGAAGCCGCCATGAGAAGCGACCATCGGGTTGATCTCCTCGTTGAGCAGGTTCTGGATCTGGATGAAGAGGGCCTTCTCCTCTTCGTTCATCTCGCGTGCCTGGGTCGAATGGATCCGATCCAGGTCGGCGAAATGCTCCTCGATGACTCTCTTCGCCGCCTCGGCGATCCTCCCCCACGGCTCCCCGGGAACCGGCTTGAGAAGGGTGATCGTCCGGTCCTGCATCAGTACTGCTTCCAGCCCTCCGATCTCCAGGAGTTGGCGTCCGAGAGGAGATTGCTGGGCCTCCTCGACGGTGCTGAAGTACTCAGGAGTGCTCGCGACCGCCCTGCTGGTCTTGATCAGACAGGTGTCGGAATCCTGTGCCACTTCCTCGACGACGATCTCGATTTCGGAGCCCATCCTGCTTCCTTTCCTGGAGATCTTTCGGCAATCAGACAGCGACCATCTCCACCGATCCATCATACTTCGAGGCAGCCCGTCTCTCCACCCACAGTTGTCCACCAACAGGGGTTAGGGAACAATCCTTCCCGTGTACCTCCGATGCGACTCAGCGATCAGAGAAGCAGACCGATGCTTGCAGATTTCGGCACCGCCGGGGGATACCTCGCTCCTGGCAGGGTTCTCGCACGCCCCACGCTCCCACCTGGGTCTCCCTGATCTCCACTACTGGCGGAGGCCTGGCAGCAATCGCCTCCCGGTGAGAACTCGATGGTGAAGCCCCCGAAGCGCTGTAACCGGCGCTGGAAGAGATGTTCGAGGCGGTTTTCGAGGAGCGGCGAAAGACCCTTCCGGACTAGCGATTGCGCTGCCTCTTCGGCCGATAGGGGTACACCCATGATGCCATCGCGTGGGGGCTCCGTGACTGCACCCAGACCCTGCCGCGGCCGCTGAATCGCAGGAGCAACTGGTCGGAGAAGAGGAAGGAGCGGATCTTCCCCGATCTCGAGAGGCGATACTGGAGAGTCGGCTCCCACGCCACGGCATAACCGTTGTCCACGACGTACTCCCCATCGACCTCGACCATCTGGATGTCCCCGTAGGCGTTGAAGAAGAGCTGGCCCTCACCGCTGAGGCGGAGGATGAAGAGCCCCTCGTTGAAGAAGCCTCGCAGCCCGTCCCACTTGCTGTCGACCTTGACGCTCTCCTCGGAAGCGAGGAAAGCCCCCTTCTGGAGGAACAGTTCGCCCGAGAGATCGAGGTTTGCGATGTCCCCCGGGCAACCGGGCACGAAGGAGACCCGGGCTCCGTCGACAGTCGAGATGTAGGTGTTCTGGAAAAAACTCTCCCCCGACAGGATCTTGCGCTTGAGCCCGCGGAAGATCCCCCCGCGAGTGGTGGTCTCGACATCGATCTCGGGATCCATCCACGCCATCGCACCCGATTCGCTGACGATTTTCTCGCCTGCTCCGAGAGTCACTTCCAGCCGGCTGTAGCCTGGGTTGCAGTCGATGCGATGTTCCATCGTCACCCTCTCTGCGGCAGCATCGGGCCGAGTCTTCGACCCAGTTCAGGGGCGGAATGAGACTGCACCAGGATTCGACCGCTGCCTGTGAATCTCAGCACGATTCCCTCTCCAGCCAGGAAACTCTTGATCCACGACCCGCCCGCCTTCGTCGCCCGGAACTCGAGTGAGGACTCGAAGGCGACCACCTGACCGCTGTCGACGGTCAACTCTCCATCGACCTCGATTTCGCGGATCGCGCCGAAGGCGCCGACGACCACCTTGCCAGTCCCCTTGAGTTCGAGGAAGAAGAGGGACTCGCCGCTGAAGAAACCTCGCATCCCCTGAAAGCGCGCCTCCATCGAGACATCGCCACACGCCACCAGGAAGCTTCCACCGGTCGCCATCCAGGTCTGGCCAGCGAGGTCGATGACCCTCACTTCCCCCGGCAGCGTTGCCGCCAGGCCGACCTCGCCGGAGGCCCCTTCGGTGATGGTGTAGGTCGACTGGAAGAAGGTGTCTCCGCCGAACATCCGCTTGGCGGCTCCAAAGATCCCGCTGCTTCCCTTGGCACGCGCCTGGATGTCGATGTCGACATTGGCGCTGGCACGGAACATCGCCCCCGAATCGGAAACGAGATGCTCTCCCGGTGCAAAAGTCACCAGCACCGACTGGAAAGCTCCCCCACGGATCGTTTCGATTTCCATCTGCAACTACCCCTTGCAGAATCCTGTGAGCCACCCCGCGGTCGCGCCGAGATGACGAGTCTGCAGCCAGATCTTTCCCCTGCCGGAAAAGCGCAACACCAATCCCTCACCGGAGAAGAGGGTCTGTTTGATCCCGCCCATGCCGGTGAGTTTGAAGTCGACCGACGGCTCCCACGCCAGGGCGTGACCGTTGTCGGCGATCAACTCGCCATCGAGGTGATGTTCGATGATGGCCCCGTATGCACCATAAAGAAGATCGCCAGTTCCTGACGCCTCGATGAAGAATGCTCCTTTTCCGGAGAAGAAGGCGCGGAATCCACCGAAGATGGTGCGCAGCCGAATCCCCTCACTGCATCCGAGGAACGCTCCCGAAGTCAGGATCAAAGTTCCCCCCTCGAGCTTGAGTTGACAGAGGGTTCCGGGAAGTTCAGGCGCGACGGTGAGGGTGCGCTCCTGATCGGAGGAGTATTCCGTGATGAAGAGCGACACCCCGCCGAGAACTTTCCTGATCAGAGAGGCGAAGAAGCCTCCGAGAAGACGGATCCGCATCCCCAGATGAGGATCCATCGTATTCATCGCCCCGCTGACGACGCGAAACCGCTCCCCTGGAGAGAGGGTCAGGTGCGCCTCCCCGAAATCAGGATTCCCGCTGATCGATAGTTTCAACCTGTCTTCATCCCTTCAACTCACGCGCCCCGGGCCTCTACCCTCGACATCAACCAGTCCCAGAACCCGGCTCTCAAGGCCAGAGCCTTGCGCATTCCTTTCACCAGGTCGAGACGTCCCTCGGCGGTGGCGGCAAAATGCCTGGAAATATCGAGGAGGGTCGCCTGGTGATGGTCATCGACCGCTGCATGTAACGGGAAGAAGACCGTATCGGAAGGTTTTGCACCGAGAAATTCGAGGGCCGGCAGAAAGTACTGGTACATCGTGCTGACAACGTTCTCGGTGCCGAGGCCGAGAGCACCGATCGCCTGAGCGGGTGAGCCTCCGGAAAGAACCGAGAGGAACATCTCCCGCCAGCAGACCACCTCGATGCCATCCGAGTCAGGGTCGAGGGCCTCGACTCCGGCAGCGTTACAGAATCGGAGGAAGAGAACCGGGTGAGGCACCCCGTTCACCCACTCCGGCTCAACGCCGATCTCCGCCAGTTCATCCAGTTCTTCCTGCCCGTAGATCCCCGATTCCTCGGTCAGGTTCTCCATCAAGGCGAGGCGATGCTCGGGCATTTCGAGGCGGCCGATCACCGTCGTCAGGTAACGAGGGAAGTGTGCAGAATAGCCGTAATACTGGCGAGCGAAGTCCTTCAGCGCCCAGACCATGTCGGGGAACGTGCCCTCACTCAAGGCGATGAGATATGGATGATTCACGGCTCGATGACTGATCGCTTCCTGAGTCACCCTGGTCAGGAACGCCTCGACCATTTCCCCTTCAGAATCCTGGAGATGAGTTCGCCGGCTTCCTTCGATGGAGCGGACGAACTCCATCAGCAGTTTGGGAGAATCTCCCAGTGCTCGCAAGAGTTCGGGCCGTTCGACCATGAGAAGATTCGTCGGCTCCTTCGTGGTGACGCTGGCTGTCCGGGGGCGGCGGTCGATGAACGCGATCTCACCAACAACGTCGCCAGCCTCGATAGTGCCGACACTCTCGTTGCCACGCGTGACCTCCACGGACCCAGACTCGATGTAGTAGATACACTCATCGAAATCACCTTCGGTGATGAAGGTCTCTCCTGCGGCAAGATCGAGTTTGCTTGCAACTCCCCGGAATATTCCGGCGAACCTTGCCGGCAATCCCATCACCACCATCATGCCTCCACTCAATTCCCGGCCAGCCGAGGTGCTCCTCCCTCGAGAGAGGCAATCCTGAGCGCTCCATCGGTAGCATCGCAGGAATGTCTCGACTTCGCACCTCACTTCCATCGAGATTTCCACCTCTGGCGGTGCCAGGACACCTTTCGAGCCGGGAGCTCGAGACCTCTCCCGATCAAGAGAGTTCTCCTTCGGACACCGGAACCATTCTCCAACTGGTCAATGTCTCCCACCCCTGGAATCGACCCCAGTTCAGAAACCCCCAGCGACCCCCTGAGGCCCACTGAACGGCTTCACAACCCCTGAGTACTCTCGATCTGGCCGATGGGCAGGAGTCAAACCTTGAGAGGCTATTAGGTTGATGTAAGTTGGAATCGCTGGACCGGGTCACAAGCACAATTTTACTCCCCCGGTCGGTAAGTCCCGAGGAGGCAAATTATGATCACCCTTCTTTCACTGGCGCACCGATCTCGAACGGTGGCATTCCTCTTTTTCTTTTTCCTGAGCACTCTCTTCACTGGAGCCATCATCTCCGAAGAAGGGCTCGCAGCCCCGCTCACCTTCACTTCTCCAGCCCAGGGGAGCAGTGTCGACGGTCCCAACTTCAGGCAAGCCCAACTCTTCTCTCCCGAGTACCTGAAACAGAGGACCTACACCACCTCGGTTTCACCGAAATGGATCGGCAAGACCGATCGGTTCTGGTACAGCTTCCGCACGAGCACCGGAACCCGCTATCACCTCGTCGACCCGAATGCGAAGACAAAGGTGGCTCTCTTCGATCACCAGAGGCTAGCCAGCGATCTATCCCAGGCACTCAAGAAGCCACTCGACGGCAGCAACCTCAGCCTCGGGAGCGCCAAGATCGATGAGGATGGCAAGAAACTCAGCTTCGTCATGGAGAAGACCAAGTTCGAACTCGAACTCGCCACTGGCGAGCTGGTCGATCTCGGGGAAGCGTCGAAGGAGGAACTGAGCCGCCGGAGATCGAGAGGGTCCAGGCGCGGCAGTTCATCTCAGCGCGGCTCGAATCCTCCAGAAAAGGACCCGAGGGCCCATCGAAATTTCTCCCCTGACCGGACTGCATATCTCTTCGTCCAGGAGTTCAACCTCTACTACGTCGAGGCTTCCGACGAGGTGAAGGAAGAGATCAAGGCCATCGACGTGAGGCTGAAGAAGGAGAAAGCAGAGAAGAAAGCAGCAGAGAAATCGGGCTCGACAAAGGTGGAGAGCGGTAAACAGGAGGAGGAACAGGACTCCGGCAAGAAGGATTCCGGCAAGAAGGATTCCGACGAGAAGGACTCCGACAAGAAGGACTCCGACAAGAAGGACTCCGACAAGAAGGACTCTGACAAGAAGGACTCTGACAAGAAGGACTCCGACAAGAAGGTCTCCGATAAGAAGGACTCCGATAAGAAGGACTCCGACAAGAAGGTCTCCGACAAGAAGGACTCCGACAAAAAGGTCTCCGATAAGAAGGACTCCGACAAAAAGGACTCCGATAAGAAGGACTCCGATAAGAAGGACTCCGACAAGAAGGACTCCGATAAGAAGGTCTCCGACAAGAAGGATTCCGACAAGAAGGTCTCCGATAAGAAGGTCTCCGATAAGAAGGTCTCCGATAAGAAGGTCTCCGATAAGAAGGTCTCCGATAAGAAGGATTCCGATAAGAAGGTCTCCGATAAGAAGGATTCCGATAAGAAGGATTCCGATAAGAAGGTTTCCGATGAGAAGGACTCCGATGAGAAGGACTCCGACAAGAAGAATGAGAAGAAGGTCGATGAGAGAGAGAAATGGGCTGACGACATCGACGAGAGCCAGGCGATCCAGCTGACCGACGACGGTGAGGAAAAATACGAGTTCTCCCGCCGCCGTAGTTCCAGGCGAGGGTCCGAGGTCCAACTGGAAGAGGACGAGTTGCTGGAACTCCTCCAGGCGGGCGAGGCCGGAGCCTTCCGGGAAGATGACGATGAGTCTGTGAGGGAGGAAAAGGGGTCGACTGAGGAAAAAGGTGGGAAGGGAGAGGAGGGGAAGAAAGAGAAGGAAAAGCCGAAGTCACGCCCCAGTGTCAACTGGGCACCGGACTCCAGCGCCTTCCAAGTCACCCGTCGGGATTCGCGGGGGGTGGCCGAACTCTACCTTGTGAACTCCCTCTCCGAACCCAGGCCTACCCTGGAGAAATTCGAATACTCCCTACCAGGGGAGGAAAAGATCACAACCAGCGAGATTCACATCTTCGATCGCAACAGGAAAAAGTTCTTCCCGATCGAGAGGAAATGGAAAGACGAGGGTTACCAGAACCTTCACTGGCCCAGAACTCCAGCTTCCGACCCCGACTCCGATGATAGCGATGTGGAGCCGGACGTAACCGGCTCGGGGGACGAGCTGCGCTTTCTCCGACGTGACCGCCTGCTGAGAAACGTCGAACTCTGCTCCATCGACGTCCGCACAGGAGAGGGCGAGGTCCTTCTCGAGGATGGTTTCGTCGGTGCAAACATCGCTCCCAAGAGCGTGCGCTACCTGAAGAAACGCAACGAGATGATCTGGTGGTCGGAGCGCAGCGGGTGGGGCCACTTCTATCTCCACGACATCGATGGTGAGTTCAAGAACGCCATCACCTCTGGTTCCTTTCGCGCCAGCCAGATCGTAGAGGTCGACGAGGACAAGGGCCTTCTCTACTTCAAGGGGAACGGCCGCGAGGCGGGAGAGAACATCTATTTCCAGCACCTCTACCGGATCTTCCTCGACGGAACCGGACTGACGCTGATGGACCCCGGCAACGCCAACCATCGTTCAGTGCTGTCACCGACACGAAATTTCGTACTTGATAATTGCTCCAGAATCGACATGGCACCGATCTCCCTCATCTGCAGTGCCGATGGTACCGAGGTGATGGAACTGGAGGAGGCAGATCTGTCCAGGCTCACCAAAGCGGGATGGAAAATGCCGGAAACCTTCACTTTCAAGGCAGCGGATGGCGTCACCGATCTCTATGGCAACATGTGGAAACCCTTCGACTTCGATCCATCGAAGAAGTACCCGATTATCGCAGAGGTTTATCCGGGACCCCAGACGGAAGGGGTCAGCCACTCCTTCTCCGCTTCCAACGGGCGTCAGCAACTCGCCCAGATCGGCTTCATCGTCGTTCAACTCGGCCACCGCGGTGGAACCCCTGGACGTTCCAAGGCATATCACAGCTACGGCTATTTCAACCTCCGGGACTACGGTCTTGCTGACAAGAAGGCGGGCATCGAACAACTCGCAGAGCGGCTACCCTTCATCGACATCCGACGGGTCGGGATCTTCGGTCATTCCGGCGGCGGTTTCATGACGGCGGCAGCGCTGCTGCAAGAGCCCTACAACGATTTCTTCAAGGTCGGAGTCGCCTCCTCGGGCAACCATGACAACAACGTCTACGGCCGCCACTGGGCAGAGAGATACCACGGCCTGAAGGAAGTAGCCGTCAAGGAAGAGAAGAAGACCAAGGGCAAGGAGCAAGGCAGCGACGAGTCCGAAAAGAAATCGGCCCGTGCCGATGACGACGAACAGAAGAAGGAAATTGTGAAGGATGAGGGGAAGGAGAAGAAGGAAGAAGAGGACAAGGACAAGGACAAGGACAAGGGTAAAGCGAAGACCCAGTTCGAGATCCATGTTCCGACCAACGCCGAACTCGCCGAAAACCTGAAGGGCAATCTCCTCCTCGTACACGGCGACATGGACAGCAACGTTCACCCCGCCGGCACGATGCGTCTCGTCGATGCGCTGATCAAGGCGAACAAGCGCTTCGACATGCTGATCTTGCCTGGCAAGCGCCATGGCTACGGGGAATACTCCTCTTACTTCACCCAGCGCAAGTGGGAGTTTTTCGCCGAGCACCTCCTCGGAGACCATCAACCCGGGGCAAATATAATGGAAAAGGACTAGAAACCTGACTGGTGCAGTCATGGGGAGTGTCGTGTTGTCCTGTCCGAAACAAGATCAGTTCGCTGCGAACTCGTCGAACGAATTGAGTCCAGGGAGGCACCCATCGCGATCGTTTGCTCCGGGTACGTGGGCCCCGGTGGAGGTCAATCTCGACAGGACCGCCTCTCCCCTCTTGCCTCCTGAATGTAGTTTCGAGACGGTCAAGCAAGCGATCATGGAGTGCATCTCTGCGCCGATCGTCTAGGATACGGCCATGAAAAAACTCATCGCATTCTCAGTGCTGGTCCTCCTTTCATCGTGCTCCTTGCCAGGATCTCTTTACCAGTCCTCCGATGATCCGCTTGCGCTCTTCAACGGAAAGGACCTCAGTGGCTGGTACCCCGACGTGCCCGCCGCTGACAACGGTGTCAGTGTTCCGCCTTCTTTCGTCGTGCGTGATGGGTTGCTCGTCAGCCAGGGCAATCCGCAGGGGCATCTCATCAGCGAGGACTCCTTCAGCAACTACCAGTTGACGGTGGAATACCGCTGGGCGGGGAAGCCGGGAAACTGCGGGATCCTGGTCCACGCCTCGACGCCCCGCCGTCTCTACTCGATGTTCCCCCAGTCGATCGAGTGCCAGATGCACGCCGGCAACGCCGGTGATTTCTGGTGCATCGGCGAGGACATCACCGTCGAGGACATGGTCGAGCGCCGGGGTCCCGAGGAAAAATGGGGCGTCGACGGGGGGAAGAGGCGCCGCATCCTCAACCTCACCGATGACTCGGAGAACCCACCGGGAGAATGGAACCAGATGGTGATTCGCTGCCAGGCGGACACCGTCGATGTCTGGGTCAACGGAGACCTGGTCAACCAGGGTTACAACTGCACGGCAAGGAGTGGCCAGATCGCCATCCAGGCGGAGGGGGCAACCGTCGAGTTTCGCCGCGTTGAGCTCTCTTTACTGCCCGCTGACCCAACAAGAGGACATTGATGTTTCGTTCGACGCTGTTGTTGCTGCTACTCTTCAACCTCTTCGGCGCTCCTTCGATCCTCGCACAGGACCATCCGACCAAGGCCTCCCCCTTCGATGCAATCCGCTGGGTCGAGCAGGAACCGCAGGTACAAATCGAGGAGAAGTGGTACACCCCCGTTGCCATCGACGGTGTCCAGGTCGAGAAGATCCTCGAGAAATGTCGAATGCGATGGCCCGGCCAGCTTCAGAAACGCTTTGCCGAGGATCTGATGGAAGCGATGGCACTGCTGGGCCATGAGCCTGGAGATACCGTCACGCTGCGTCTGAAACCCATCGAGACGGCGGCAGAGATCGTGCTCGAAGGAATCCCCAATACCCTCGGCAAGCGGAAACAACTGTGGACAGACCGAAACAAGGATCGAAACCGGCAGCCAACTCCGCTGCGTCTCCCTCCCTCGTGGCTGTCGAAAAAACAGGTCGAGCAAGAGATCGCCACCTTTACCGCCGCACTCAGGGATCAGTTCGCCTACCTGCACCTCAAGGGGATCGATCTCGATGAGGCGATCGAGCAAGAGGTGCATCGGCACTATTCACGCGGCCATGCCCCCTGTCGATCTGGTCATGATCCTGCAACGGGTGCTGATGCAATTCGGCGATGGCCATGCCGATATCCGCAGCAGCAACTTTCGCCTCGGAGAGGGTGAACCGTTCAACCCCTTCCTGCTCGATGATATCGATGGAAAGGTGGTCGCGTACCAACAGAAACGAAACGACCTGCTCGATCCGAAGTACCCGTACGTCGTTTCCCTCGATGGACGCCCCATCGAGGATTGCATCGACGACATGACTCCTTTCATCGCCAGCGGAAGCCCACAACTGGTACGCCACAGAGCCATCCGTCTCCTGCGAGCGATTTCGTGGTGGCGTCGAGTCGAAGACGGGGGATTCCACGACCACGAACGAGTGATGTACCGTCCCTTCGACCTGGAACTGTCTTCGAGAGATGGCAAGAAGACGCGGACGGTGAAAGTCCAACCCAGCGATCATAAACCCCCCTACCGACAGTGGCCCCACAGCGAAAGCCGCTTGCTCGAGGAGAACATCGGCTATCTACGGCTGGTTCGCATGGACCACAGAGCCGTGGAAGACGTCTACCGATGGATGCCACGCTTCCGTGACACCGACGGCTTGATCGTCGATGTCCGTGGCAACGGAGGCGGCACCCGTGAGGCACTGCTGGCCCTGGCTGGATTCCTGCTCGGCGACCAGCAAAGCCCCTGGGTCGGTAATTTCGCCGTCTACCGCAAATCATCGAAATTCGATGCCGATCATCTGGCCAATCGCTTCATGCGCCGCATCGATAGCGATGAGTGGACCCCCGAGCAGCGCCTGACCATCGATCGTGCCTTCGCCACCTTCAAACCCGAATGGCAGGTCCCCGATGGTTTCAGCCAGTGGCATGCGCTGCTGCTCGATGGTACCGGCCATCCAGAGGAGTTTCCCTACCTTCGCGAAGTGGTGATCCTGTCCGATGCCGGCTGCTTCAGCGCCACCGACATCTTTCTCGGGGCTCTCGAATTGCTGCCCCGGGTCACCTTGATGGGCACCGCGTCTTCCGGCGGAAGCGCCCGCTCCCAGGAATTCACCCTGCCCCTCTCCCTGATCGAGGTGAAATGCGCATCGATGGCGAGTTTCCGGCCGAACGGAAAGCTCTACGATGGCCGCGGAATCGAGGTCGACATCGAGATCGAACCCGATCCGAGTTATTTCATCGCAGGGGGTGAGGACCGGGTTCTCGATGCCGCCGTCGCCCATCTCGTCTCACAAAACAAATAGGATCTCGAACGATCGGTTCCGGGAAAAAACTCAGGGGCAGGATGCCGTCAGCGAGCAGGTGAGACCATCGGCAACGGGATCGGGACCACAGGCCGCTGCCGGTTCGGGGAGCGAGCCGCGGAGTCCGAAGACGTGTTCCAGCATCGTGATCACGTCGCCGAGATCGAGGTTACCGTCATCGTTGCCGTCGCAGGAATCCTCGCAGGGAGGGGCAGCAGCCGAGGCGAAGAGCCGCTCCAGCAGCAGAATCGGGTCGCTGACATCGACCCCGCCGTCGCCATTGCAGTCCCCACGAAGGAAATCCGCCGGCGGCGGCGGAGGCGAAGAAACAGAGATGATGGTGGTGTCGGTGCTCTCCAGGCCGCCATCGTCGGTCACAAGCAGCGTCACCACCGTTTCTCCAATCGGGAAGAGTGCATCGGTCGTGACCCCGAAACCAAAGGTGGAGTTGGTGTCACTCCACTGATAGGAGACAATGGTACCGTCCGGATCGAAGGAATCCGAGCCATCGAGAGTGATCAATTCGACGCCATCGTTGTCGACATCGGTGACTGCCTGAGCGGGGCCGGCCACGGCGATCGGTAGTTGATTCCCCTGTGTAGGAACTACGGTGATGACCACGGTGTCCTCGGTTATGGCACCATCGTCGTCGATGACCGCCAGTGAGATGGTGTGGCTCCCCACCGGGAGGGAAGCGGTCAGTGTCGGAGTCCCGCCGTGATTGGTGAGTCCATCGATCCAGAGGTAGGTGATGATGGCGCCATCGGGGTCGAACGATGCCGTGCCATCGAGGAGCACAGCGGCAAGACCGTCGTTATCGTCGTCGATGACCGTCTGGTCCGATCCGGCGTTGGCGACAGGCAACAGGTTCGTCGTCGGAGGAGCGAGGATCGCGTCAACCCCCAAACTTCCGACCGAGAAGAGACCAGTGGTCATGCTGGATTCGAAGCGGAGCACGACGTTCGAGGCAGTTGCAGGAAACCACGAGGCACTGACCGGGCCA